>Ga0210009_1002489_pt1 | contig 13339 bp, 14 predicted proteins | sample CryGeyCG2114_065_FD_185457 | JGI IMG/M metagenome (GOLD analysis project Ga0210009, IMG submission 185457) | Groundwater microbial communities from aquifer - Crystal Geyser CG12_big_fil_rev_8/21/14_0.65 (SPAdes) (version 2) | ecosystem: Environmental > Aquatic > Deep subsurface > Groundwater ... | reverse complement strand
AAGCAGCTTTGTATCTAGTGGTAATTCTAATGCAGTGAATTTTTGCAAAAACTCAGGATTGTGGCGATAATCCGGAGCGAGCGCCCAAGGAAGGAGGATTGCTTGTTTATTAAGCGATGCCAAATCCGGCACGCCAATGCCATTCCATTCTTCCTGAGTTCTTACGTCAATCAATACTGAATCATGGTTGTTTGACAACAAATTCCATGCCTCAGCAAGTGACAAATCACCGCTATAGCTCATTCCCATATTATCCCAGTATATTCTTATAGTTAGGCGTTAAAACCTATAGAAACAGCCAAATTTCTTTTCCCAGTAGTTCGGCTGAAGGATTTTCAATAAACGTAAATTCGGCGATTATTACAAGAGGTTTTTTTTAAAAAAACGCACTTTTTTATCTTGACATCCTTAGAGCCAAGAGGAGCAAAATTATCACCAATAAACACTAAAATTATACATCAAAATTGATAGTTTCGCCTTTATTTTCGAGGTGATTTTTCATAAACCGTGAAAAATCATTTGCTTAAGAGATTGCGAGAGGGATTTGAGCGGGTAACTGCAATCTAGGCTTGCGTAAAAACCACAATTACTGTCATTTTCCGATAAAAATGCGGTTTTTCTTGACATTCTAACAATAATTATAGATTTTTTATGCAGAGTTTTATATTAAGTAGGCATTATTTTTCGTGAGGCGCTTGCCTTGCACAATTAATTAATAACACAAACAACGAGGATAAAAATGAAAATTAAAAGTAAATTAGCACTATGCGCAGCTGTGGTTGCAATCTCTGCACCGGTATTGGCATCGGCTCATCAAACAGAGCGCTCTATCGTGCTTGACGCACGCGGAAATGCGGTTCTGGACTTTCGTGGCGCTTGCGTAACTCACGATTACCCAGAGCAATCAGGTGATGTATGTAAAGGTCAACTTGCAAATATCGGCGTTCCTAACGTTGTGTATTTCGATTTGGATAAATCAACTCTTAACGCGCGTGGCAAACAAGTTATTGACGAAGTAGCTGCCGGACTTAGCGAGCTTAACGGCTATAGCGTTAATTTGTCAGGTCATGCTGATACATTGGCTTCACAATCATATAACCAAGCTCTTTCTGAGCGTCGTGCTGCAAACGTGAAAAATGCGCTTATTGCTCGCGGTGTTCCAGCAAGCTCAATTTCAACATCCGGATTTGGTGAAAGCCAAAATGCCGTGCCTACAGGTGACGAAGTTCCTGAAGCACTTAACCGTCGTGTAGAAATTGAAGTTCTTAGATAAGAAGCTTTAATTGCACTAGATTTAAAAGCCGTCGGGTTTTCTCGGCGGCTTTTTTTATTGCTGGCTTTGGACGTAATTTATGACGCATGATGATTTAATAATATTGGGGCTGGGAACGAATCTCGGCAATAGAGAGGCTAATTTGCAAAAAGCTATATCCCTTATTGGGAATAGCCTGCTCAACAACATCCGCCAATCCAAAATATACGAAACCACCGCCCTGCTGCCAGCAAATGCCCCGCCGGAATGGGATATTGATTATCTGAATATGGCAATTAGCGGGCATCTGGCGCAGGAAATTTCGCCGCAGCAATTCCTAAACGCCATAAAGGAAATCGAGGTTGAAATGGGACGCAATTTGGCTGCTGAGCGCTGGTCGCCGAGAATTATTGATATTGATATTCTCGTTTGGGGCGAATTGCAGATTGACGAGCCGAATTTGCAAATCCCGCATAAGGAATTGCTCACCCGCCCGTTTGCCATCCTGCCATTGCGCGAGCTTGCGCCGGATTGGGAATGGCTGAATAATTAAATATTGACATAAATTAATCGGCTTTTACTGCAGTATCGGCAGCTAGCTGTGGTCACTATAGGAGCCGCGCGCGGGATTATGCAGTGCAGGTGATGGGAACTAAGGTAGAGTTAAGCCATTTAGCTGCCGAGAAAGAAAGGCGGGAAGCTCCACTTAGTGAGGAAGCTTCTGTAGTTATAGGCTAATTCCTGCAAAACCCCTTCCCTCATGCGCAAAAAACTGCATTATGGGATTTATGGAAATTTTTGGCATTTTGAATATAACGCCCGACTCATTCTCCGATGGCGGCGAGAATTCCCAAATTGATAATGCGCTGGAAAATGCCGAAAAAATGCTGGCTGATGGCGCATTTGTAATTGATATTGGCGCGGAATCCACGCGCCCCGATGCAACTCCCCTCACCTACAGCCAAGAATGGGCAAGGCTTGAGCCGGTATTGGAGAAAATAAACCAAGCCTGCATAATCTCTATTGATACGCGCAACCCTGAAACCGCAGAAAACGCGCTAAATTACCCACAGGTGAAGTATATTAATGATGTTAGCGGGTTTGAGAATCCCGAAATGGCTAGGGTCGCACGCGAAAAAGATGCTAAGATAATCGTGATGCATTCACTCACCGTGCCCGCAGACAGGAATATCACGCTGACAACCCCTCCGGTTAACACCATCTCCGACTGGGCGGCAAATAAGCTCTCACACCTAAAAAACCTTGGCTTTCCGTCCGAAAATGTTATAATAGACATAGGAATTGGATTTGGAAAAACGGCGGAACAATCTTTGGAGCTTATTAGAAATATAAAAAAAATAGCAGCAATTATACATGAAACGGGTGCAAAACTTATGGTTGGGCATTCCCGCAAATCATTCCTCAGCCTATTTACCGACAAATCAAATAATAAACGGGATTTTGAAACTGCGGTGATTGCCGCATATTTGCAATCTCAAAATGTGGATTTTGTGCGTGTGCATAATGTCCGCCAAACTCAACAAGCAATGGAACAAGGGGGCGCTTTATTCCAAATATAGTTTTAAAAGATATTATCGAGGCATCATTAGAGGATTCTAAAGCCATTGATATCGTGACAATTGATTTAGCGGGAAAAACCTCAATCGCCGATTATATGATAATCGCAGGCGGAACTTCGGGAAGGCATGTTTTATCCATCGCCGAGAATGTCGCCAAACAGCTAAAATCCAATGGAATCAAGGGGATTGAACCGGAAGGCAAAGAGCAGGCGGAATGGGTGCTGCTTGATGCCGGAGATGTGATTGTGCACGTTTTCAAGCCTGAAGCGCGCGAGAAATATGACCTCGAAACCATGTGGCAAATCCCCGTGGAAAAAGCAAAGGCGGGGAAGTAGGCGCGCCTAATTCAGATATTGACTAGCTGGTAAGTCGGGTTTATAACACGCGCATGACAAAACCTACAAAAAAACCAAACTGCCCAAATTTTTCATCTGGCCCATGTGCAAAGCGCCCGGGATATGATGTAAATAACCTAAATTTAGAAGTTCTCGGACGTTCGCATCGTTCCGGACTCGGCAAAAAGCGCCTCAAGCTCTGCATTGATTTGCAGCGTGAATTGCTTGGCATTCCTGATGATTATTTGCTCGGCATTGTGCCTGCATCTGATACGGGTGCGGTGGAAATGGTGATGTGGTCGATGCTTGGTGAGCGCGGTGTGGATGTGCTGGCATGGGAAAGTTTTGGTTCAGGCTGGGTAACTGATATTGTTAAGCAGCTCAAATTAGCTGACGTAAATACCTATGAAGCTGATTATGGGCAAATCGTGGATTTTGGCAAAGTGGATACAGACCGTGATGTTGTGTTCACATGGAATGGAACAACAAGCGGCGTGAAAGTGCCGAATGGTGATTGGATAAAAGATGACCGCAAAGGTTTGACGATTTGCGATGCAACTTCTGCCGTTTTCGCTATGGATATTCCTTGGAAAAAATTGGATGTGGTTACATATAGCTGGCAGAAAGTGCTGGGTGGAGAAGCTGCTCATGGCATTATTATATTATCCCCGAATGCTGTGGAAAGACTCAAAAATTATACCCCCCCTCGCCCATTGCCAAAAATCTTCCGTTTAATGAGCAAAGGCGCATTAATTGATGGCATTTTTGTTGGTGAAACAATCAATACGCCGTCTATGCTGGCTGTTGAAGATGCGATTGACGCGCTTGAATGGGCAAAAACCGTGGATCTAAAAGCCCGCTCACAAGCAAACTTAAAAGTTCTCGAAGATTGGGTTGCAAAAACCGATTGGATTGAGTTTCTGGCTGAAGATAAGAACATCCGCTCAAATACATCAGTATGTTTGAAGTTTGTGGCTAAAGAAGTTGCGGATTTATCAGATGATGAACAGCAAGCCTTTGTAAAAAGCCTTGTAAAAGCACTAGATGCAGAAGGTGCAGCCTATGACATTGGCGGCTACCGTGATGCCCCTCCGGGAATTAGAATCTGGTGCGGTGGTACGGTTGAAGCTAGCGATTTAGAAGCGCTGACTCCGTGGATTGAATGGGCGTATGCCGAAGCGTCGGCATCGCTTAGCAAGGCTGCCTAAACTCATATAGAATTTTTATATATTCATGCGATAAAAACAATGTATGAAGTCCAAAGCTAAAACTGGTGCAAAGAAGGTTTATTCCAATCTTGAGAACTCGCTTAACGGCTTAAAAATGGCGTGGGCGGAAGATCACTCATTCAGGCATTCTGCATATAATGTTCTGGCAGCTTTCATATTAGCCACGATTCTGACCTTTGCTATGGATAGAAGTGTCTATTTCTGGCTGATACTCACGGCCAGCACAATTCCGATAATTATCATTGAGACGGTCAATACTTCCATTGAAGCAGTTACCGATAAAGCCAGCCCCGAACGCTCGCATTTGGCGAAGAAAGCCAAGGATATCGGCAGCGCCGCCGTGTTCCTGACCAGAATATTTGCCGCCATCTGCTGGCTAGTAATGATTTTCGGCCCTACAGAATAAATCCTACTTGAAATATCTATTAATCGGGTATAGTTTGCGGCCAAATTAACTAAATAACTATTCAGGAAAAAAATGGCAAAAGTACTTATATCAGATAAATTATCTCCAAGAGCAGCAGAAATTTTCAAAGAAAATGGCGTTGAGGTCGATGTTAAGGTCGGTATGACCCCAGATGAGCTAAAAGCGTGCATCGGTGAATATGATGGTTTGGCAATCCGCTCGGCAACAAAAGTTACGCCGGAAATTATTCAAGCCGCCAAAAAATTGAAGGTTGTTGGTCGCGCCGGTATTGGTGTTGATAATGTTGACCGCGAAGCTGCAACGGCTGCCGGAATTATCGTGATGAACACGCCTTTTGGCAACTCAGTCACAACTGCCGAGCATGCAATTTCTATGATGATGAGCCTTGCCCGCGATATACCTGCGGCAAATGCCTCAACCCATGCGGGAAAATGGGAGAAGTCACGCTTTATGGGCGTGGAAGTTCTGAACAAAACTCTGGGTCTTATCGGCGCAGGGAATATCGGCTCTATTGTTGCTGACCGCGCACAAGGACTCAAAATGAAGGTGATTGCATTTGACCCATTCCTTTCCGAAGATCGCGCAAAAACATTGAATGTTGAAAAAGTTGAGCTTGATGAATTGCTGAAACGTGCAGATTTCATCACTTTGCACACCCCGCTTAATGACGCAACCCGTAATATTTTGAGCAAAGAAAATCTCGCAAAAACCAAAAAAGGCGTGCGGATTATCAACTGTGCGCGCGGTGGTTTAATTGATGAAGCAGCGCTAAAGGCGGCAATCGAGAATGGCCATGTTGCAGGTGCAGCTTTGGATGTCTTTGAAGAAGAGCCTGCCGAAAAGAATATTCTGTTTGGAATGGAACAAGTTATCTGCACCCCGCATCTAGGTGCTTCAACTTCTGAAGCGCAGGAAAATGTGGCGTTGCAAGTTGCTGAACAAATGGCGGATTATCTGGTGAATGGCACGGTGACTAATGCGCTGAACATGCCTTCAGTTTCTTCTGAAGAAGCTGCTAAATTGAAACCATACACAGAATTGGCTGAGCAATTGGGCAGTTTTGCAGGGCAAATTACTGAAAGTGGATTGAAATCCATCGATATCGAATATTCCGGAATTGCATCAACTTTGAATACTAAAGCTTTGACTTCCGTAGTTTTGAAAGGATTGCTTGAGCCGTTGGTGGAAGGCGTGAATATGGTGAATGCTCCGGCAATTGCTAAGGAACGCAATATCAAGGTGAAGGAAATCAAAAATCAGGATGGCGGTGATTATCAAACTATGATTCGCCTGAATATCACTACCGACCAACAAAGCCGCAGCGTTGCCGGCAGTTTGTTTGGCGGGGTGCATCCGCGTATTGTGGCGATTAATGATGTGCCGCTGGAGGCGAGTCTAGGCAAATTTATGCTGTTCACTATCAATGATGACAAGCCGGGCATGATTGGCGCGGTGGGGAATATTATGGCGGAAAATAAGATAAATATCGCCAATTTCCATCTTGGTCGTAATGATAAGGAAGCAGTAGCACTGGTTGAGCTTGATGCGCCCGTGGATGAAAAAGTTATCGCGCAGGTGGAAAAAATTGATTCCATCAAAAAAGCGAAATTGCTGAAGTTTTAGGCTTGACGGCATGGTTAATTTAGTTTAACTATTCGTTTGTGACGACACAAGTTTTTATAGATACAGATATTGCGGAAGAATTCGTAGAAGCGGTAAGAGGGGCTCTTGCTGGCAAGAATCCGTTGCCATTTGCCCAAGCCGCAGCGCAAATTTATATGGAAGCGGCGGAAGCGGCGAAAAGGGTGCTTTCCACAGAAGCTGGCCAAAATGCAGTGGATGCCGCTTTGAATAAACTTTTGGAAATGCTGGATGGATGCGATTCTAAGCGCATGTTCAGGCATGACGAAATCATCCAGCAAGCGCAACAAGCTTTCCCTACGCAAGAGCGTGCCGGAGAAATAAAAATCGACGAGCCTAACGAAGTTGGAAGCTGGTGGCAGCGCGGCTAGAATTTAGCTAATATCCAGCGCGATAACTGCCGGACGCGGTGGTTTCGATTCGTCAAAATCCGGCCAGCGTGTGTAAGGCTTGTTATAATCACTCCCGCGACCCGGATGCTGAATAGATAAGAACATAGTTTTTCCGTCCGGCGTGAATTCAATTCCCGTTGGTTCACCCCTAACCGGAGTTGCTAAAACCTGTTCCACTACGGGGTTGTTTGTATCTTCTACCATAAACAGCCCATCATTCTTGCCGAGGATATGTTCCATTCCATCAGTGGTAATCCATAAGCGCCCTTTTTGGTCAAAACGCAAATTGTCTGGACATGCCAGATTCTCATCACCAAAGAGGAAGATATCCCAGCCATGCTCAATTTCGCCATGATCTTGCGGGGTTAATTTTATGATATGTCCGGTAGCATTTATTATTCGTGGATTTGCGGCATCGCCTACCCTGCGCTGAGAATTATGGCTTAATGCAACAAAAATCTCTCCCGTAAGAGGGTGGACTGTCAGTTCTTCCGGCCTGTCCATCGGGGTTGCGCCCAGTTTTTTTGCTGCGAGGCGGGTATTCACCAGCTCGTCATTCGGGATTGGCAGCCATGTGATTTTTTCTTCGTCAAATTTCCCCGCATAAAGCGTGCCCTTGTCGAGAATATCACTATCAAATCCGCCTTCGGATATTTTTTTATCGCTGACGAATTTATATATAAACTGGAAGCCTTCATCATCGCCCATATAGATTGCAAGTCTGCCATCTTTTGTAGTGGCGGTAGCTGCCCCCTCATGCTTAAACCTTCCTAATGCGGTGCGTTTGATGGGTTTTGAATCGGGATTGTATGGGTCATACTCGAAAACCCAACCGAATTTCTTTGCTTCATTCATATCGGCAAAGCGTGCATCGTATTTATACCATTCGTAATGCGGGTTTTTGAACATGCCATATTGGTGATCTCTGCCATGGAAATAGGCGTTGAAATTCTCTTCGCAAATCAGCAATGTGTTCCACGGTGTTTTTCCGCCTCCGCAATTGTTTAGCGTACCAACGCAATGAGTGCCGATTTCTTGGGATGCGGGCCCTGAAATGCCAAACACGGTATTATATGAATTCAGGCGGCGATTATATTTACTATCGGTAATAAGCTCCCACTTACCGGATTTTTTTACAATTTCAACGACACTGTGACCATGTGCCAGCATTTCCTCTTTAGCGATTTCCTCACCCGTTTTGCTGTTGGGTGGAAACATCAAATCTCTGTCACTGGTTTCATAATTTACGCATAAAAGCCCGCTGTCATTTCCGGCAAGCGGCATATAGGCTACGTAATCGCAGTTATAGCCCATTTCGATATCAGTGCCGATTTTATCTCCCCAACCGGCAACAATCTGATAGGGGAATTTGGAACGAAGCTCAAGATGTATGTCTTTGTATGCTTCCGCAAAAGATGGCTTGGGTAATAGGCTAATCGCTGCCATTGCGGCGCTGCCCTTGAGGAAATTGCGGCGGGAGAGTTTTGCTTTAAATATATCTTCAAAATTTCTCATAACCATCTCTCAATTTTTAGTGCATCATAATATAAGCGAAGTTATATCGGGCACTGATTTATAATCCCCATCTTCAATTCTGGGTACAACCATAATTTCATAATCACAGAATCTTGCGATAGAATTCGCCGTTTCTTCAATCGGCATAGCATTTTCGGGCGATTCTGAAATAACAATTTTGATATTGCTGATGCCTTTTGCTTTTAATACTGCAATTGCGGTTAATGTGTGGCTAATGCTCCCCAGATAGCTGCCTGCTACCAGTAAAACTCCGGCTTTTACTCGCGGGATTAAATCAATAATCGTCTCTGAGTTTGTGAGGGGGGACATCACCCCGCCTACACCTTCAATCAACAGATAGCGGGAATTGGTCGCAGTATCATTGCAGAATTTGGCAAGTTCATCAAAATTCACTTGTTGGCCTTGATAGCGCGCTGCAACATCTGCCGAAATCGGAGCGATGAAACGCCACGGTGAGCAATTATGGATAGATTTTTGGTTCACGCGCAGCCCTTGCGCTTTTATGAGGATTTCCGTATCGTTGGTTTTACCGACTTGATAGCCGCTAATGATGGGCTTAATTGCTGCGACTTCATCACCCCTTTCGCGGATCTGGTGAGCGAGGGCTGCGGTTATCAGAGTTTTGCCGATTTCAGTTCCGGTGGCGGTGATTATATATTTTTTCATAAATCCAGTATCTATTTCTTTCCGGTGATATATGACACCACCCAGCTTACGGGTAGCTTAGCGTTTTTTTCATACTTAGCACGATAAACATTTTCTAATTTCTCAAAATATTGCTTTCCGCGCAATCCCTTGGGCATGCTCTCATTTTGATAGCTAGCGCCGATATATTTCATTGAATTTAGGATTTCCCGCACCGAGTTGTAGTGATAGGTAATATTTTGCGAATGCATGGTGATGTTATGGAAGCCAGCCTGTTTTAATACGGCAAATAAACGCAGAGGTGATTCAAATTCAAGGACATGTTCGGAATTATCCAAAAATGAAAAAGATGATTTTAACTCCTCCAAACTGCCATTTACAAAGGTTGAAATTGCGAAATTACCATTTGGTTTTAATAGGCGTTTTATCTCTTCGGCAACCGGACGTAAGTCGCTAATCCATTGAATTGTCAGGGATGAGATTACATTATCAAAGCTCTCATCCGGCAGAGGAATTGCGGCTGCATCAGCGCAAATTGCCCCCTCACCTGCTAATTCGCACATTTTTGGTGAAATATCCAGATTCGTAATGTCCCAACCTGTATGATTTTTAATAAATCCTGTACCAGCGCCGATATCCAGCACTTTTCCGCGAAATTTGGCGCGGCTGCATAATTCCATCGCAACGCGTTTTTGCAGGCGTGAATTTTCGTCATACAAGCTCGCATAACGGTCAAAGTTCTTCTGTATTTTGACTTTATCTAATTGCATTTAGTATCTTTATGGTCTTTGTGGAAATCAAACCCCAGAATCTTGCGTCCTAGAGAATTATTATATTTTTCAGGTAGTTGTAGCGTTCCTGTTAGCCATTTATAGATATCCCCGTCATCTTCATCGAGGAATTCAGCATAGAGCATAACTTCATCATCTGGCAGAGCATTTAGCATATTATCGGCAAATTTGCCGAGGAGAATGTCGGTTTCCTTACATCCGCGATTTTTACTTCGGAAAAACAGCTTTCTCTTAAATGCTTGGTTCATAACTAACATTAACTCTTTCTTAGTGAATAACAGGTAGAATATAAGTATAGAAAGGTTAAATGGGTGGCAAGAAATATGTTTGGATTTATAACAAAAGCTAAAGAGGCATCGCTTCCGAAAAAACCAGCCTCTTCCACGAAAGCGCAACGCTTCAATGACGGAATCATCATAGTTACGCAGGATAATCTGGCTAAAACTTTGAAAATTGAGGCGGCAAATATGACCGCGATTGATATGCTTGGCTACCCGCAGGAATTATTGATAGACCATGATTTGCGTGATTTTCTTTGTGACCATGCCAAGGAAGATATTGAAGAATATATTGAATTTGCACAAAATGGCAAAAATCTCGATGAAGTGCTGAAACGCACTCGCCGCTTTCGGATGAAAACACATTCCGGCGATGTGCTGCCACTTCGCTTGCGGATTATCAGAAGCCTTTCAACCCATGAATTGCCACGCTTTCAGTTAGTTCTGAATGATGATAGTTTGATTGAAAATATTGAGCAAAACCGTGAGGAATATCGCAATAATCTGCGTGGGGATGAAATATTTGATGCGGCTACCGGCTTGATTGCGAAGAAATCTCTGGTGAAAGATTTGGAAATGGTGGCATTTTATTCCGATAAGACTGGATTTGAATCTTCAATAGCAATGCTAAAAATCTCAAATTTAGATAATATCACTGCGAAATGCGGCGATGTTTGCAGGAAGGAAACTCTCAAACATGTAGCTGATAAAATTGTGTCTAATAAGCGCGAGCAGGATATTGTTGGTGTTTATGAAGACGGAGTTTTTGCTATTGTCCTAACCGAAACGCCAAGTAAAAACACGGCAGTTCCGGTGAATAGGTTGAGAAGAAGTTTGGAAAATAACAAGTTTGAAATCACTATTGATAGCAAAACTCACCTGATTGAAATTGAATCAAATGTTGAATTCAGAGCAATTTGCGCTTCAGAACCAGTTGAAGACCAACTCAAATCACTCGCAGAATCTTTGTAAAAATTGAATCATAGCGTATAATGGGCATATGCGCCCAAATTTGCTATATCCACTATTTACCGATTTGCAATATCTAAAAGGCATTGGCCCTGCCCTGTCAAAGCGGTTTGAAAAACTTTGCGGGCATAAGGTTTGGGATTTGCTTTCCTTAAAACCAACCTCATTTATTGACCGCAGGATTTGCCCGCCGATTATGACCGCGCCGGAAGGAGAAATCGCCAGCTTTGAAGTTGAAATTGAGCAACATAAACCGCCTCCCAAAAAAGGGCTGCCATATCGGGTTTTATGCCGTAATGAGAGCGGTTTCCTAAATCTCGTATTTTTCCATGCTTATCCTGATTCATTGTTAAAGAGCCTGCCAGTTGGCGAAAAAAGAATTGTTAGCGGTGTGGTGGAAAACTTTGGCGAGCAAAAGCAAATTTCCCATCCTGATATAATCGCTAAGCCTGAAGATAGAGAGAAAGTTTTGCGGCTTGAACCGCAATATCCGCTAAGCGCAGGAATTACGCAAAAGAAGATTCGGGCGACAATTTCGCAATCTTTGGCCACCCTGCCCGATTTGCCTGAATGGCAGGATTCTCCGCAATTAGGTTTTAAGGATGCCCTGCTAGAACTCCATTCCCCAGAAAACGAAGATGATATAGAAGGGAGCTTGCAGCGTTTAGCTTATGACGAATTGCTGGCAGGGCAATTAGCGCAAGGGCTGGTTTATCAGCAAACTACTAAAAAATCCGGCGCAAAGATTCAACCTAGGCAAGAAAATTTAATAGAAAAATTAATAACTGCCCTACCCTTCAAGCTGACAAGCGGGCAAGATAAGGCGATAGACGAAATATTCACCGATATGCAAAGCGGCAATAGGATGTTTCGTTTGTTGCAAGGGGATGTTGGCTGCGGTAAAACTGCAGTGGCATTAGTGGCTATGGTCGCGGCGGTAGCAAATAAGAAGCAGGCGGTTTTGATGATGCCGACAACTTTGCTGGCAACCCAGCAGCTCAATTGGATTAAATCCGTCACCCAAAACTTAGATATCCGCACAGAATTATTGACGGGAAATGAAAAGGGCGCAAAACGCGCAGATATTTTAAAAAATCTAAAAAGCGGCGAGATTGATATATTGGTGGGCACGCACGCCTTGTTTCAGGATTGGGTAGAGTTTGCCGATTTGGGCTTGATTGTAATTGATGAGCAGCATCGGTTTGGAGTTTTGCAGCGCCTCAAACTTTCGCAGAAAAATGAGCAGGCACATATCTTGTTGATGACGGCAACGCCGATTCCGCGCACTCTGACAATTGCTTTTTTCGGAGAAATGGATATTTCCCGCATAACTGAAAAGCCTGCCGAAAGATTGCCGATTGAAACTCTGGTTATGCCTTTCAATCAAAGTACAACCTCCCCTAACCCCTCCTATAAGGAGGGGAAATACAAAGACTTCTCTAACCCTTCCTATGAGGAGGGGGACACACGAAAAACCTCCCCCCTTATAGGGGGGATTGAGGGGGGTAATGACAAAATCATATCGGCTCTTAGACGCGCAATTTCCAACGGTGAGAAAATCTTCTGGATTTGCCCGTTGGTTAGCGAGTCTGAAAAAACCGACTTAGCTGCCGCAGAGGAAAGGTACAAATTCTTCAGTAAGATTTTCGGCAATAAAGTTGGCTTAGTGCACGGAAAAATGAAGGAACAACAAAAAAACGAAGTTTTGCAGAAGTTCATCAATGGGGAGCATCAATTATTAATTGCTACAACCGTTATTGAAGTGGGAATTGATGTGCGCGATGCAACGATAATGTTTATCGAACATGCAGAGCGTTTTGGGCTCTCGCAGCTTCACCAGTTGCGCGGGCGGGTTGGACGCGGCGACAAGAAATCCACCTGCATTTTGTTATATGCGGGCAAGCTGGGGCAAGCTTCGGAAGAGCGGCTTAAGGTTATGAAGAAATATAATGATGGATTTAAAATTGCTGAAGAGGATTTGAAAATCCGTGGCGCAGGGGAAATTATGGGCACAAGACAAAGTGGCTTCAAGGAATTTAAATTTGCCGAAATGCCCGAACAACAGGAAGATTTATTCCAAGCGCGGGAAGAGGCGCGCAAGATTTTGCAATCCGACCCAAAACTGCTGAGCGCGCGCGGCAAAAACTTGCGATTATTATTATCTTTGTTTGAATATGATGAAACAATGGAGTATATAAGCGCTGGATGACAGAAATTATAACCAGATTCGCTCCTTCTCCCACCGGATATTTGCATATTGGCGG
>Ga0210009_1002482_pt1 | contig 13375 bp, 14 predicted proteins | sample CryGeyCG2114_065_FD_185457 | JGI IMG/M metagenome (GOLD analysis project Ga0210009, IMG submission 185457) | Groundwater microbial communities from aquifer - Crystal Geyser CG12_big_fil_rev_8/21/14_0.65 (SPAdes) (version 2) | ecosystem: Environmental > Aquatic > Deep subsurface > Groundwater ... | reverse complement strand
AGATGACCTGCTCGATATTTTTTTTCAGCCGACTCAGGCTTTCCTGTGCCGATTTCATTTTTTCAGTTCTCGCAAAACTTTTTTCATGTCTTCATGCACGGCTTTGCGGTTTTCTAAAGTATAAAACCGGATTAGATAGGATGGGTGCAGAGTGAGCATCAACTTAATGCCTGCATATTCATGCCAGGTGCCGCGCTCCTTGGTGATGGGCACGGGTCTTCCCAAAAGGGTGGACGATGCTGGTTTCCCCAACGCGACAATGACTTTGGGTTTGATGGCTTTTAATTGCTGGATGAGAAAAGGATTGCAGGCGGCAATTTCATCCGGTTCAGGGTCACGGTTGCCGGGTGGGCGGCACTTGACGATGTTGCAGATATAGGTATCTTTTTCCCGGCTCAGCCCCATACCCTTTTCAATAATCTCTGTCAGTTTTTTTCCTGCGCGGCCTACGAAGGGGAGCCCCTGTTCATCCTCATCAGCTCCCGGTCCTTCTCCCACAAAGACAAGGTCGGCGTTGGGATTGCCCGAGCCAAACACAATAGTTTTTCTTCCTTCTGAAAGTTTACAGCGGGTACAGTCCCCCAACTCCTTTTGTACCGCCGCCAGGGATTTGTTATTGGCCATTTCGCTATTTGATTGAGAGAGTGAATGAGACCCCGAAGGGGCAGGCACCTGTTGTGCATCTACAATTAATTCCGTCTCGCAGGGAATTTCTGTATATCCCACGTCCTTCAAATGGATGAGATAATTTTTTAAATCTCTTACTAGATGTTCTCGTTTTGGAGTTTCCATATTAAAAGTCAGGATAGCAAACGGGCGAAAATAAAACAAACCTTTACGCAAAAACCGTGGCGCTCTTCCTAAAATATGTATTCAGCAGTCTGCTGAATCACTCTAAAAGGAGACCGAGTACTCAAAGCGCATACTATTATCTTCACCCTGAGGCTGTGTTAGACAAAAATATTTTTAAATTGTCCAACTTTAACCCCGTTCTGTCTTTTCATCAGTAAATAATCCTTTTGCCTGGAATTAGTGTTGTTAAGGGCGATATGCCTATTGAGTCTGTTTTATAATTCCTTTATAATTAAGCAGTTAATCTTTATTGAAGGACGGGTATGTCGGGATTAAAAAGTGCTTGGGAATTGAGCCTGGAGCGCTCGGATAAGTTGGCTCCAGAGTTGAAAAGCCAGAAAAAACTGACCAAGAAGCAAAAACAGGAAATTGCCGAGATTCGCAAAGAATATGCCGCCAAGATTGCCGACCGGGACGTGACTTTCCAATCCAAAGTCCACAAATTGCCGGACCGGGTTCACCCTGAAGATATTGAAGCGCAAAAAACAGAATTGGAAGAACAGTTTCGGTTGGACAAAAAAAATCTGGAAGAAGAAATGGAAAAAGAAGTGGAAGCTGTCCGCAACCGGAAAGAGTAGCCCTGTTGTTTGCCTTTAATATAAATTCTGCCCCTGTTTCCCTGTCTATATTATTCATTACATTTTTTTGCGATAACGCCTGAATGAAAACCGTAATTAGAAAAATTATTCATGACGCCCTGGAAAAAGCCCAGCAGGCCGGGGAACTGGAACTTTCATGCTTTCCTGAAATTGTGGTGGAAAAACCCAAGGATGAAACGCTGGGTGATTTTTCAACGAACATTGCGATGACATTGGCGCGGAGTGAGCGCAAAAGCCCCAAAGTGATTGCAGAAAGCGTTGCCCGTCATCTTAAAAATGGGGAGTTAAGCGAGGCCGGGGTGGCCGGGCCGGGATTCATCAATATTAAAATGTCCCAGGAGTTTTTTCTGGAACGGTTAAGGGATGCTGTTAAGCAGGGGGGCGATTTTGGCCGGTCTGATGCCGGGCAGGGCACCAAAGTTTTGATTGAGTTTGTTAGCGCAAACCCCACGGGGCCTTTGCATGTTGGGCATGGTCGAGGGGCCGCTGTTGGCGATGCTTTGGCAAGGATCTTGAGAAAAGCCGGGTATGATTTGAGCACCGAATACTACATCAATGATGTAGGTAACCAGATGAATTTTCTCGGCCGCTCCACCTGGTTGCGTTACCGGGAACTACTGGGCGAGGCGATTGAGTTTCCCGAAGATCACTATCAAGGGGAATATATTAAGGATATTGCCCAGGAAATCATTGACCAGAAAGGGGACGAATTTTTAAACCGGCCCGAAGAGGAATGCATTCCATTTTTCAGGAAGTTTGCAAAGGATAATATTCTTGAAGGGATTAAAAAAGATCTTTCCGGGTTCAGGGTGACTTTCGATAACTGGTTCAGTGAAGAAACCCTTTATGAAGACAAGTCGGTTGAGAAGGCCGTTGATTGGTTGCAGAGCCAGGGCCATATTTATGAAAAAGACGGAGCCGTTTGGTTGAAGTCTTCCGCATTTAAGGATGACAAGGATAGGGTTATTGTCAAGCAAACTGGTGAGCGGACCTATTTTTGTTCGGACATAGCCTATCACCAGAACAAGATCAATCGTGGATTTAAAAAACTCATCAACTTAATGGGCGCCGACCATCATGGTTATGTGCCCCGCATGGAGGCGGTTCTGGAGGCGATGGGTTACGACAAGGAAATTTTCAGGATTCTTCTGGTTCAGTTTGTCAGCCTTTTACGGGCAGGGGAAAAAGTGTCTATGTCCACCCGGTCCGGTGAGTTTGAAACGCTGGCAGATGTGGTGGGTGAAGTTGGGGTTGATGCGGCGCGGTATTTTTTCCTGATGCGCAGTTCTGATACGCATCTGGACTTTGATCTGGAATTGGCAAAGAAAGAAACTCCCGATAACCCGGTTTTTTATATTCAATACGCACATGCCCGGATATGCAGTATCTTTCGTACTGCCGAAGAAAAGGGTGTGATCTGGAACAGGATGGATGATGTGGATCTTTCCTCCTTGAAAGAAGAGGAGGAGTTCGCGATTATCCGGGCTATCCTGGCTTTTCCAGAAATCGTGGAAAAAAGCGCCCGGGCTTTGGAGGTGCACAGGATTTCCCACTACCTGCTTGATCTGGTTTCCCGATTTCATGGTTATTACAGCAGGCATCGGGTTATCTCTGATGATAATTCTCTCACGCAAGCGCGATTATTTCTTCTGGATGCGTTGAGAATTACCATTCGTAATGGTTTTGATTTGATGGGTATTTCGTCTCCGGAAAAAATGTGAGCGGTGTAACCGCCCTGAGCTAAAGAGCCATCGCCCTCAAAAAATTTATTTATGAGATTCTTTCTGGTAATAGTTTTGGTGACGGCTTCCGTGGCGGGGGTGCACTTTTCAGGAATCATCAGTGCGTTTCAGGAGAATATGGCATCTCCTGAAAAAATGAGAGCCGTAAAACCTGAATTTATCCAAAATAAGGTTAAAGAGGCACCGGTTTACACATTTTTTGAGACCTTGAGTGATCGCACCATGACCCAATATGTCGATCTCAAAGGCAAGTTGATGCCGACTGCTCTTCCACCCGAACAAACCATAGTGGCTCCATCTGGAATTAAGGAAACTCCTCCCAAATCGCCGCTCGAAAAAACGGCAACATTAGAGCCTGCCACAAAATTAGAAGAAGCGAAAACCCTGGCAAGCCCGGAACCAGGCGCAACCAGCGGTGAAAGTGAGGTACCGCCTCATTATGCCGTTCAGGTGAGCTCCTTCCAGGATGAGGCGCGAGCGGGTGCTTTGAAAATGCGCCTGCAGAAAAACGGATTCGATGCATTTTTGATTAAGACGGAACTCGCCAGAAATGGCGGAACCTGGCACAGGGTTTTTCTTGGAAGGTACACAGATGAAAAGAAGGCGCAGGAAGCGGCCCAATTGGCCCGAAGCGAGTATAAACTGAATGCGGTCGTGGTGCGTAAGACGGATTAGCCGATTATTTTAGCTTCTCAGCAAAGGTGGTCGTCATCACAGAAGGCCTGCAATTCTTCTACCGGATCGTCAACTCTTTTCCCGCCGTAAAATTTTTCCTTGCTGTCAAACCAGGTGTTGAAGCGATAGCCTTCAATATCGTCGTGATACAGTTTTCTTTTTTCGTCTTTCCCGTTAAAATCGAAATCTAATTGGGCTTCGCCTTTTTCTGGAATAGTGACTGTGCCTCTTTGTTCGGCAATATAGGGATGCCAGGCGATCACTTCATAGGTTCCGGGGGGAATGTTTTCGATGCTGAAACTGCCATCTGCGTTGGAAACTGTGTAATAGGGGTTTTGCACCAGATACGCATTAGTCTGGAGGAAAGGATGAAGATTACATTTTATGATGTAACTCTCTGCGTCTTTACGGGCGAAGACACTGCGAACCTGACTGGACTTAGGCGGTACAGGACGGTTGCTGGTTTGATCTGAATAAATATTGCGGACTTCATAAGTCGCGATTTCATGCTGGATGGGATCGGTATTCTCCACCATGATATTTTCGCCATTTTTTGCGCCAATTACGTATTCGTTGGCGTGGCATCGGTCTATGTGAAACGTTTGCATCTTGGGGGAGAAGGGCTTGCCTTTATCAACCTTGGCCAGATGGATGATGGTATCTTTCAATCCCCGGTTGTGTGCGACGGTAAAATCGAACAGCAGGCGGTGGCCTTTTCCGTCTGAGATCCTGGAACAGTACTCCACATTCGGGGCGTGGATCAGGTGAAAAGAGCGAACTCTGGGGACCGGGCCGGAAAGCGTGACACGGCCTTTTAATGTTCCTCCGTTATCTACAGTAACAACGGTGTAGGCCGATTCAATTTGGTCGAACAATTTTTTTGAAAGCTTATTATTTCTTTTGAATAGGGTTTCCACTTTTTCCAGGGCTTTCTCGCGTTTTCCCTGCAAATTATACAAGACCCCCAGGTCATATTCGGCTTTTACCAATCGGCTGTCCATGCTCAGGGCTATTTCAAATTCCTGAATGGCTTCATCGATCAGCTTGACACGGGCAAAGGAAACGCCTCGGTTATAGCGCAGGCCTGCAGAGTCGTAGCCCAGGCCCAGTGCTTTTTCAAAGGAGAGCAGAGCTTCCTTGTGCATTCCGGTTTGGCTGAAGGCGACACCAAGATTTGCGTATACCAGGCTGTCTTTGGGGTCGAGTTCCGCGGCTTTTCCAAATGCGGCCACAGCTTGATCCCATTTGTTTTGCTGGCTCAGTTTTAGCGCTTTTTGATAATAAGCTTTTGCTTCCTTGTTAGAGGCAGATGCGGGAAAAACCAATAAAAGGGTCAGACAAAAGGCTATGAAACTCAGACTATATTTGTTTTGAAATTTAACGGTCTTCACTTTGGTAACAGGTCTTAAAAGTTGAATTTTGCAATTTAACAATACTTAGGTAGAGTGTCAACTACAGGTTTAAAATTGTCCAGCCAAAATAGAAATGGCTCATAAAATCAAATCACCTGTTAGATACTCGTGAGGATGCAAAAATTCCATTTAGATGTTCTTTATTTTTCAGAGGGATCAATTTGATGCCCAATAAATTCATGGAATCGTTTGAAGCACATTGGGGAGTTCCTGGAGGTTTTTTTCAGACGATTGCCGGTTCTCAACTCAGGGATAAGGCCCTGGCCTGTCCGGCTCGAATTCGGCATGAATTGCATTTGGATGAACAGGGCAGGGCCATCTTGTATGAAATCAAGCCTGGAGATGAAATCAAGCCCATCGTTTTGCTGGCGCATGGCATGGGAGGTTGTTCTGAATCTGGTTATATGAAAAGGATTTCCACCAAACTCTGGATGCGGGGTTATGGGGTCTTTCTGATCAATCAGCCGGGATGTGGGCCGGGTATGGGGTTGAGTCCACGGTTGTGGCACGGGGGCTCCAGCGGGGATTTGGCTGAAATGGTTGATTTTGTGGTCCAATGTTACCCCGAACGCTCCCTGGTGACCGTTGGTTTTTCTTTGAGCGGAAATGTACTATTAAAATATCTGGGTGAAGGCCGAACCATTCCGGAAAATTTTGCAGGGGCTCTGGCGGTAAACCCGCCTGTCGATTTACGGGTTGCAAGTTCCATCATATCGAGGAAATGGAGTTGCGCGGTTTTCAACCAGTATTATATGAGATTGATTCGCAATCAGGCGGTTGCCTTGGCGCAAAAATTTCCATCGGCTTTGGATCCACTTAAAAATTTGAAAACCATATGGGATTTCGATGTCCACTATACAGCTCCCGCTGGCGGGTTCAAAGATGTCGATGATTACTATGACCGGTCCAGTTCCAAACATTATTTAAAGGGGATCAAAATTCCCACTGCTATTTTATCTGCCGAGGACGATCCTTTTGTCCCCGGTCATTTGTTCGATCAGGTTGCAATGAGTGAAAAAGTGATGTTGCATCAGCCAAAAAAGGGTGGCCATATGGGATATATCGCCAGGAATAACACTCCCCACGGTGACCGGCGTTGGATGGACTATGCGGTATTGGAATGGATTCGGGAACTGCACGAAAACCAGTATGGGCTCCGGAACTTGTATGTTACAGGCTGAATTATTATCCATCGCGGATGGGAATTTACTCCTTGCACTCCAGGGATTTTTAATAATTACTAAAAGTTGATCATGCAATTATTTCCGGAATATGAAATGCCTGTTCCACCATTGGCTGACAGGTTACGCCCTGAAAGCTGGGAAAAGTTTGCCGGGCAGGAACACCTGATTGGCGAGGGCCTGCCTCTGAGGGAGTTGGTGGAGTCGGGTTCAAAACTGTCCTTTATTTTATGGGGTCCTCCGGGTACGGGTAAGACAACCCTTGCGCGCATTGCGGCGCGGTTGACCGAAAACGAGTTTCATGAGGTCAGCGCGGTCAATGCCGGGGTCGCCGATATTCGCAAGGTTATTGAAGGCGCCCGGCAAGTTTGGAAGGCCAGGCAAAAGGGGACAATTTTGTTCATTGATGAAATTCACCGGTTCAACAAAGCCCAGCAGGACGCTGTTCTGCCTTACATCGAGAATGGAACGGTTCGCTTGATCGGCAGTACGACAGAGAACCCTTCTTTTGAAGTGATCCCCGCACTTCGTTCGCGTTGCCAGATGTTTCGTCTGGAAGCCTTGGAGCGAGAACAGATCAGGGATATTCTGAACCGCGCTTTGACGGACAAAGAAAAGGGCCTCGGAGAATCAGAGCTCGAAATTTCTGCAGAGGCGATGGATATGATGGTCAGCCATGCTAATGGCGATGCCCGCCGGGCTCTCAATGTGCTGGAAGCGGCGCATGATGTGGCCGCCCAACGAGAACACAAAAAGGTTGATTTGAAAATTGTTGAGGGAATCATTCAACAGGCCGCCACCCTTTATGATAAGAAAGGAAACGAGCATTATGATCACGCTTCGGCGTTCCAGAAAAGTTTGCGCGGATCGGATGCCGATGCGGCGATATACTGGCTGGCCAAACTGATCGCTGGCGGGGAGGACCCGCGATTCATTGTTCGGCGACTGCTGGTCACGGCGGCGGAAGATGTTGGCAATGCAGACCCGCAAGCCTTTCTTCTGGTGCAAGCTGTGGCCAACGCGGTGGAAAAGCTGGGATTTCCAGAAGCCCGCATTCCCCTTGCCCAGGCGGTGATTTATGTTGCTCAGGCCCCCAAGGATAATTCGGCGATTGTGGCTATTGATCAGGCTTTGGAAGATATCCAGCAAAAAGGCTTGTCTTATCCCGTTCCAGATCACTTGAAAGACACGCATTATAAAGATGCCAAATCCAAATATGGGTTCGGTGTGGATTACAAATATCCACATAATTACCCTGGCTCTATCGTTGAACAGGAGTATCTGCCGAAACCCTTAAAGGGCCGGAAATATGTTCCCGCAAAGCATAAGGCCAGTGAGGAATAGGGTAACAAAAGCTTCCTCCGGTTAAAAGGCCCCCCGGACCCTCGAACAACTGGAGTCCCTCCTGATGGTTGATGATTTGTTTTCTTCATGATATAGAAAGCACTCATAAGTTTTGATTTAAGGAAGAGCGATGAGCGAAAATTGCAGGTTTAAAAATGTTGAAGAAATTTTTGAAGGCCGCTTGCGCGGCAATCAATTGATGCTCAGTGGTAAGGGGCTTAACCCTGAAGAAGCACGGCTATTATGGCAGGCTCCCAGAATGATGGAGGTCAGTTGGTTGGATTTGGATGATAACAATCTGGGCGACGAGGGAGTTCGAGAGCTGGCCGAATGCGCATTTTTGGAAAATGTTCAATATTTGAACCTCAACCAAAATAAAGTCGGCGATGAGGGTTTGAAATACCTGGCTGACGCCGCGCATTTGGGAAAACTCAAGCGTCTGCATTTGAAGGGAAATCCTGTTAAAGGGGACGGCCTGCTCTCCTTATTCAATTCTGAAATGCTGGTGAATTTGTCTACCTTCCAGGTTCATGAAGGTTGGACTTGTAAAAAAAGGGAAGGGTGGCGATATAAGCCACAATCCTGACTCATGCCTTATACTTTCAGCCAACTACATATTCATATTTCAGCGCAAGACCGGCCCGGAATTCTGGCCGAATCTTTGGCCTTCATCGTCGAGACAGGTTGGAATGTGGTTGATATCAAGCAATTTGTCTTCAACGGACTGCTCAATCTTTCCATTTTACTGGATGGTTGTGATGAAAGCCGAATTCCACCTCTGCGTGAGGCACTTTCTGCCTATGCTGAGGAAATGAATTTTAAGGCCACCGTCTATCCCTGGGAAACCGATACCCGGCCAGATGCTCCCTATGCCCACCGTTCGGTGGTGACTTTGCTATGTGATTCCATGCCATCTGCGGGTTTTCTGGAAATCACCAGGATATTCGCCGATCTCGATATCAACATCCTGCGTATTGAGCAATTGGGGTCGGGAGATGTCCACGCCCTGGAGTTTGTGATTGGAACCCGTGAGGCCCACTCATCGGAAGAGGTATTGGACGCTCTGGTGAAGTTCAAGGAAAATTACAGGGTCGACATCGCGGTTCAGGAGGAAACTTATTTCAGGCGCAACAAAAGATTGATTGTGCTGGATGCCGATATGACCTTCCTGCAATGTGAAGTCATTGATGAATTGGGAAAGCTAGCCGGAGTAGGGGAGGAAATGGCGGCAATCACCCATCAGGCTATGAATGGAGAAATTGACTTCGAATCGGCGTTGCGCCAAAGGGTAAAGCTTTTACAAGGTCTGCCGGTGGAAAGTTTGGAGCAATTATCCAATGTTCTTCCCCTGACACCGGGGGCCGAGTCCCTTGTCAAAATTCTCAAATATCTGGGGTATAAGATTGCCCTTGTCAGTGGTGGGTTCCAATTCTTTATCGACAAGATTCGCGATAACTATGGCTTGGACTATGGCATCGCCAATCAGTTGAAGATTGAAAATGGCAAGGTCTCTGGTGAGCTTGAAGGGCAGATCATCGACGCGGAGGCTAAGGAAAATGCTCTGGTTTCTCTGGCGGAAAAAGAAGGCTTTTCCCTACGCCAGGTGGTGGCGGTTGGAGATGGAGCTAACGATATCAAAATGCTGGCACGGGCAGGACTGGGAATTGCCTTCAACGCTAAACCCATCGTACAACGCCAGGCGCGGGCCAGCATTAACCAGTCCGATTTGAAATTAATTCTTTATTTTTTGGGGGTTAATGGTAAAGACCTTAATGAATTGGATGAGATTGTTGGCCAAGGTAAATTGCAGTTCTGGCCTAAAGGCTGATGGAGAAAATGCCTGAAAAAATTAACTGGGCTGGTTTTTGTAGGTTAAGTCTTTAATCCATAAGCACCATGCCAATGGCATGGGTTGGAGTGCAGGGGGTTTGTGGGCCGAGGTCATCCCACCCGTTATTGTGGATGGTTCCATTCACATCAATGCCACAGGCTTGCAAAGTGGGTCGGGCTTTTTCAGGAAACTGGCAATTTGTTGCAATGGTGCAGGGTTCACACAGGTTGCAGGGCTGGGCAGATAAGGCGAAAGCTCTGCTAAACCCTTTTTCCTTTAAAAGCTTTTCCAAATGGATAACAATTTCCCTTACATTTGTTTCGGGACTGGCATTGATGAGTAGGGCCTTTTCGTAGTCAACAAGGATTTCTGACATTTCCTCCGCATTAGGAGCATATGGGGGACAGGTAAGAAGTGATCCATAATGAGAACAACCATATTGGCATTGAAGTTTCATCCAATGGCCCATGGATATGGTTTTCGTTAAGATCACTTTTGCTTTCGTGCAACCTAACCGTGTAGCTTCCTGAATCAACTCCTGATTCGAACGAATGTTTTCGGGCAGGGCTTTTATGTTTCCAGAAGGCATGAGCTTTTCCGTTTCCGCAGTTTCTTTATTTTCTTTGTCCTGTTATTATTTAGTGGATGGTGCTGAGGGTCAAGGCAAGAAATTACTTCGAGGAGTTGCCACGGCAAATTTTCGAAAACCAACCTGTTTCGAACTTATCATTTTAAGTGTTTAAAATTAAGAGGTTATCGCTTTAAATTTGCGGGTGTCAGGCACTCAAATCTTACGGACTGGAATACAACAACAACGGATGAGAAATGGAATTTCCCTTTAAGGCAATTGGTTTTGACTGGGCATATACCTTGGTGGATTTGGGGAAAGAAGATGACCGGTTCCCTTTGGAAAAAGTTTTTGCCTTTCTTCGAGGCAAACAAATTACCCTGCCTGATTTCGAAGTTTTCCTAATGAAGTCTCAGTCGTTGTTCAGGTCAATGATAGAGCTATCCCGGACCACCCACCGCGAAGCCCGCTATGAAGAAGTTTTACACTATCTGCTCTTCTATTTTAAAGTGCCCTGGCAGGGAAAGGCCTCGCTTCAGGAAATTTTACAGGTCTACTATGAAGAGGTCTACCGGGAAAGGGAGATATTCCCCGAGGTGGTTGCTGTTCTTGAACAATTGTGCAGGCAAGGGGTTTGCATGGGAATCATTTCCAACACGACCAACCCGGTTTTTATGAAGGAATTAGAACTGGAAAGCTCCGGTTTGAAGAAGTATTTTGACTTTTCCATTTATTCATCAGGAGTCCCCTTTCGCAAGCCGCACCCCTCCATTTTTGAACTGGCGATCAGCCATTTCCAATTACCGCCTTCAGAAATTCTTTTTGTGGGAGATAATCCTTCCGCAGATATTTCAGGGGCTCAAGGAGTGGGAATGAAAACAGCCTGGCTGAACCGCAGGAAGGAGAGGGCTGATATCCGCCCGGACTATGAGCTAACTTCTCTGGAAGACTTGTTGCGGATTCATTGGGTTGAAGCATGAGTCATAAGTTCTTTGTTCCGGGAGAACAAATTGTCAATAACAAAGTGACAATTACCGGATCAGATGTTTCGCATATCAGAACTGTACTAAGATTGAAGGCGGGTGAATCTATTCAAATTATCAGTGATTCGGATAAACTGTTCACCGTTCGACTGGTTGAGGTTCAAGCCAGGGAGATTCAGGGAGAAATCATAGCTTCTGAAAAATTTGATATTGAGTCTCCCTTGGCGGTGCATTTGGGGCAGGCATTGACCAAAGGAAACAAGTTTGATGTGATTTTGAGAAAATCCGTGGAACTGGGAGTGTGTTCCATCACTGCTTTAACCACTGAGCGATGCGTAATAAAAACACATCAAGTGGAAAATAAAATCAAGCGCTGGAAAAAAATTGCGCTGGAAAGCTGTAAACAATGCGGTCGAACCCGTGTTCCCAGGGTGGGAGAAGGTGTGGAAAACCTGGAAACTTTTTGCCGCAAAAATAATGATCGGGATCTCAAACTGATCTTTTGGGAAATGGAGGAGAAAGTTTCCCTCAAAAACCTGAAGCCCGACCCCATACCACGTTCTGTCGCTGTTTTGATTGGACCTGAGGGCGGATTCAGTCCGCCTGAGATAGAGAAGACCCGGGAATATGGGTTTCAGACCGTGAGTCTGGGGCCTCGGATACTCCGAGCGGAAACGGCCCCTGTTGTCGCATTGGCTCTTTTACAGGCACTTTGGGGTGACCTGTAAAAACCTGATTACTATTGAGTCGAAATTGAGTTTATATTGGAAACCTTAAATCTATGGCCAGACGATGACCTATCAATGCAAGCTGGAAATTTTTGAAGGCCCTTTAGACCTGCTTCTCCATTTAATAAAAGAGCAAAAGTTGGATATTTACGATATTCCCATTGCTCAAGTTACTCGTCAGTATATGGATTATCTGGAGATGTTGCAGGAGTTGAACCTTGATCTGGCAGGGGAATATTTGGTCATGGCCGCTGAACTGGCGCGTATTAAATCAAAAATATTGTTGCCAGCACCTGAAGTCGGTGACGAATTTGATGCTGGGGGTGGGGAAGACCCGCGTGCGGAATTGATGCGCAGGCTACAAGAGTATCAACGCTATCGGGACGCGGCATTTGAACTGAGGCTGAAGGAACACGACCGGCAACAGGTTTTTGTGCGAGGCGGGCAGATTGAAATTGAGGAAAGCTCTGAGGATAAAGAGTCAGTGTCTGCATCGGTTTTCGATCTGCTCAAAGCCTACCAAAAAATCCTGAATACCAAATCGTTTGAAAAAGATTATGAAATTGAAATCAACGAAATGTCGGTCACCGACCAGATTCAGCATATTATGGAGATTCTCAACTCTTCGGAAAGTGTTACGTTTGAATCCCTGTTTACGGTGCTGAATACCAGGCAGGAGGTTGTTGTGACGTTTCTTGCTATTCTGGAGTTAATGCGTCTTAAATTATTGCGTGTTCAACAGGTTCGTCACTTTGAAACAATCCGGATTTATAAGTCCGCAGACCAGGAGGCCCAGGATGCTATATTGGCAGAATATCACCGAAGCATGAGTTCGGAATCTCAGGAGTGATGACTTCCGACCTGATATCCTCATTGCGCTTCCTGTTGGTGCACGCGAAGGCGCGAAGACGCGAAGTTGGTGTGCTTGTTGACGACTTGCTGGAGGCCGTCCTTCGGAGCGGTGCGCCGACTTCAGCTCGACGATCAGTTGTCCATCGACCACAATCGCGGCCACTTCCTCGATATCCCTTCGCGCCTTCGCGTCTTCGCGTGAGACATGAATCTCAAACATTGACCCGCTCCTGTTCAATGTAGGTAGGGGTCTGTAGATAGATGGATAGGGGTCTTGAATTAGCATTAGAGCCTCACTTTCATAACAATACGGTTTAACTTTTTTTTCTGCAAAGCCATTTCTTTATCCGTTTTTATTTTCAACCTCAGCCTTCCAATTGCTTTAGAACTCCAGAGTAGCTCATTCCTCAAAATTGACGGGATATCTCCATTAAATTGTATCCGCCCGTCATTCTGCTCAAGATCCTGGCCAGGGGCTCAGAATATTCTGGAAATGTTCATAATTCTGGGTGTTAAAGCTATTAACGTATAGAATAATGCACGTAAAGACCATTATTGTTTGGGGGTTACTGTAGGTATATATTGATATAACGTCCATTATTATATAT
>Ga0210009_1002475_pt1 | contig 13399 bp, 12 predicted proteins | sample CryGeyCG2114_065_FD_185457 | JGI IMG/M metagenome (GOLD analysis project Ga0210009, IMG submission 185457) | Groundwater microbial communities from aquifer - Crystal Geyser CG12_big_fil_rev_8/21/14_0.65 (SPAdes) (version 2) | ecosystem: Environmental > Aquatic > Deep subsurface > Groundwater ... | reverse complement strand
TGGATGCGGGATGGTGGTTCAGTGGGATTATAACCAACAAGGGAGGACCACACTGACTGGAAAGTGTCTTAAACGTTAACCTGGACTAAACTAAGACTAAGGAAGAGCATGGAATGGTAACGTCTAGAATCACCGAGCAGCATTAAAGCGAAAGTAGCCTTGTGGACCATACACGGAGTGTATTCTCGCACAAATATTCAGCCAGATTGCGGTCTAACGCCTCAATAACCGGCGACGAAGGTGCGTAGATTGACTGGTTAGGAAATTAATAATCAGCCATTTCTGCTCGTAAGAATAGCTTCCTGCATACAAAAATATTGCAGAGAATTTTCAAACGGCACGGTCGTTACTATCAAAGAATCGGCAGTACCGACCATTACACCTTTTAGATTCTCAATGCTATAAGACAACGGAAGGCCAAGATAATAATGTGTGATCAGTCCATCAAAATAAAGGCGGTACGTCGGCAAGTCTTCCGTACCGTCTTTTTCACTTTCACGGCTTTCCGGGGGTAAATCTATTTTTATTCCTGCATGGTTGTGGACAAAACCTTTTGTAATGAGTTGGGTTAGCTGCAATGGGTAAAATGATTGTGGGTCAGGATCGCCATTTAGAATCATGAGTCTTAATCGCTCTATGTCTTCGTCAGGCAATTTGATATACGAAAATTCATTCAAGCTAGTTGCTGCTGCGCGCCAAAGGATGCTCAGAAAGAATAGGCGTAGTTTAACTGGATCGATACCCTCAACAACTCGCGGGTAATCCGAATGGACCAACCGTGCAGTGTAGAGTTTCTTCTAACTTGTTCCCATCCCAACCACTCCATACTAGTTTGTACTTGCGAAGCTCGTTAATTGCCCACGTATCTAAATCAGATAAATATTTCTCGCCTTCAGCGGTTACAAGCTCTGGATCATACCAGCTAGACCACCTTTTCTTGAGTCTTTGATTTGGTCCAAATTGCAAAAAGTAGTTCCCTTTTACAGACGGTTTGGTTAATGCTGCCGGGATGATATGAGACTCTATATACACGCCATGAAGCTTGGTCAGCTTACATATTCCTTCAGAAGCTTTTTGTTTTTTCTTTGCCATATGTTATCAGGCCAGTAAGCTCGTCCGACTACTGTCTATCAAGTCTGTGTTAATCCTTCAACAGAGGTTGTTTTATTGAGTCCTTCCAATGCGCTTCCCTAAAAAGCAGCACGAAATTAGTCTACCACCCCGGTCGCCCCAAGTGGTAATCATACAAGTTCATCATTTTGGTGTAATATACCGTGCTTGCCGCGCATTTTTTTCTGTACCGTTGGCTTATCGGTCGCTCCCCATGCAATTTTTTGTACTTCCTAACCAAAATCCGGACTTCCTACGCGAAATTTTCTGTTTCCCGACAAGGTTTCGGGCTTTTCCAATGCGCGGGACAAATAATTTCCACCTGTTGAGTCTGATTAGCCATTCGTGCTATCGTCCGCATCACGGTTTCCTGTGAAAGGATGGTGGCCAGCTCTGCCGATAGAGATGCTGCCGTAGCAAGAGCCGTCGTATCGAACCCAATAGCTGGCGGCAAATCTGGCCCAATAAAGCCAGATCATTGAGATCCTGCAGCATATCCGCATGACCGAAACCTTCAGCGATCGTGCCCACCTGTGTCAACAGATCAGTTTCATTCCGAAATGCGTAGCGGAAGGTGTGTATCCGGGTGTCCCGCAGGTCATAGGCAGCCGGGGATTGTTCATTCCACTGTTTCTGGACCTCCTCTCGGGGAAGATGACTTCACCGCTGTCCTCAAAGATGCTGAGATTAAGATCGGTAACTTGTCCGGCTTACTGGCCGATGGAGGGCAAGGGTCGCTGGATGGACAACCTGTCCGGTCAGGATGTGTTTATTGAGAGATTAAAGTACAATCAACAGTGTAAATAAAGTCATTGGACAGGATCGGGTAAATAATCTTTCCGCTCTGATGTACCAAATGGCAAAATTGTCCAGGAACATCATTTACACTGGTACCATGCCTTTTGTCATTCAAGCAGACACAGCGAATATCATGAAAGTCTCACAAAGGATTGGCCTTATCTCAATCTCATACCGGCTCATTCCGTGCTAATTTTTCGAATTGCTAAAGCATGCGCTTGTGTTCAGGTAATGTTGAGGTGGAATTCCACTAGCAAGTAATGCAAGACAATTTGGGAAACTATGAAATTGAACTCACAACACACAACTTCAGCTTCTCCAAAATCAGGTGAACCAACGAAGGGGGAAGCTAAAATAGAATATTTAATTTCTATTACGCATCTTAGCTTCCCTAAAATGTCGATTTATTTGTAAAAATGTGTCCATTTTTAGTTCAGATTGTGGCCATGAGAATCATCCATTTAACTTTTGGTCAGCGAGTCGAATTGGTGCGGAAAGTGGAAAATGGAACTCCAATTTCAGCCGTCGCAAAAGAGTTCGAGGTAAGTCGTCAGACAGTTCATAAATGGTATGAACGAGCTTTGGATGGTGGGGAAGCAGCCCTGGAGGATCGTTCCTCAGCGCCCGATATAACGCCCACAAAAATCCAAGAGAAAATCAAATCACGATTAATAAAGCTCGTCTTCCGGCACCCGGAACAGACACTAAGTTGGTATCACAAAGCGCTCTATGCAAAAATTTCTAGAGCGGCAGTTCACGCAATCCTGGCACATGCCGGGCTTGGGTCCCGGGCGGATAGAATGCGCCGAGTCCTCACCTCTTGTTATCGCTCACGTGGCGATGAAATCCAGGATGCGTGTTCGAAACCCAATCTGCTCGCTAATTGTTTTCGGAACCGGGACTTTTTTGCCAACAAATCTGGAGCCGAATTCTTGATGATATCCACCAGACAACCGATACGCAACTCTCGCAGAAATTATCAAATCTGGTTCATTTTTGATCTGTTCGATTTGCAGGCGGCGGCTGTTTTAGATGATCGACAATATTGGGATTACGATCAAAAACGGGCGTTAGCGACAGTTCTCAGCCAACAAGGCCTTCAGGATTTTTTCTCGGTCGAGGATTCGGCTCCAATCGTAGCCTGGCTGAAATTAATTAGAAAACCAGTTAAAAATATGGCGCTCCGTCTCATTTACTCCGTGCAGGGGTCAGCGACGAAAAATCTAAAGCATCTCGCGGTCCAAATACGACCCCTTGATATTTCGCTTTCCGACATTTCGCATTCTGAAGTGGTGCAAATTCCCTGGATCTCCGAATTCCTCCGGCAGTGGAACTCTTTTCAGGAAAGCGAACTCAATTGTGATCTGGCCTGGGAGCGTGGGTCTGGACAACGAAATCGGCGAACGATTTGCGAGGCTAAAACGGCTGAATACGTCCAAAAATTTAATTCATCGCCGATAACTCTATTCCCATTCCTGGGTGAATCACCCAAAACTTTTAGGAAACATGAAATCACAAAGGTAAAAATGACATGCTCAACTATTTCCCTGCACAATCTTTTAGGTCTCCGAGACAAAAATCAACTGATATCAGAGCCCCCTCCTCTTGGGGACATACTAAAATATTTTGAAGAAATGAAAATCAATTAACCAACGAGGCCCAAGATGAATCCTACCAATTGTACTGACAGAAATCCAGAAATCCCTCACTCCCCCACGCTAAAAAGTATAGAAATATTTGAAGAAGGAATGGAGGATTTTGGATCAAATCTTTTTGCTTTTCCTTTATTTGTGGGAAATTCTTTAAAAACTCCATTCACACTTATCGTCATCGAAAAGGCAACTGGACTCTGTCTCGCAGCTGTATATGAAAATGGAGACCTCCCCGGTCAAAATGCTCCGGAAGTTTTCAAATTCATCGAGTCATTTGAGGCCATCAACAATACCTATTTTAACGGGCAATATGTTCGAATTGCTCAAACATACTATCCCGAACTCAATCGCAATTTTCGTAAAAACTGGAACTACATCGACGCGAATTTTAGTCGGTGGCATATTCGTTCGAAAGCGATAGATTCCGACGAATTTTTTAAAATTCCTGCTGTCAACAATTTTAATACTACACTTAACTCCAACTGCAAGGTGCTCAGAAAATTAACAGGGACAGCATATAAGCGTTGGTTAAACTCAAAATTGGACACCATATCAGACCCTAAAAAGAAATCTGCAAAAAATATCCAAGACCATCCATCCGATTATGCCTCGGAGCTTGCGGACTATTGTGTTCCGATTGATGGCTCCTGGGTGATTTCAATCAAAGATCGAAGAATCGAGCCAGTCCTTCCTGACTTTCTAGAACTTGCGGGTTAGTCTGATTACTCTTGTTGTACGATTACGAAAGGACTTCCCTACCTGCCCTCCTGTTCAATCAGAAAAGCGGAGCTCTGGGTGGGTCAATTTTAAGCGGGAATTTCGTTCCCGGTATGCGCCTGATTTTTTGCATCTATGCAAAACCTCACAAAGATATCCCAAAAGATTGTTTTAATCGCTATACCGCATCACAATACCACCTGCACCAACAGCCCAACCTGAAGATGCGCTGGAAAAGGTGATCATATAAATCGTTTCAATCACAAGGTTATCGATGTCATTTAGGTCGGTCCCATTCCAGTGGTAGAGATGGCCACCGCTACCACAGAACCAAATGTCATTTCCAGCAAAACCATCAATGTCATAAATACTAGTATATCCTCTATTGTAATTGTCCCAAGATGTCCCATTCCAATGTGAGATTGAATAGCCATAACCGTACCAATCAGGATTTACTCCCCTACCACCAATCCAGTAATTATTAAGTGTAGTACCCCATATTGCGGAACAAAACCCATCTGATCCAACTGGTAGATCGGTAAGCTCAGACCAGGTAATACCATTAAAATGTAAAACTTCACCCTCTTCTGAGACCGCCCATACATCATCCGAAGCAAAAGCTTTAATATCTGTAATATTACCAGTGTTGAATGTCATTATACTCCACGCGCTTCCATTAAAATGGTGGATTACATCTTCACCGGCTACCCACATATCATTTGCCCCTGAGAAATCAATCCCGAAACAAGACGTCGTGGGAGCTCCATTGGTTTGTTGCCAAATAGTTCCAGAGGAATGCCACACACCGCCAATACCAGCTATCCAAATATCATCTTCACTGATTACTGACACACCTTTAAGAGCATCGGTCGTTGGTGATTCTACTTGGGTCCAGACTTGTCCGTTCCATTTGTATATTTTCCCTGAATCTCCAACAGTGTAAACGAAGTCATCCCGGAGAACACTTATCCCTCGAAGACTCGTACCCAAAGTGGCAAATAGCCCCCAACTTCCAGGCGCATTAATGGTCGTAGCCGTAACAATATTACTCCCTGTCGCCTGGCCTATGGTATCTTCAACATATACTCGGTAATAATATGTCGCTCCATCAGATAGATTTGTGTCGGTGTATTCATGGGTATACCGATTCGTTAGTTCTGTAACTAACTGGGAATTTTCATCTAGACTTGAATTAGTTGATCGGTACAATTTATAGGACTTAAAATCATCAGCATAGCTTACCTCCCACCGTAAGGTCATTGAGCTTGTGGTTATATTTGTTGGATTATTCAGAATAACAGCTATCGGAGGTTGATTTGTCGGTACATTCATAGAAACTGATACATGCCCTATTCCACCATTTGAGCTAACTGTTAATAGGCCGGTGTAGTCACCAGGCGATAGACCGTCTCTGGAAACATAAACATTCACAGTTCCATAATCGGCACCAGAAGTTGGGCTGGACGAAATCCAATCCTGATTATCCGACACATCCCAATTCAGTGTTCCCGAACCCGCATTTGCAATGGTGAAACTTTGTGCAGTCACTGTAGATCCAAATTCTAAAACAGTTGGTGTAACGGAAAGTGACGGCTCATCGGGAATATTCGTCGTCACAATAACATCTTGATTTCCACCATCAGAGCTAACTGTAATTGTGCCCATATAAGTGCCTGGTGATAGCCCTAAACGATCTATGTTTATGGTAATCTCATCTGATTCTGTTTGGGTTGTTCCTGACTGGGGTGATACTGAGATCCAGGATTTGTTATCCGTGATGTTCCAGGTAAGCATACCTGTTCCGGTATTGGTAACATTGAAGGCTTCAGTATTTGAATTTGATCCAAAATCGAGTGTAGTTGGAAACACTGATAATTGAGGGCTGTTGGGATTCGGGATTGTCATGAGGACATCTAGCGTCTTGCTATTCTTATTAGATGAAATCGTAATTGTCTCATAATAATTACCAAAATCCATCGCACTTCTATCTATGGTCACGGTCACTACATCCGATTCACTTTCTGTCGACCCGTTCGAAGGATTCACCGAAATCCAATTGGCAGTCGAAATAACATTCCAGCTTAGAGTTCCAATCCCGGAATTGGTAATTGTGAAGGTTAGACTAGTTGAGTTCGTACCGAAATTGAGTGCCGCTGTAGAAACTGAAAGTTCTGGTCCAAGAGGATCAAGCTGGAGGTCCGCCGATGATGTTTCTCCAGCAACTACTTGGATTGATGTGCTACTGGAATGATAGCCAGTCTTTGCAGCCTGTAAGGTGTAAGTACCTGGTTCTACACCTTCAATTTTGTAACCACCATTGGCATCGGTAGTCTTTGATGAAGTTACCGGTGATGTTGTAATGGTCACGCCTCTTAACGGTTCTGAAGAATCTCCATCATAGATTGTTCCCTCGATTGTTCCAGTCGTAAGTGCCTCGGTGGGAGGTTGGCAAGATATCAGAATTCCAAGAATAAATCCTGTTAAAAGCACTTTCATAAAAATTGAATTCATTCTCATTTTCAAACTCCTTTAAAAGTGTAACTGTATTCTGACACCTGTAAATGATTGGTCAGCTAGGGCAACAATTGGTGAAACTAAAATGGAGGCTTCAGCGTATTTCTTAGCCCCAGGTGCTGAAATCGCATCAAAAATGTTATAGCCGTAGAGTCCACCGGCCAATAAGCCGGTAGCAATTCCCAATGAATAGGTTTGTGATGACCAATTATTGTAATATTTACGATTGTCTAAATCGCGTTCTGTTTCAGCTTTGTTACCATAGACACTTGAGAGATAAAAAGAAAAGAAAGTAGCAGCGGCCGTGCTCAGCGTTGAAATCATCAACAGATTCCCTTTACGAATTTCACCTTTGTATCGCTGTCCCCATCCAGGTAGAATTGTTGATCGCCAGACGGGTGCAAAACCATACCCTTGTTGGATAAAGTTATTTGAATCGACTCCAGGTTTTGAGATACCTATTAGGACCCAAAACTGATATTCAAGACCCTTTGAGGTATTAACGGTTTGCCAATAGGTTTCTATCTTCTTGAGACCTTGAATTTGTTTTGAAGTACCTGTTCTAACCACTTCTCTGATAAAATTGTCTGAAATGATATCGCTGGACTCGGTACCACGACGAAGGATCGTTTCACCGGTTTCAGACGATGACTTTATCTGGACATTAAACGTGCCTTCCTCGACCAGTTGCTGAAGAACCCCACCAATGGCATTTTCCTGAGCTTGTTGGAGAGAGGTGTTGCTGCTTCCTAGTCCTGTATAGTACTTAAATTGGTGTCCAATAGGAGGACTGACTACCCAAGTAGGTTTAGACGATGCGGATGAATCCAGGATATGTCCTTGTCCAAGAACAATGCTTGTTGTACAAATTAATAATAGTAAAAAGAAGCTACTGATTTTTTTCATCCTGGCCCCAAATCTTGAGTCATTCAAAGGCCAGACGTAAATTGCCCCTGAAGCCTCAGGCGTGTCGCCAAACAACAGCTGATTTTACTCCGAAGAGTGACTTCAGGGGACAAAGCTGTCCGCCTGATTTCTTCGGAGTTACCAGACCTGTTTTGGCCTAGTATTGCTGTTGTTTGGCAGTGGAAAATTAGATTTCAACCCAAGATTTAGCAAGGTAATGTTGACTATTGACTCGAAACAGCTGTAAATAGCATCAATCTCATCCTGAGACAGGAAACGAATCTTCTTCTTCGGCACTTTAGGAAGTTTTAAACCATTTGCAGGATTTTTCTCAATCAGTGGTTATTCTGGAGACCTTCGGACACTTTCCGGGCATGACCGAAATAATATTTAAAAAGCTTTCGGCGACAATAACAAGGTTGCCAGGCTTGATCAACGACAAGACATTTCCGCTGCCAACGACATATATTGTTCTCGACTTGGTTTTGGAATGTCGCTAGTCAAGGGAGTTTATTTGCATATGCCCCGCATAAATAGCGTGGTTCAGGCATTGGAGACTACTTACATGAATAGTAGATTGGACCTCAATTGTTAGGTTAGGATTTATGGCGACACTCGTAAAAAAGCGCAACAAATATTATGTCCGCATCCGCCTGCCCGGTGGTAAAGAAAAAACCTTTCCTACCAGAACCGGTAACCGGAGAGCGGCTGAACAATTCCTTCAAGTCTTTCAGCAGAAAGAAGCCTTACTTAAAGCCAGGTTAATCACTGAGGCTGAGCTGGAAGACCTGGATCTCCAGGATGCAGTAGATCGGTTCATCAGGGAATGCAAGTTAAATGGACGACGACCTACTACCATAAATTCATACCAACTCTCTTTAGACAACCTGGTTGATGCGAACTCCCCAAGCCTGCCAGTGAAATCTCTTACCAAAAAACATTTCCAAAAAATGGTGGCTGTGCTCCACAAAAAGAAGATTGGGGACACGAATAAGAAGCTCAAAGATAACACCATTAATATTCGCATCCGCTCTGTTAATACTTTTATGAACTGGTTGTACAAGGAAGGCTATATCCTCGACCGAATAAAGGTATCTGAAATTAAGGTTGATGAACCACTGCCGAAGTTTTTAACTCCACAGGAATTGGAAAACTTGTATACCCAGGTGCACAATCCCAAAATGTATTCTACCCTCAAGGTATACGAGGGTACGGGAATCAGGTTGAGTGAGCTTCACCATAGCCACCTGGAAGGCAATTATCTCATCATTCCAGCAGAGTATTCAAAAAGCCGTCGTGACAGGATGATCCCCGTTGATGAGGAGATCAAGGAGCATTATCGAATCGCAATGACGAATCCATTCCGGCCACATTCTGTCACCCATGCTTTCCATAAATATGCCAAGAAGGCAAAACTCCCCAGTGATAAAACCCTGCATTCGATGCGACACACTTATGCGCTGAGAAAGCTCATGGAGACCCATGACATCACGGTGGTAAGAGAGCTGTTGGGGCATAGTGATATCAAGACGACAATGATTTATACAAAATTTCGACCAGATTTTATCAGTGAGCTGTTGAAACCTGAAACACCTGAACCAACAGCAACTATTGTTGGACAGGCCTAGACCTTCATACTCATGCATCCTATCACGGAAAGGTTATTTGGTCGCATCCGGGTAATCAAGGCTGATATCACTTCCCTGAAGGTTGATGCCATTGTCAATGCCGCCAACAAATCGCTTCTGGGAGTTGGTGGTGTAGATGGAGCAATTCATCGAGCAGCCGGATCAGAGCTCCTGGAAGCCTGCAGGAAGCTGAATGGATGTGAGTTTGGCCAGGCTAAAATCACGAAAGGGTACCAATTGCCTGCAGAGTGGGTGATCCACACGGTTGGTCCTGGATGGCAAGACGGGCAACATGATGAAGAGGCGCTATTGGCAAGTTGCTATTCAGAATCCCTGAAACTTGCCTCACAATGTGGTATCAGGACCATCGCCTTTCCATCCATCAGTACTGGTATCTATCGCTTCCCCATGGAAAAGGCATCGCAGATTGCCGTTGATGAAACCATCCTTTTCCTCCTGAATAATCAAGAAATTGATCTGGTGAACCTGGTTGCGTTTTCTGAAAAGGATGAATCCACCTTGAAGCATGTCCTTGAAGAAAGAATCCAAGGTCCGCTGATCTCAAAAGAAAGCGCTATCCGGATAGCTGGCCGGTATATGGGACAGGGTTTTGAAGGTGAATTGTCTGTATCTGAGATGCCAAGAGGAACATTGATCTATCAGTCCAGAACGGATCCCTTTACGGTATGGCATGTTACAGTTTGGGAGGGACCCCATATTGGAGGGAGTCGGTTATTGATGGTGGACAAGACTAGCGGAAATATTGTATACGATGGTCCGGATGGAGGGGAATATGGCAGATGTTCAGCAATTATGCTCCTGTTGGTTCTGAGCACCGGCCAAGTAAAACTTGATAGAGTAGTCTAAATCAGTACCAAGAGATCTATAACAGCCCTTTCACCTGACACAAAAATTTATATATTTATGTGTCAGGAATATTATGAAAAAATCACTGCAGAGCACTGATAGTAAAATACTTAAACGTATTCGTGGGCACGGAAAGGGTTGGGTCTTTACGCCGAACCACTTCGATGACTTGGGAAGCCGGGATGCAATAGCATCAGCACTGAAACGTCATAAGCAGGCTGGATATATTCGGCAATTGGCTCATGGACTGTATGATTATCCCAAGAAGGATCCTCAGTTGGGCGTACTGGAACCATCCATTGATGATATTGTCAGTGTTCTTGCAGGTCGCGATATTATCCAACTACAACCCACCGGCGCTTATGCAGCTAATCTGTTAGGGCTGTCCACTCAGGTTCCCATGAAGATCATTTATCTGACTGATGGCTTATCCAAAACAGTGACTGTTGGAAAACGTCAAATCATATTTAAGCGGACGACCCCACGGAATATGATTATGGCTGGTCGGATTAGTGGACTGGTCACTCAGGCGCTGAAGTACTTGGGCAAAGACCATGTAGATCACTCCATGATTGCCGGACTGAAGGATCGTTTAGATGGATCTGCACGTGAGCAGCTATTGAAGGACACCAGGTATGTTCCGGCATGGATTGCAAAAGTGTTCCGGGAGCTTGCACAGGGAGAGGATACACGATGAAATCCTTTGCTATCATGCCGAGTGATCGTCAGGAGCTGATTTATACTCAGACGGGTGCAAAAATGGGTTTGCCGGCAATATCAGTAGAAAAAGATTTCTGGGTATGCTGGATTTTGGATATGCTCTTTCATTTACCGTCTTGTGGTAGCGAGCTGACATTCAAGGGTGGCACATCCTTGTCAAAAGGGTGGCAAATTATTAACCGCTTTTCAGAAGACATTGATATTGTTATCGACAAGGGAATTCTCGGGTTTGCAGGAGAGGAATCTCCCGAGGAAGCACCTACCAGTAGCCAGAAGAACAAACGTTTAAAACGGTTAAAGAAATCCAGCCAACAATTTATTATTAACACTCTTGAGCCTGAATTAAGGAAGGCCTTTACTGCCAGTCTGGATTCGGATCATCCCTGGAAGCTGGAAGAAGACCCGGAGGATCCCGATAATCAGACGTTGTTATTTATTTACCCCACGGTTTTTCCAGAGGGGGATGGATATATCAAACGAAGAGTGAAGATTGAATTGGGAGCAAGATCAGATACAGAACCGGTAGAGAATGTTGAGGTGACGCCATATATCAGCAATGCATTCCCGGACTTGTTGTCTTGTTCCAAGGTTCCGGTAAAGGCTGTATCTCCGAAGCGAACATTTTGGGAAAAGGCCATGCTTCTTCATGAGGAAACCTTTCGTCCAGCGGAGAAAAAACCTCGCAAGTCAAATCTGGCCAGGCACTATTATGATATCCATCAAATGATCAAAGCTGGGATTGCTCAGGAGGCAGCCCAAGACTTGGAGTTGTTTGAAAGGGTTGCTGCGCATCGGCAAGTTTATTTCAACATCACCTGGGTAGATTATGATACTCTGCGTCCTGGTAATCTCCGGATTCTGCCTGCAGATGATGACTTGAGGGCCTGGAAGAATGATTACAGCAGCATGCAGGCGGAAATGTTTTTTGGACCAGTTCCAAAATTTGATGAGATGTTATCGGTTATTGAGGTATTCCAGAACGAATTTAACACAAGAAGTAGTCTTTAGCTGAACTCGTTTGTGTGTAGAAAGAAGAATGGAAAAATTTTAATGGGATTGCTGGGCAGGCATAGCCCTTTTTGCACGAGTACCTGCAAATAAAAATAAAAATGTTATATTCATTATGTTTATGAGAAAATTACTTGCAATCGCGGGGTTATGACTTGAGTTATCAACCCCCTTATAAAATCACTGACAAAATACTTCGAATGGTGAGTGATCTTAGTGCTGCCATCGCTCGCTACGAACTGTTGGAACCCAAGCTGATGACCCCCATGCTTCGGAAAGAATTCAAGATCCGCACCATTGTTGGAACGCTGGAGATCGAAGGTAATACCCTGGGAAAGGAACGTATAACGGCCATCCTAGATGGAAAGCGTGTTCTGGGAACACCCAGGGAGATTGCTGAGGTTAAGGGTGCCATGTTGGTTTATGAACGACTGCAGGAATTTAACATTCACAGCATTCCGGATTTGCTCAGGGCTCATGAAATGCTCATGGGTGATATTTTAACTGATGCCGGCAGGTTCAGACGATCAGCCGTCGGAGTCGGTGGACCCGAAGGGCTGGTGCATATTGCCCCACCCGCAAAGAAAGTTTCCTCCTTGATCAATGATCTTTTTGAATGGCTTGCTGAGACAAAAGCCCATCCTCTCATCAGGAGCTGTGTTCTCCACTATGAACTGGAGTTTATTCATCCTTTCACAGATGGGAACGGGAGGATTGGCAGGCTTTGGCAAACACTGATTCTTCATGAGTACAAACCTGTCTTTGCTTCCTTGCCCATTGAAAGCATCATTCGTGACCACCAGCAGCAATACTATGATGCGTTGGAAGCTTCAGGTTCTCAAGGTGAGAGCACGACATTCATTGAATTCATGTTGGGTGTGATTCTATTAGCTATCGAAGAAGCCATGAGTACCGGCCAAGTAACCGGCCAAGTAACCGGCCAAGTAAAATCACTGATGGCTGTCATGGGAGATCAATGGTGGAGCACCCAGGAACTCATGGAAAAGCTGGGATTGTCACATCGCCAGACTTTCCGGGAGAATTATTTGAATCCCGCATTGAAAGCCAGATTGATTGAGATGCAGAATCCGGATAGTCCCCGTAGTCCGAAACAGAGATACCGGATCAGGAAAGCTTGACTAGGGATGGTGATATTAAAACTACCATGATTTATACGAAATTCCCACCCGAGTATATTGCTCAGATGTTAGGCTCCGATAACTCGGTAACGCTCGAACCATTCGTGGGGCAGGCATAGTTTTATAATGCCAATGGTGCAGACTGTAGCGAAGTGCGTGCTGACGAACTAGTGTTATGTTAACTTGATAATGGCGTATGTCGTTCATATATTATCTCCCAAAAAAGGAGAGAATGATGATAATGTATACGATCAAATTGACGAAGGAAGAATCGGAAGAATTGAACACTATCATTAACAGGGGGAAACACAGCTCACTGGCGTTCAGGGCTGCCTACATA
>Ga0210009_1002467_pt1 | contig 13424 bp, 11 predicted proteins | sample CryGeyCG2114_065_FD_185457 | JGI IMG/M metagenome (GOLD analysis project Ga0210009, IMG submission 185457) | Groundwater microbial communities from aquifer - Crystal Geyser CG12_big_fil_rev_8/21/14_0.65 (SPAdes) (version 2) | ecosystem: Environmental > Aquatic > Deep subsurface > Groundwater ... | reverse complement strand
AATTATTGTCTTCATGAGAATCATGCAAATATGTTTTTAGCTTATCTAAGTCTAATATTCTTACATAGCCTAGATAGTCATTTTTTTCATTTGCTGATTTTATGATATTTATACTTTTAGGTAATTTCATCATAATTAATTTAAATCAATAATTTTATTCTGTTAAAGTTTAATATAAAATAGCCAAACGGATATAGAATATTAACTGCAAATAGCAAATTAGTCAAAAATTTTAATACATAACTTATGAACTTTAATGAAATTCTTAGTAACTATGAAATAGTTCTAGCATCTAGCTCGGTATTTAGAAAGAAATTATTAGATACACTGCAAATTAACTTTACCACTAATTCTCCAGATATTGATGAAAGTCAAAAAAACAATGAGCTTCCATGGGAACTAGCATCAAGATTAAGTAGAGAAAAAGCTTATAAAGTTAAGGAAAGGATTTTAAGTAATAATCAAGATAATAAAGACTATATAATAATAGGCTCAGATCAAGTCGCGGTATGTAATGATAAAGTCTATGGAAAACCTTTAAATTATGAGACTGCTGTAAAATACTTAGAGACCATTAGCGATAATACAGTCTATTTTTACACAGGACTTGCTGTAATTAATACGAAATTGAATACTATCTCTCAAAAACTAAACGTTACAGAAGTAAAATTTAGAAGTTTAGCTAAAGAAACCATAGAATACTATATAGAAAAGACCCAGCCTTTTCGCTCTACTTTGGCAATTAAAGCTGAAGATATGGGTATTACATTAATAGAAAGTATTCATAGTAAAGACCCTAATGCTTTAATTGGATTGCCTTTGATTGATCTAACTGAGATATTTTTAGCTTTTTAGTGGGTTAAAATCCTTTTATGCTCGCTTTGCGAGCCATTTCCTTTAAAAAAGGAAATTATTTATTCGCTTCGCTCATGGTGCTTCTTCTTTAGCGCCATATTTGCGTAGCAAATATATTACTATTTCCTTTCGTAAAGGAAATGGCGAACTTTAGTTCGCACAAAAGGATTTTAACGTCTTAAATCAGTATATATAAACTTTAAAGTTTACCAATTAATCTTAAATTGATATAATCTGAACCAAAATTAAATCAGGTTATATCATTTATGAAAAAAAACCAAAAAGCCTTCACCCTACTAGAACTACTAATAGTATTTATAATAATCGGCATCTTATCAGCCATAACAATACCTTCATATCAAAAACATATAGTAAAAGCCAAAATTTTAGATGCTTTAAATTTTACCAATTCAATAAAATTAGCAACAACAGATTTTTACTTAAATAATGGCTTTTGGCCAAGTAATAAAGATATAAATTTAAAAAGTATATCTAGTTCTTATATAAAAAATATAAAACTAGAGCCTTTAAACAACAAAAATAACTATATAGAAAAAATCATTATTACTTTCAAAGGAGATTCTAAAATAGAAAATAAATCGTTAAGCTTAATAAGTGAAAATGATGAATATAATATTTCTTGGAACTGCAAACCAACTGATATAAATAGTCTAGATATTGAACTTCTTCCATCAAGCTGCTTGTGAGAAATTTATCGAACTGATATAATTCGGCTTTGCTTTTAAATTAGATTTAAAGAGATTATTAAAATGTCTGCACTTAAGAATTTATATATAAAAACTCATGGTTGTCAAATGAATGAATATGATTCAGACAAAATGATACAGTTATTAAAAAATTCGCATGGCCTAAGTTTAATAGATAATGAAGAAAATGCGGATGTTATTTTAATTAATACCTGCTCTATAAGAGAAAAAGCCGCGGAAAAAGTATTTTCTCAATTAGGTAGATGGAGAAAAATTAAGGCCAAAAAACCTAATTTAATAATAGGTGTAGGTGGCTGTGTAGCATCTCAAGAAGGTGAAGCTATTTTAAAAAGAGCTCCTTATGTCGATATAGTATTCGGTCCACAAACACTTCATAGATTACCTAATATGATTAATGATGTACTTAAAGACAACAAAGCTCATATTGATATCTCTTTTCCTGAAATTGAAAAATTTGATACTTTACCTGAATTAGGTCTTAAGGGCCCTAATGCTTTTGTATCTATCATGGAAGGCTGTAGTAAATACTGTACTTTCTGTGTTGTGCCATATACAAGAGGTGAAGAAGTAAGTAGACCATTTGATGATGTTATTTTAGAAGTTGCTAATTTAGCTGAAAAAGGCGCTAAAGAAATTACTCTTTTAGGTCAAAATGTTAATGCTTATAGAGGAAAAATGTCAGCAACAGAATATGCTGATTTAGCTTTATTAATCGCAACAATTGCTGAAATAGATGGGGTCGAAAGAATTAAATATATTACTTCTCACCCGATGGAATTTTCAGATAGTTTAATTCAAGCCTATGCAGATGTACCAAAATTGACCAATTACTTACACCTTCCAGTACAAAGCGGCTCGGATAGAATTTTAAGCCTAATGAAAAGAAATCATACTGTGCTTGAATATAAGAGCAAAATAAGAAGATTAAGAGAAATAAGGCCAAATTTAAGTATTTCATCTGATTTCATAATAGGCTTTCCTGGAGAAACTGAGGATGATTTCAAAAAAACCATGGATTTAATTGAAAGCATAAATTTTGATAATAGCTACAGCTTTATATACAGCAAAAGACCTGGAACTCCTGCGTCGAACTATCCTGATGATGTAACATTAGATACTAAAAAACAAAGACTACAAATTATGCAAAACAGACTAAAGCAACAATGTTTTGATATTAGCAGAAAAATGGTTGGTAATATTGAAAAAGTTTTAGTTACTCACAAATCAAAAACCCATGAAAATCAATTTTCTGGTACTGCTTTTAATAATAAAACAGTTAATTTTGAAGTAAATCAAGAAGATATGAATAAATTTAATTTAATTGGCCAGATTGTAGATGTAAAAATTAATGAGGCTTTAGCTAATTCATTAAGGGGAAACTTAATTAAATAATAGATAAAATTTTCTATATAAATCTATATTTTTTTTTTAAATTAAATTTAATCCTAAAATTGTCGATTAAAAGCATAACATGACAATTTTTTATTATTTTCCTACAAAATTTAAAATCATGAAAAATTTGAAATTAATTTTATTAATTTTATTAATTTTTTTAGCAAAAGCGATTATTGCCAAACAATCAACTTATTCAAAAGGTTGTGCAATAACAGCTTCAAGATCAGTAAATCTGAATAATAGCTCTGTCCCAGGCTCTATTGATAACCCAGGGTTTAATATAGTGTTTTCTAGTTCTAGTCCTTCAGAAATAAGCCCTAATAGCTGTTTTGCTTATTTTGCATCCCCTTATTTTATTTTAGTTCCAAAAGAGATGAAAGATATCACTGAACCCATGAACTGGTTTAATGCTTACGGCGCATTTCAACATACTCAGATGGAGTCAAACCCATACTTTATGCAAAATGCTACTTTAGTAAATTCAAATCCAAATGATAACACTACTAAGATATCAGATATATTAGAAGCAAATCCATTTACTTTTAAATTTAATATTGATTTAGAATTTAGTTTCCCAGATTCCACTAATAACTTTTTAAGTCTAAATGATTATAATTTTGCAGATGCTTTTTGTAACTTATACGCAACCATCATTTGGTATAAAAGTTATGGACAACTTACTGGTTTCAGTGATTTCCAAAATTATATCAAAAATAAAATTGGAATTGATGATTCAGAAAAAGGGAGTATTACTATTAATCAAGGGGACTATTTTAAAGGTTATATCTCTATTTCCTCAAATCAGCCGAATACCTCAAAAAAATTTATACCTAATCATCACCTTAACGTTATAAATAAAACATCGTTAAATTATAATTTATTTTTTATAAAAAATCAGAAAGGTCAAATGACACTTGAATTACAAAATTACCCTAATTTTTACTCATTTCTGAATAGTATTCATTATAAAACTAATAACTCAGATATAATTCAAGGAGCAGTCCTCGGTTCAAAGAGCCCATTCTATTACAATTCTATAAATTTCAATTGTAATAATTTAACTTATAGGGATGATCATAGTTTAAGTGATGAAGTAGCTACTTTTCAAAATAATGCTAATACTTGTAACCAAACACCATCTGGAGCTGGAACTAATTCTGGCTTAGATTTTGATTACGATGCCAGTATTTTATGTGTTGAGCCACAAGTTTATAAATCAAAAAATTAACCCTTTGATTCATAATAATTTTAAGCGCATCAAGGACCTATCAATCAATTGTATTATCAACTACATAATTGATAAAAATAATCAGATAATATATAATTAAAAGTATAGTAATAGTCATGAGATACTAAACTAATTGGACACACCAACAACCGCAAATATTGAATTAAATCCCGCTGATAACAAACACTTATCTAACGTCTGCGGCCCTTTGGATGAACATCTAAAATTCATAGAAAGTGAACTTTGTGTAAAAATTTCTTGTCGTGGTAATCAATTTAAAATATCTGGTTCTACTGACGACATAAATCAAACTACTGAATTGCTCAATAAACTTTATCAAGAATCTCAAAGAAAAAAGAATATTACTAAAGATTATATTTCTGATGTTATTCATCACAAGCATTTTAATGATACAAAACAAGGAAATAACGATTTAGAAGATTTATTATCTTCAGATAAAAAAGACAAAACTATTTCTAAACAAACTCATATCTTAACTAGTAAAAAACTTATCTCTCCAAAATCAGAAAACCAAAAAAGATTGATACAAAATTTATTTAGTTATGATATAAATTTTATTATTGGCCCTGCAGGAACAGGTAAAACTTTTTTAGCTGCTGCCTTTGCAGTTCAAATGCTAGAACATGGTGATATTAATAGAATAACCTTAGTACGACCTGCTATAGAAGCGGGTGAAAAACTAGGGTTTTTACCTGGCTCATTAGAAGAAAAAATCAATCCTTATTTAAGACCTTTATATGACTCATTATTTGATTTAACTGCGCCAGAACAAGTTAATAAATATCTTGAAAAAGGTATTATAGAAATAGCCCCTTTAGCTTACATGCGAGGCAGAACTTTAAATAATTCGGTAATTATTTTAGATGAAGCGCAAAATACTTCCGTTGCTCAAATGAAAATGTTCCTGACAAGGCTTGGATTTAATTCTAAAGCTATAATCACTGGCGATATTTCCCAAATTGATTTACCAAACAGCACAAAATCAGGCTTACTACATGCCCATAAAATATTAAAACCAATAAAAGACCTTGGGTTTACATATTTTGATAACCATGATGTAATTAGACATCCTTTGCTTAAAGAAATACTAAAAGCATATGAAGACAATGAAAAATAGTGACTCTTTCAATATATTTATAGAACATGCCGTAGAGAATAAAGACTCTCAATATATTCCTGATGATGAAGATATTCACAGGTGGGTAAGCTCTGCTCTAGTGTCCCAAAATAAATCTGATACTACAGAGCTAGGTATTAGAATTACTGACAATACTGAAATTCATAATTTAAATAATACTTATAGACATAAAGATAAACCGACCAACGTATTATCATTTCCATTTGAGGTTCCTGAAAATTTTCCAGAGAGTATTGATAATGAATATCTTGGTGATATCATCTGTTCTTTTGAATATATTAACAAAGAAGCAAAAGAGCAAAATAAAGCTCTTAAAGCTCATTGGGCTCATATAATTATTCACGGTACATTGCATTTATTAGGCTTTGACCATATTGAGAATAGTGAAGCTGAAATCATGGAGCAAAAAGAAATAGATATTTTAGAATCTCTAGGCTACAAAAACCCATATTCATAATAACATAATTTTAGGAGAGCAAGAAAAGTCATATGGCTACAGATAATGAAAGTAAAAAATCTTGGTTAGAAAGAATTGCTACAGCTTTAACTGGTGAACCAAAAACTCAAGATGATTTATTGGAAGTTATTAAAAATGCTGAAGACAGGGATATCATTGAAACCAAAACCCTTACAATGATTGAAGGTGTGTTTGAAATTGTTGATATGCATGTTGATGAAATTATGATTCCTAAGTCAAATATGGTTGTCATAGAACATGATATGGAAGCTGAAAAAATTTGTGAATTAGTTATAAAATCAGGCCACTCAAGGTTTCCTGTTGTTGGCAAAAACTCTGAAGATATAATTGGTATCCTTCTTGCCAAAGACTTACTTCCATTTACATTTAAACACAAAGATCCAAAAGAGTTTGATATTAATAAATTGCTACGCAAAGCTGTAATTATCCCTGAAAGTAAAAGAGTAATTGTTTTACTTAATGAATTTAGACAAAACAGAAATCACATGGCCATTATAGTTGATGAATACGGGAATATTTCAGGGTTAGTAACGATTGAAGATATATTAGAACAGATAGTTGGTAATATTGTTGATGAATATGATATTGATGAGAAAAGAATGATTATCAAAAATAAAGATGGTTCTTTTAAAATAAGAGCTCAAGCTCCAATTCAACATGTTAATCAAGTACTATCTCTTGAACTTGATGATTCTGAATTTGATACTATTGGCGGATTTGTTGCAAACAGCTTTGGATATTTACCAAAATCAAATGAAAATATAACTATAAATAATCTAAAAATAAGTGTTCTATCATCTGATGGTAGAAAAATTAACATGTTAAAAATTGTAAAAGAATAATAAAATGTTTTTTGTATATTTATTTATTGCGGCAGTTGGTGGCGCATTAATTCCCTTTAGTCTTGCTCCATTTAATATGGTGATTTTTAGTATTATTGCTCCTATTATTTTTCTAATTCTTTGCTATAGTCATTTTAATTTTAAGCAAAAACTTTTGTTGGGTTTTATATTTGGCTTTACTCAACATCTAATTGGCTCCTCTTGGATTTATGTCAGTATCCATGAATTTGGAAATGCAAATTTTTTACTTGCAGGTTTTTTAACACTACTCTTTATTTTATTTCTAAGTTCTTATAGCTTATTAAAGATTTATATTTTAGCTAAATATTTTAATACTAAAAATTTTATCAATATTATTTTAATATTTCCCTTTTTATGGATTGCCACTGATTTATTACAAAGCTATTTATTTACAGGTTTCCCATGGGGATTTCTTGGGTATGCTCATTTAAAAACGTATCTTGCTGGATATGCCCCGATTTTTACAGTCTATGGAGTTACATATTTTGTTACTTTAATTTCTAGTATGGTTTTTTATTTATTTTCATCTACAAATTTAAAATCTTTTTCTTCATACTTTTCTTATAAAAATATTTCTATTATTTTTTTTATAGCATTAATTCTTAGTTCAGGAGAGTTATTAAAAAAACATGAGTGGACTAAGCCTTATGACTCTCCAATTAAAGTTGCTTTAGTTCAGGGAAATATAGATCAACTTATGAAGTGGGATGAAAATCATTTTAAAGACACTATAAAAACTTATTTAGATTTAACAAAACCTGCTCTTGATTCTGATCTTATAGTATGGCCTGAAAATGCAATCATAGTCCCTACCCCCTATTCTAATGAGCTTTTAGATAGAATGGCTGAAACTGTTGCAAAGCATAATGCTAATTTAATTGCTGGATTACCTGCATTAGAAAAAGATAAAAAAAATAGAGAGATATATTTTAATACAGCTGTATTATTAAATAAAAACACTAGGCTTAACTATGATAATCAAGATAAAGAAAAAACTGATGAATTTTTACAAACTTATAAAAAAAGACATTTAGTTCCATTTGGTGAATACGTTCCTTTTGCAAAATATATTAGAGGCCTCATAGACTTTTTTGATTTACCTATGTCAGATTTTTCAGAAGGACCGAATAATCAGGAGTTATTTAAAATTAATATAAATAATAAATTAGTTAATATAGCTACTTTAATATGCTTTGAAATAGCCTATCCGTTTACAGTAAGTAAAGAAAGTAAAAGCTCTAATATAATACTTACTATTAGCAACGATACTTGGTTTGGTAATTCTTTGGGTCCTGCTCAACATTTGCAGATAGCTCAAATGCGAGCTTTAGAAAATCAGAAACCATTAATTAGAGCTACAAATAATGGAATTACTGCAGTCATTAATCATCATGGTCAACTTATTGATATGGCTCCACAATTTACAAAATATACCCTAAATTCTAAAATAACACCTAGATATTAGTTAACTATCTATTGCAATAAATTTATTTTTTTGTGATAATAGCTAACAAAGATTCTGATGAGTTTGCTAATTAATTAGCTCTGGGCAAACGAAACATATAATTATGTCAATCATAACGGAGTACACGACTGTAGACATTAGTCTATTTGTGTTTAAAGCATAAGCTTTATTGCTTAGTCATGGTTAAAGAAGAGAAAGTATCTGAATTATTTTAACTAATGGATATAGTTTTTGTTCACTGGTGGACGAAAAAGGATTACATTATACTTGTCACATTTCGCTCATTTGTAGCGATATTATTTTTGCACAAGTATTTTTCTACATATTTTGGCTTTCTTCTTCTTGCCAGGTCTACTGATTTTAAAGGATTAACAGCAGTACTGATGAGTTCTTATAGAACGAAACCTGGCTAATTCTACTTTATCAAATATCTTAAAAGTTTAGAATACCTTGACACATATCTATTTATAAACAATAAGTTATATTATGTGGAACTTTCAATATATTTTATGGCCTAAGTCATATGATGTAATTTAAATACTATATTCTATGACTTTAAATCCAATTACCTTAGGCAAAAATAAATATTCAACCGTTATGAAAATGCAAGATCAAGATGGGAATATTGTTGCCAGAAAATTTATTTTTAAACCTGACTGTTTAAGTGATGATGAATTTAAGAAAAAAGTTTTAAGAGAATTTTTTAATCTTAAAAAACTTTCGTTGCTTGGTAACAATAATGAATTACTAGTTGCAAAAAGTCAGGCTGGAGTTTATGCAATTGATATGAAATATATAGAAGGACAACCTTTATCAAAACTAAAATTTGATACCAAAGAAGAAGCTTTAACAATTTTTCAAAATATTTTAAAAAAAGTAAAAGAAATTCATGATAAGGGAATAATTCATAATGACCTAAAACCTACTAATATCTTATGTTCTGATAAAAAAAAATATGAAATAGAATTAATAGATTTTGGAGAGGCTTTTTTTAGTAAAAAGGATATCTTAAAATCTAGTAGCCCAATTGGTACTCCTGGGTTTATGGCTCCAGAAGTGACTCAGTGCTCAGGAATGTTTGGAGCCATTCTATATAATAATGAGGATATGACGGATTTTTTAAATGAAATAATTCCTACACTAAAAAATAAACTCGAAAATGAACTTGAAAATTTTTCTCTTGAAAATTTTTTTGAAATTTCTAATAAAAAAAATAATTCACAAGACATTGAAGAAATGATCACTGATGAAACAATTAAATACAACAAAAGATATAATTGTAATATAAAATGTAATGATAAAATTATAAAGTTTATTGCAAATTTTATCAATATAGCATTATTAAATGACTCTATTTATTTTTCTGAACAAAAAAAATCAATAGGGAATCAAACTTTATCAAGTAATAACAATGAAGGGCCTCAACAATCTAATGAGGAGCAACTGGAATGCCAACCTCTTACTGGATTTCCTAAAGTTTACATAGAAGAAGATACCCAAGAATTTTCCTCTTCTTCATTACCTGAATTAAGATCAATTACTCCTGAAGAGAGAAAAAACATGTCAATTAGTCAATCTCAAAAAAGTGGATTGTTTAGTATTTTATCTACTCGATCTGACATTTATAGCATAGGTAAAATATTTGAAAATTTAATATTGTCTCAACATTTTAAATTAGATGAATTTGAGTCCATAATTACTGAAATGACGGCTCTTAATATGCAGAACAGACCTTCAATTGATATAATTTTAGAAAAATTGAACAAAATAGAATTTCATCAGAGTAACTTCAATAAAACTGACTTAGCTCAAAATTATTCTTTTTCAATATCTAGCGGCAAAGAACTTTCAAGCCTATTAGATGAAGAGATTAGTAATAAAATAACTAGTGATAAACCATATAATAAAAAACGCTAATAGAGTAAGCTGGTCTTTTAAGTAACCAGCTACCCATTTATTGGTATAATGATTATATTATACCTTCATCAGAATCATCTAAATCATCAAAGTCAATATCATCTTCATCATTGTCATTATCTGAATTAGAATCACTATCATCTTGTTTTCTTTCCATTAATTTACAAGAATCTTCTTTGCAATCAATTCCAACTGTATTAAAGGCATTAATTACATCTTGTTGATCATAACCAAGATCCTCTGCACTATTTACAGCATCAATAGCGCCGCTTAAGAAGTCAGAATTTGGAGTCCAGTAATACATATTAGAATGTACAAATACATCAAACGCAGCTTTAGTATCCCATCCCGGGGTCATTGCAAGATTTGCAAAAACTTTATTATAAACACCACTTGAATAATGAACATCTAATTCATCATGAAAATCTCTTGCATCTCCAATTGATACTCCATCAAGCTCAGGCATTTCCATATTTCTTAACGGTCTTGAAAATTTAGTAATATCTTCACCTAAACCCCAAGTATTTTTACCTCTTGAATAATATTCTGCAGCTTTACCAGCCATATCTGAAAAAGCTTCATTCATACCACCTGATTGACCTTGATATTCAAGACCTGAGTTTTGTTCAGTAAAACCATGACTCACTTCATGAGCTGCGACATCTAATGATACTAAAGGATAGAAATATTTATCTCCGTCCCCAAAGGTCATTGAAGTTCCATTCCAAAAAGCATTTTCATATTTTTCACCATAATGAACACGCATTTTTAATTTAAATGCTAAGGGCTCAGTATCATACCAATCCTTATACATATCAAATATTACAGAACCAAAATAATGCGCGTCATTTAGAGGAGATGCTGCGCCATTAACTTCATCACCTTCGTGTCTTGCACATTTATAATGAAAAGTTTGATCTTTAATATCATAATATTGATTGTGAAGATCTATAGTTCTAACTTTGCTGTTAGTGAAAAAACAAAAATCTCTAGATGTCTGTCTTACATCCATTTCAGGATAGTCAACACCGTACTCATAACGACCAATCTTGTCATTACCACCAGGACCTGTTGCTATTTTATTAAAAGTTAAGCCATTCCATTTTTTAATAACTTCTTTTGTTTTAGCATCAATTATATAATATGGTCTTGATGGATTTGCTTGATTTTTGTTATCAACAAAAAAGCTTACTTTATATGCTAATAAAGCTCTATTTGTTTTAGCATCGTTATAAATAACTAATTCTGAATTTTCATTTTCATAAATTAAATTATCTTTACTAGTTGCTTTAACTTTATTATTACCCTGTTCCTTTAAATTAAGCTGTTTAGCCAAACTTAATGCTGTTTTTGAATTGAAACTTGGATTTGTATCTATAACATCTGATTCAATATTTTTTAACATTAATCCATTATAGTTAATTTTTGAAGCTTTATTCTTACGGTGTTCAAAGATATTTTTTCCTAAAACTGGAATACCTTTATATGTTTGTTGGTACTTAATATGCGTATTGCCATTTGAATCTTTGAAAACTTTTAATTTATTAAATTTAATATCATTGCTTTCTAATGACTTCAATACTGATATTGAACTAATTGAATTTTTATTTTTCTGATTATTAAATTTTCTTAAATCTAATAAATCAGCTGCAAATATACTATTTAGTGAAAGCACAAGACCTGTACAGCCCAGTATAAATTTTGTGTTTAATATTTTAGTCATTAAAGCTCCTATTAAATATCAATTTTTTGTCCCTAAGTTTTTATCATAACCATTTTTTTTCTAGCCCGCAATTCCCTAAAAAATTCCTTCAATTTTTTTGATGATTCATTTCCCATTATACCAGGAACAATATTAACATTATGATTCCACCCAAACTGGCTATCATTTAAATTAATTTTCCCACCAAAACACCCCGTTTTAGAGTCACTTGCAGCATATATAACTGTATCAATTCTTGCATGAATAATCGCCCCCAAACACATCATACATGGCTCTAAAGTAACATATAATTTACATCCTATTAGCCTATGATTTTTTACATTGTTAGCAGCTTCTTTAAGAGCAAGAATTTCGGCATGGGCGCAAGGATCATTATTAATAATATTTTGATTATAACCTTCGCCTACAATTTGATTATCTTTATTAACAACTACCGCCCCAACTGGTACTTCATTATAGCTTGCAGCTTTATCGGCAAGCTCTAAAGCTCTTTGCATAAACTCAACATGCATAACTATTCCCACTCAATGGTTGCTGGTGGCTTATTAGATATATCATAAGTAACACGTGAAACGCCTTTTACTTCATTTATTATTCTATTTGAAATTTTACCTAAAACTTCATATGGCAAATATGACCAAGTTGCTGTCATAAAATCTGTTGTATTTACTGAGCGCAGGCAAATAACATATTCATAACTTCTAGCATCACCTAAAACAGCTACTGATTTAACTGGCAAGAAAACAGCAAAAGCTTGATTAACTTTATTGTATAAATTTTCTTCTCTTAATACAGATATAAAAATATCATCTGCTTTTCTTAAAATATCTAGATATTCTTCTTTTATTTCACCTAAAACTCGAACAGCAAGACCCGGCCCTGGAAATGGATGCCTTAAGATTAAACCCTCTGGTAAACCTAAGGCTAAACCTATTTTTCTAACCTCATCTTTAAATAAATTTCTTAAAGGTTCTAATAATTTTAATTTCATAACATCAGGAAGCCCCCCAACATTATGATGTGATTTTATGACATGTGCAGCTCCTGTTTCACTTGCTGCTGATTCTATAACATCTGGATATATTGTCCCTTGAGCTAAAAATTTTATTCCATCAATTTTGTGAGATTCTTGATCGAAAACTTTAATAAATTCTCGACCTATAATTTTTCTTTTCTCTTCTGGATCAGTAATACCTTTTAAAACAGACAAAAATTGCTCTTTTGCATCAGCAACTATAAGATTAATTTTTTTATTTTGCTTAAAAATTTGTTCTATTTCTGATCTTTCATTTAACCTTAAAAGTCCTGTATCAACGAAAACACAAACTAATCTATCACCAATGGCCTCATGTAATAATGCAGCAACAACAGCAGAATCAACACCCCCAGATAAACCTAAAATAACTTTTTCATTAACTCCTACTTTTTTGCTTATATCATCAAGTAAGTCTGCAATTATATTTTCTGAATTCCAGTTTGCTTGACAATTACAAACTTCAAATAAAAAGTTTGCTAGCATTTTACTTCCATCGATAGTATGAGTTACTTCAGGATGAAACTGTAAACCATAATATTTTTTATCAACATTTTCCATTGCAGCAATATTACAATTG
>Ga0210009_1002463_pt1 | contig 13439 bp, 10 predicted proteins | sample CryGeyCG2114_065_FD_185457 | JGI IMG/M metagenome (GOLD analysis project Ga0210009, IMG submission 185457) | Groundwater microbial communities from aquifer - Crystal Geyser CG12_big_fil_rev_8/21/14_0.65 (SPAdes) (version 2) | ecosystem: Environmental > Aquatic > Deep subsurface > Groundwater ... | reverse complement strand
CGGAGATTTTTGCTGATAGGATCGCTGGCGATCGTACTCTTTCCTTTTTTTTGCATCGCTGATTACTTCATAAGCTTCAGAGATGATTTTGAATTTGTCTTCGGCTGATTTGCTTCCCGAGTTGGTATCAGGGTGGTATTTTCTTGCCAGTTCCCGATAGCGTTTTTTGACTTCTGCTTTGGAAGTTTTCTGGGTGATGCCGAGAACTTTGTAATAATTTCGGGTGGTGGGCTGGGCCATTATGGATGAGCCTTATGGTTTCGAATTGTCAGAAGGATTATGCAATCAGTTTATCAATTTGAGCCGTTCAGTTCAATCAACTTGAACCAGGGAGCTTATTCCATATTAGCAGTCTGCAAAAATAAAGGGCTCTATTAAATCTCCCATGGGTAAACAGTAAAAAATCCAGGTTGGACAAATTTTACATTTACGGCGTTGCAGTGGCTTTCATATTCAAAGAAAGGTGTGAGAAAATTTGGTCGCGATCCTGACGGCTTTTGAACGGATAAAATTTTTCCTTCAGGGTGATTAAAAATACTTCGGCATTTTTATGGTTGCCCTGGCTTGAGAATATTTTTATTTTTTCGGAGCTTTTCTTCTCGATATTGGAAATATTGCGGGGCGAGAAGGTTTCTTCACGAAACACCCCTTTGAATATAAGCTGGTTGTTTTCTAATCTCAATGCCCCTGCATCCGTGTAGACAGGAGCTAATCCAAAACTGTCCCTTTTTCGGAATGCCTGGCAAATGGCGAAATGGGACGGGGTGAAAGCCTCTTTGGGTTGGAGTTTGAGAATAAATAGCCGATAAAGATTGTGAGTGAAATCAAACCACCGCAATGAAACTATTGAGCTGAATAAAAAGTTAAATACAAAAAGATAAAAACTTTCAAAAATAAAATAGTAGACCGCGAGCGCCATGGCGAGCCCAAGAAAAATACTACAGATAAAATTTGCCAGAAATAATACGGTGCCCCAAATCAGGTTTTCCTTCCCTTCGGCGGGCTGGGCATTAAAAATTTCATATTTTCTGTAGAGGGTCCATGTGGTGAATAATCCTGAACCGATGGCCAATGCGGGCAACGGGAATATAAAGAAAAGCAGTATAAAAAGGACGGAGGCCAGTTCGATCATAAACCGTTTTCCAGTTTGGAATATCAACTTGCATTATACGATTTGGTCGCGTTCTCTCCTATTCTAAAAACCGGAAAAGTGTCGGCGGCAATTTTAGGGGCCTCCTTTTGCTTTGAAGTTGTATAATACGGACCATGAAATATCCCTCCGTTTTAAAATCTTATAACCTTTACCATCTTCTGGGCCTGGAAAATTATGCCAGCGGCGAACAGATTAAAAAACGTTATTGGCAGTTGGCCCGAAAGTATCACCCTGATAGGGCCGATTCCACCGATACAGAAAAACAATATTTCGTTCTTTCCACTACAGCCTATAATTTTTTGCGCGATGACCAACAGCGTCTTTCCTATGAGCAACTCTTAAAGAGTAAGGGAAAAACTGAAATTCGCTTCAAAAGCTCTGAACTTGTCTGCCAACGGCAGAAAACCCATAAGCATTTTTACTCTTCCCGCATGACTGTTGATCATGATTTCAACCGCTTTGTGGATGAATGCCGGGCAAACTTTGTTAAATTTCTAAAACATGGCAAGCAGTTAAAGCCCAGGCCTAAAGTGATTTCCACAGGTAATATGGAGGAGGTCGAATTTGAGGGGTATGTTGAGGAGGGCCTGAGTGCTTTTCAGAAGTTTATTAAATCTGTCCCGAAGATCAAGAACCGTAGATTTTGAATCCAGCCTTTCTGCTAATGTTTTCAAGAATTCTTAAATACGCTTTTCTCATATTTTTCCTCGTCGTTTCAGAGTTAGGGGCTCAGGAAAAGCTGGAAGTCTTCCCGCTTAAAAATAGATCGGCGGAAGAGTTGATCCCCATCATTCGCCCGCTGTTAGGGCATAATGAGACTGTCACGGGAATGCGCCAGCGGCTTATCGTGCGAGCCTCTCCCGGAAAGTTGGAGGAAGTTAAGGCTTTGCTCGAAAAAATCGATGGCCAGCTCAAAAATTTACGAATTACTGTGAAACAGGGGTTGCGGTCGCAATTGAATGGGTTTGAAGCGGAGGTGAGCGGCGAAGTTCCTATCGGGGATTCGGGGCGAGTTATTATCAATCCCCGAGAAAAAGGTCGAGTGATTGTGGAAGGCAAATCGGGAACGGTCCAGGGAAAATTTTCCCAAAGAAAATTTCTTTTAGATGAAATGAATACGCAGGTTGTCACCACCCTGGAAGGAAACCCTGCCACAATTTATATCGGTCAGCAAATACCCTTTAAGACAACAGAAAGCGTCAGGTCAGGGAGTACCGTCACTCAATTTGAATCTACCCAGTTTAAGGATGTGCAGACCGGTTTCAGAGTTCTGCCGCAAATTCGGGGAGACCAGGTGATTATGAAAATTTCACCACAACAATCGAGAATAACCAATGGGGGAATAGAAACAACGGGTCTTGATACTGTAATAAGGGGACGGGTTGGAGAGTGGGTTGAACTGGGAGGATTAAACCAGAACCGTGATGAACAAGGCTCGGGAATAGCCAACAGAAATACGTCCCGGAAGATAGAAAAACGGAGCGTATTTATAAAAGTGGAACAGCAATAGCAACTTGTTGGGGCGACAGGCTATCTTTGCCCATTGCTCGTTACAACAAAAAGTAGAAAATGACTGCGGGAATAGAAGCTCCTGCTAAAGAGGCAAAAATACTTTTGAATACAAACGAGTCTGTGGCAGTGTCTGCAACGGGGTATGCAACTTTAACCTTTTCCATGGTCTTTCACCTTCCTGAAATAGAAGCAAAAACATCATTAGTTACATTCCTTTACGGCAAGTTTCATGCCAAACTTTAATTAACCAGGGAGACACTTGTAAGTCGTTTAGAATATTGTGATTAGGTGGGTTGGTAGGTTTTTCTTCGATACCCTTATTTTCTGAGGCTGGCTATTCTCCCAGCCTGTGTCAATATATTGTCTCTTTATTTCCATTATATATGACTGCATTATTGTGACCCATCACCTCATTGCGGGAAAGAACTCAATGCCCCGATTGAAAGAAGAACCCGACCCCGTTAGATTGTTGTGAGCCTAAACCTTAATCTTTATTTATTGTCTGGTTTTGATGTTTAAATTCTTCATACGCTTTCCGCAGTGCCTGTTTTTCCGTCTCGGGGAGATTTTGAAATCTCGCAAATTGTTTGCGAATATGAAGTTTTTCATCGGGGATTTTTTGCTTCCAAACCTGGAGTTTTTGTTTAAAGGATTTTTTTTGTTCGAGGTTTAACGTGTTCCATGCTTTTGCCCCCTCGTTCAAGCGGTGTTGTTTTGCTGGTGAAAGTTTGTCCCATTTTTCTTGAAGGGGAGTCAATACCTGTTTTTCGCCTGGTGTCAGTTCACCCCATTTAAGGGGATTTTCCTGCCCTGAGCCTGGGTTTGCTGAAAATATCAGCATAGCCAGAAACAGGATTATATTAATTATTCTCTTCTTCACTGGCAATACCTTGGTTCTTCCATTTCTGGAGGAATTCAATGTTTTCGTAAAATTCAATGGGGTCATTGGATAACAGAATTTCCAAGTCCTCTGGTCCTTCATCAATTGGCGGTGCCTCGGGCTTAACATAGAGCAGTACAACAAAAATTACCGCAGTGACGAATGCTATTATGGGAATGGTGGCCCAGTCGGGGAAACTACTTTTTCCTTCCAAGGATGACTCCAGCGCCAGATGACGGATTTGCATCAATTTTTCGCGGGTGTCCGCATCCAGTTCATTGGGGTCCACACGCAATTGTCGGCGGGCGAAATCCAGGGATTTTATGGGATCGTCTTTATCGTTCATGGTGCTACCGTTGGAATCGCATGGGTCATCGGCTCAAGGGTTGATTATTGAAGCTACCCTTTTAAAGGTTTATCAGAAAATCAATCCAGATGCTATGATGTATAGACTGTAAGCTCTGTCGGCGGTTTTAAAGGTGCGTCCATAATCTTTAATTACCATAATAACCGGAAACAGGACTCGAGACTCAGCAAAAATTAAAACCCGTTAAGGTGGGAAGGCCCTGCAATCATGACTCGAAGCGCATCTGCATTTTCCAAAAAAAGTGAAGGTGAAAAGTCCGAACCGTTTTCCCTTTTGACCAATGATGACCTTCATCTTTTTAATGAAGGAAATCATTTCCGTCTTTATGAAAAAATGGGAGCCCATAGAGTTGTGGTGAATGGAGTTTCCGGGACTTACTTTGCGGTATGGGCTCCCAACGCGGAACAAGTCCACGTCGTGGGTGATTTTAACGGATGGAGAAAAGGCCAACACCCTCTGCGCCCCAAACAAGAGTCTGGGATATGGGAGGGGTTTTTCCCCGGAGTCGAGAAGGGGACCATCTATAAATATTTTATCCAATCCCGCCATTATGGTTACCAGGTTGAGAAAGCCGACCCGTTTGCCAAGTATTGCGAAATTCCTCACAGGACTGGGAGCATTGTTTGGGATCTGGATTACTCGTGGCAGGATCAGGACTGGATGGACCAGGGGCGCAAACGGCATGATTTTCACAACAGCCCTGTTTCCATTTATGAAGTGCATATCGGGTCGTGGAGGCGCAAGCTCGATAACTCTTCACTCACCTATCGGGAACTGGCGCCACTTTTAGCGGAGTATCTCAGGGAAATAGAATTCACCCATGTTGAATTCCTTCCTGTGATGGAGCATCCTTTCTATGGTTCCTGGGGATATCAGTGTACGGGATACTTTGCTCCCACAAGTCGTTATGGAACGCCTCAGGATTTCATGTATCTGGTGGACTATTTACATCAGAGTAATATTGGGGTGATTTTGGATTGGGTGCCCTCCCATTTCGCTACTGACGAATTTGCTTTGGGATGGTTTGATGGAACGCATATTTATGAACATGCCGATCAACGGCAGGGCTTCCATCCTGACTGGGGTTCACACATTTTCAACTATGGTCGCAATGAGGTATCCAGTTTTCTTATCAGCAACGCGCTTTATTGGTTGGATGTCTTTCATATCGATGGGTTGCGGGTGGATGCGGTGGCATCCATGCTTTATTTGGATTACTCCAGGGAAGATGGCGAATGGATCCCCAATGCTTATGGTGGCCGGGAAAATCTTGAGGCGATTGGTTTTTTACGGAAATTTAATGAGGTCGTATATGAAAAATATCCTCATGCCCAGACCATGGCTGAGGAGTCGACCGACTGGCCTATGGTTTCTAAACCCACCTATGTAGGAGGATTGGGGTTTGGAATGAAATGGGATATGGGTTGGATGCATGACACGCTGGAGTATATGAAAAATGATCCTGTCTATAGGAAATTTCACCAGGACCAATTAACTTTTCGCATGTTGTATGCCTACCATGAAAATTTTATATTGCCCCTGTCACACGATGAAGTGGTCCATGGTAAGGGGTCACTGATTGCCCGCATGCCGGGAGATGATTGGCAAAAATTCGCTAACTTGCGTTTGTTATTTGGACATATGTTTGCACAGCCGGGAAAAAAACTTCTTTTCATGGGGGGGGAATTCGCCCAGTGGGCAGAATGGCATCATGAAAAAAGTCTTGATTGGCACCTTTTGGAATACTTGCCTCATAGGAGGGTGCAGTCCTGGCTGAAAAATCTTAATCATCTTTATGTCAACGAGCCGGCACTTTACCTGAATGAATTTTCTCATGAAGGGTTTGAATGGATTGACTGCTGTGACTCCGATCACTCTATTTTTACTCTCATACGGAAAGGGAACGGCCCCGATGATAAAATTATCGCGGCTTTGAATTTTACCCCGGTTCCGAGATATGATTATCGTATTGGGGTCCCTTATGAAGGGGCATGGACCGAAATTCTAAACAGTGATTCCCATGAGTTTGGAGGAGGGGGGATTGGAAATCCACAGCCTGTTCATAGTGACTCCATAAGTTGGCATGGGAAACCTTTTTCTATTAACCTTGCTTTACCCCCGCTCGCAATTATCTTTTTAAAATGCAAAAAGTAATTAATTTCCTTTGTATATAAATAAAATAAAAAAACAAATTTTGGATTCATGAAAAAGTTTATTTGTGTGCACGGACATTTTTACCAGCCTCCCAGGGAGAATCCATGGCTGGAGGCCATTACCTTTCAGGAGTCGGCGTATCCCTTCCATGACTGGAACGATCGAATTAATGCCGAGTGTTATGCCCCGAATTCAAGGGCGCGAATTCTCGATGAAAAGGGTTTTATCATCGAAATACTAAACAACTATTCCCAAATAAGTTTTGACTTCGGCCCGACGTTGTTAAGTTGGATGGAAAACCATGATCAGGATACGTATCAGGCGGTCTTGGAGGCTGATAAAATCAGTCTTGAAAAATTTTCCGGCCATGGTTCCGCGATGGCACAATGTTATTCCCACATGATCATGCCACTGGCTAAAGCCAGAGATAAATACACCCAGGTTTATTGGGGAATCCGGGACTTTGAACTTCGCTTTAAACGTCTGCCGGAGGGAATGTGGCTACCGGAAACGGCGGTAGATTTGGAAACCCTGGAAATAATGGCTGACTCAGGCATTTTGTTTACAGTTCTGGCCCCTCATCAAGGAAATCAGCTTGAAATATATAGAGGGAAATCCGGAAGGAAAGAAGGGTTGGATATTTTCCAACCCCACCGGGTGCGATTGACGGGAGGTAAAAGTATTAGTGTTTTCTTTTACAATGGTCCTTTGTCGCAGGCCATGGCGTTTAAAAATCTTTTGCAGGATGGAAAATATCTGGCTGAAAATTTAATGCAGGCGCATAGAGAAAATGGACCTCAATTGCTCAGCGTTGCGACGGATGGTGAAACATTTGGGCACCATCACAAGTTTGGCGATATGGCGCTGGCATTTGCCCTGCAATCCATAGAGAGCCGAGCGGATTTCAAGTTGACAAATTTTGCGGAATACCTGGCGAAATTTCCGCCGAAGCGGGAAGTAGAGATAAACGAAAAAACCTCATGGAGTTGTGATCATGGGGTCGGACGTTGGAACAGCCATTGCGGCTGTCAAACCGGCGGCAGGCCCGAATGGAACCAGAAATGGCGGGCGCCACTAAGGAGGGCGTTAGACTGGGTGAGGGACAAGATTGATTCTACTTTTATGGATATTGGCAGAGAATTGTTCACGGACCCCTGGCTGGCGAGAAACGATTATGTAGATGTTCGTGACAATCGCTCTGGCCTGGATGCTTTCCTGAGGCAACAATCCCAACGTGAACTTGAGGATTCTGAAAAGATTGTCATGCTCAAGCTTCTCGAAATGCAACGCAACTCCATGCTCATGTACACCAGTTGCGGTTGGTTTTTTAATGATATATCGGGAATTGAAACAGAGCAGATACTTCTCTATGCGGGAAAGGCTATCCAATATGCGGAAGAGCTTTCTGGAACTGCGCTAGAGCCTCGGTTTTTAGAATTGCTTGAGGTGGCTGAGAGTAATGTACCTGAGAGAGGAAACGGCGCCCTGATTTATAAAGGCATCATGGAAAGAGATCGGATGGATTTTTCGGCCATCTGCGCCCACTATGCACTGGATTCGTTGTTTGACCTGCTTGGCGGTGAAGTCAGTTTATATTCTCATAGAATTGAACTGCTCCATCATCAGGATTTGAAAAAAGGTCGTGCAAGAATGATATATGGGGCTGTGATGGTGACTTCGGAAGTAACCCTTGAATCCAGCCGACAAAAATTTTGCGCCGTCAATTCCGGGGATTATAAAATACAAACTTTTGTTTGCTGTTCCCAGGAATGGGAAGCTTTCGAAAAGCGGATGGAATCGGTCAAACAGAGATTTACCGCAGGTTCATACGATGGGCTTTTATCAGAGTTGGAGGATATTTTTGGAACAAAACCCTATCCTTTGAAATTTATGTCGGGAAATGAGCAAAAAACTATTCAAGATAAAATCCTGTTCTCCACCCTCTCTGAAAACGCAGAATCTTATGCACGGCTTTATGATTCCTTTAAACCTTTAAATGATTATTTAAAAGAGCAGGGTGTGCCGCCGCCAAAATTATTTTTAACAATCATTGAGGCGATTTTAAATACCCGGCTGTTGGAAGAATTGAACAAAGACAAACCTGATCTGCATTTAATAGAAAAACTGCTTGGCGATGTTGATCTTCACAGTGTTTCGCTGGATGTGCAAACGCTGGGAGTATTTTTTGAGGCTGGGGTAGAAAAACTGGCCCAGCAAATTACCCGGAACCCCAAGGATTTATTTTTGCTGGAAAGTTTTGAAAATATTGTGAGACTTCTGGTCGCCATGCCTCTGCAAATGAATTTGTGGAAGGTGCAGAATTTGTGTTACCAGATGATGAATTCGGTTTACGCTGAAATTTTAGAAAAGAGCGTCAAGAGGGACCCGTTTTCAAGGCAGTGGATTGCAAGGTTTAATGCTTTAGCCAGCTCTCTCAAGATTCGGGTTCCTCAATAACCCCAATTTCTCGAAAAATATACATGTCTCACAATCATGGTTCTCGTTGCAGTGGAATTCTTCTGCATATAACATCCCTGCCTTCAAAGTACGGGGTGGGAGATTTTGGTCCTTCCGCATTTGAATTTGTCGATTTACTAAAACAGGCTCACCAGACCCTTTGGCAAATTCTTCCGATTAACCCCACCTCGTTTGGTAATTCCCCCTATAGCTGTACTTCGGCTTTTGCTATCAGTCCTTTATTTGTCAGCCCGGAACTCATGATTCGTGACGGTTTTCTGGAGGAACGGGATTTGGAAGTTGATCTTGAGTTTTCTCCGAATCGTGTTCAATATACTTCTGTTCTGGATTTTAAGATCAGTCTGCTGTCAAAAAGTTACTCCCGTTTTAGCAGGCGCATGGATAGAGATGAGTATGAAAGATTTTGTGTGGCTAATTCCTATTGGCTTGAGGACTTTTGCCTTTTTTCTGTATTAAAAAAGCATTTTGGCACATGTTCCTGGGCTGAGTGGCCGGAAGAAATAAAATCAAGAAAAATGGTTGCTAAATACATTGAAAGGTTTGTGGGGCTCATTGACCAGGAGAAATATTTTCAATTTATTTTGTTCAGGCAATGGGCGGAATTGCAAGCCTACTGCTGTAGTAACGATGTTCGAATTTTTGGCGATGTGGCTCTTTTTGTAAGCCATGACAGCGCCGATGTCTGGGCTCACCCGGAGTTTTTTAAACTTGACCAGGCTCTGCTACCCGTCGTTGTCGCGGGTGTTCCTCCTGACTACTTCAGCGAAACGGGCCAAAGATGGGGAAACACGGTCTTTGATTGGGACGCCCTCCGCGCCAATGATTTCCGTTGGTGGTTGGAGAGAATGAAACACAACCTGACCCTTTTTGATCTGGTGAGAATCGATCATTTCCGGGGTCTACTGGCGACATGGGAAATCCCTGCCAGTGATGCGACTGCTGAAAATGGTCATTGGCAGGAATGTCCCGGTATTGAATTCTTTTCGAGGCTACTAAAAGAATTTGAATCCCTTCCGATTGTGGCTGAAGACCTGGGCATTATTACCCAGGATGTCAAAGATGCCATGACCCGGTTTGGGTTTCCGGGAATGAAACTTTTGGTTTTTGCTTTTGATGGAGACCCTTCGGAAAATCCCTATGCTCCGGTTAACCATGTGAAGGACTGCGTTTTGTATACGGGGACTCATGATTGTAACACCGTGCGTGGCTGGTTTGAAGAGGAGGTGAGCGAAGAGGCCAGGGAAAAGCTGGAAGAGGTTCTGGGGAAAAAAGTAGATTTAAATACGGTCGCTGAAGAAATGGTTGCTTTGGCAATGGGCTCAATTGCAGATACATTAATATTGCCCATGCAAGACGTTTTGGGGCTTGGCTCTGACGCTCGCATGAATTGCCCCGGAATCGCTGAAAATAATTGGGAGTGGCGGTTGCATCACTGGTCAACCAGTGATGTGAAAAAACTTGCTGAGTTGACTAAAACCTATAAGCGGGATTAAGGGTACTTGGGGTTAACGGGAACGTTCCAAATCTCTTCCGCATATTCTTTGATAGAACGATCACTGGAAAATTTTCCCATCCGCGATACATTTAGGATGGATGTTTTTGCCCAGGAGTCGGCATCCAAATAGGCATCACCAATTTTATCCTGGATGTCACAGTAGGACTGGAAGTCCTCCAGAACCATGTAATGATCCCCTTCATTCAGCAGGCTTTCCACGATGGGATGAAAGAGGTTGCGCTGTTGGACACAAAAATAACCCTGGTGGATCATATCCAGAACCTCTCGTAATTCCGGATTTTGGTTGTAAACCTCTCTGGGACTGTAGCCGGATTGTTTCTTCTCCATCACTTCATCGGCGTTCAACCCGAATATGTAGATGTTTTCCTTTCCTACCTCTTCCATAATTTCAATATTTGCTCCATCAAGAGTTCCCACCGTTAAGGCCCCATTGAGGGAGAGTTTCATATTGCCTGTACCGGAGGCTTCCATACCGGCGGTGGAAATTTGTACGGAAAGGTCCGAGGCTGGAATGATTTTTTCTGCAAGAGTCACGGAGTAATTGGGCAAAAATAATACTTTCAATTTTCCATGCACAAGGGGGTCGGCATTGATTGTACCAGCTATGCTGTTAATTAGTTTTACGATTAACTTGGCCATAGCATAACCCGGCGCGGCCTTGCCAGAGAACATAATGGTTCTTGGTGTTCTGGGTGTGCCAATGCTATCAGGATTTTTGCGCAGGCGATTATACAGTGAGATGGCATACAAAATACTTAAGGTCTGTCTTTTATATTCATGAATACGCTTGATTTGGGTCTCGAATAGCGTGTCGGGATCAATGTCTTCATTCATAGTATCTTTTACATACCACGCCAAACGCTTCTTGTTATCGTGTTTTGCTTTTTTCCAACGGTCAATGAGTTGAGGTTCGTTAACATATTTCTCAAGCGCTTTAATTTCTGATAAATCCCGGATCCATCCCTCGCCAATATAATCCGTGATCAATGCGGATAATCCAGGATTACAGGCTTTCAGCCAACGGCGTGGGGTAATGCCGTTGGTTTTATTGTTAAACCGGCCGGGAAACATTTCATTAAAGTCGGAAAATACTTCTTTCTGGAGGATACTGGTATGAAGTTTTGCTACGCCATTTGTGGAGTGACTGCCAACAATGGAGAGGTTTGCCATGCGTATATATTTAGTATGGTTCTCCTCAATGAGGGACATTCTGCTCATTTTTTGAACATCACCTGGGTAGTGTTCCTGTACCTGCTCCAAAAAGTATTGGTTGATTTCAAAAATAATATCCAGATGCCGGGGCAAAACCCTCCTGAACAAATCAATCGACCATTTTTCCAACGCTTCAGGAAGAATGGTGTGGTTGGTGAACGAGAAGGTGTTGACGGTTATTTTCCAGGCTTTGGCCCAGGGCATCTTTTCAAGATCCAACAGAATCCGCATTAGCTCAGCAATGGCCAATGCCGGGTGGGTGTCGTTCAATTGAATGGCGACCTTGTCGCTGAATTCATCAAAGGAATCATGCCGCTTTTTGTAACGCCGGATGATGTCGCTCAGGGAGGCGCAAACGAAAAAATATTCCTGCTTGAAGCGGAGTTCTTTGCCTAATTGATTGTGGTCGGCCGGATATAATACCTTGGAAATTATTTCGCTTTCGTGCTTGTTTTGAACAGCCTGGAAATAATCACCGGCCTGGAAAAAATCCAACTCCAGTTCCCGGCTTGACCGGGCACTCCACAGGCGAAGATTGTTGACGGTATCATTTCTATAGCCGGGAATGGGAATGTCATAAGCCATGGCCATGACATCCTGAGTGTCGACCCATTTATACTCCTTTTCTCCTTGTGCGTTTTGGGTGGTTTCCACGTGACCATAGAACCTGACTGGAAACAGCGAACGCGGTCTGGGGATCTCCCAAGGATTACCCACCCGTAGCCAGTTGTCCGCCGTTTCAACCTGATAACCTTTGATTATCTTCTGGTAAAATATTCCAAATTCATAACGGATTCCATAGCCGTATCCGGGAATACCCAAAGTTGCAATAGAGTCAAGGAAACAGGATGCAAGGCGGCCAAGACCTCCATTTCCCAGCCCCGCTTCGACTTCTGCCTCCTCCATTTCCCGAATATCGTGCCCCAGTTCCTCCAGAGCCATTTTATATTCATCATAGAGCCCGAGGTTGATGAGGTTGTTGGTCAGTAGCCGACCAATTAGAAACTCCATGGAAAGGTAGTAAACCCTCTTTACATTATTTTCATAATAGGATTGCTGAGTTGCCAGCCATTTATTAACCAGATGATCCCGGACCGATAACGCCAGGCTGATAAAATGATCCATTTGGGTCGCAGAAAATTTATCGTCTGCCAAGGTATATTTCAGGTGATGCTTGAACCAAAGCTTGAGGGATTCTTTGGTAATTGGACCCGGGCCTTGTTGAATTCTGTCCATCATATAAGAGGTGTCTAAATAAGCTGTGGAAGTCGAGATTGAAAGTTTGCGGCCTGTGCCCAAACGTTACTATTACTTTTTACCATATTAGAGAAACCCCTGCCAGCGACTTTGCAGAAATGGTCAATAATTATCGGACTTGGAAAAGGGTATGTTTTTAAAGATTTGATTATTGGTATGCCTGGGTTTTTTGGCGCTCCAGGGCCCGTAGTTTTCGGGCTTCCTTTTTATTGATTTTAGTTTTCACTTTTTTTTGTGTAGTCGGTTCTCCCTCCCAACCCACTTTTTCAAGGAAATCGTCGTATCCGCCATGAAAATATTCTGCCCGGCCCTGATGGAAAATAATCAGGTTTTCAGCCAAAGTTTTAAGAATAAGTTCGGAATGGGTAACTATCACCAGGGCACCGGCGTAATCGTTCAACTCTTCGATCAAGGCCTCAATAGACTCAACATCCAGATGGTGAGTAGGCTCGTCCAAAAGTAACAGGTTGGTAGGATGGGAAATAATTTTTCCCAACAAAACGCGGCTTCTTTCTCCTCCGGATAACACCCTTACCTTTTTTTTACTCAGGTCACCCTCAAACATCATGGCTCCGCAAATACTGTGGGCGGCTTGCAGGGACAGATTCGGGTTGGAACGCAGTATTTCATCCAGGACTTTGTTTTGAGGTTCGAGCCGGTCAATATTGGTCTGGCCAAAATGGCCGATGCGGGTGGAGGGATGCTTCATGATGGCACCTGAGCTCGGTGTCAGTTCCTCTGCCAGGCAATTTAATAGAGTCGATTTACCTTTCCCATTAGCTCCGATGATCCCTATGCGGTCCCTTCGGCCAATGGAAAACGAGATATTTGAAAATATATCATTCCTGCCATCGTAGGAAAAAGAAAGACCCTTTATATTCATGATCATTTTTCCAGGGCAGGGGAGATG
>Ga0210009_1002462_pt1 | contig 13446 bp, 10 predicted proteins | sample CryGeyCG2114_065_FD_185457 | JGI IMG/M metagenome (GOLD analysis project Ga0210009, IMG submission 185457) | Groundwater microbial communities from aquifer - Crystal Geyser CG12_big_fil_rev_8/21/14_0.65 (SPAdes) (version 2) | ecosystem: Environmental > Aquatic > Deep subsurface > Groundwater ... | reverse complement strand
AATCCCGATCATTTGGGGAAGCAATTACAATATTATTGTTACCAACACAGAAAAAATCAGAATACAAAAACCGAATAGGAAAGCGGCAAACAATCTGCTGTTAAATTTCAAAGCAAAGGAAAAAGAAGAAGCCATCGAAGAAATGATAAACAACCGTCTTCGTGCAATTGCATCTCTTCGTAATCTTGCCATCTTTTCTGATGAAGCTCATCATACTTACGGTCAATCACTCGAAAAAGAATTGAAGAAAGTCCGGCAGACTGTTGATTACCTTGCGCAAGAAACAAATGTGAAAGCAGTAGTTAACACAACCGGCACGCCTTACTATAAAAAACAAATGCTCAAAGATGTTGTTTTTTGGTATGGTCTTTCTCAAGGTATCAAGGATGGAATTCTAAAAGATGTAAAAGACAGCATCATTTCCTTTAGCAATGTCAGTTCCGAAAAATTCCTGGTTGAAGTTCTTAAAGATTTCTTTGGTAAATACGGTACAACAAAAATTTACGATGGCGCTAAATCTAAAATCACTTTTTACTTCCCCCAAACTTCGGATGTTAAAAAAGCAAAACCTATTATTGAACGGACTTTAATTGAATTAAAGCAAGATCCTTCGATTGTATATGAAGTGAACAATAAATCTAATGAACAGACAAAAGATTATTTTAATAATAGAATAAATGAAACTCACAATCCTTACCGCGTGTATCTTCTTGTAAATATGGGTACGTAAGGTTGGAACTGTCCTTCGTTGTTTGCTACCGTATTAGCCCGTAAACTAAAATCCAGTAATAATTTTGTTCTTCAAGCGGCTACACGTTGTTTAAGACAAGTTCCCGGCAATACTCTTCCGGCAAGAATTTATCTTTCTAAGGACAATGTAAGTTTACTTGATAACCAGTTAAAAGAAACTTTTGGAGAAACTCTCCAGATACTTGATGCAACTTCAAGAAATCTTCTTCCCATAAAACTTATTCTTCGCAAAATTGAAATTCCCAAAATCCTTGTTAAAAAAACTATTTCTAAAATTGTACCCGATAAGCAAAAAGATAGAACTATTTACTTGACTAAACCTGAAACCATAACAACAAAAATCACAAAAGATATATATGGTGTTAGTACAACTCCGGAGAAATACAAAGTCCTTTCACAGAAAGATTCTATCTCTTTAGAAACCGTTACCGATACCGAAGATATTTATCAAGTTGCTCTTGATTTCTCAAGTATCTATCGTCTTGATCTTTCTGAAATTTATTCAAAGCTGCTTCTTCTCTATCCGGAAAGAGAAATCCCAACTCAGCATATTCCAGATTTAAGAAATCAAATCGAAAAAAGTACTTCCTCATACAAAATTGAAACGGAAGAGGTGGAAGTTGCCCTTGCTTTAATTAAACCGGAAGGTTTTAATAAAGAGTTGATTGACGGTAACTATGTTCTTACAACCGAAATAATGTATCACAAGGATAAAGAAAACCTTCTGACGAAATTTGATAATCTAAAATCGCTCAATCCAAATGGATTCAGTTTCCATTATGACCCATACAATATGGATTCTAAACCGGAAAAAGATTTTTTTATAACACTTATTGAAAAACTAAACGAGAATCCGGATAACATTGAAGACTTATATTATACCGGCGCTATTACCGATCCGAACAAAACCGAATTTCTTTTTGAGTATAAAGACAAGATCGGTAAATGGCATAATTACACACCGGATTTTATATTAATCAAAAAAGATGGTAAAGTTCTAATCGTAGAAGTGAAAGCCGAACCATACCGAAATATTGATGCTGAACTAATAATGCACACAATTGAAGAATCAAATAAAGACAAAATTAAATATGAATTGCTGATTACGGATAATGAAGAAATCGGCATAGACAACTTGCAGATAGTTAAAAACTGGATTTATATAAATGAGTAACTCAAAAACTAAAATCTCCGCTCCCAAAGGTCGCCCAATGTTAAACTGGGTTGGTAAACAACCCTTGGATTACATTAAAAGTTTTCCAGCTCAACTTGTAGAAACTTTCAATCCAATAAAATCCCCTCTTGGGAGGGGTGTCACCGAAGGTGACGGGGTGGGTAATTTATCCTTCAAATCACTTGAACACAACTGGCAAAACTTACTCTTCCACGGAGATAACAAAGAAATTCTTGGTTCACTTCTTAATGATGGTTTTAGAGGAAAGATCGATTTAATTTACATTGACCCGCCGTTTGATAGTGGCGCTGATTATATCCGTAAAATCGAGTTGCGCGGAGTAAAAGACAAAATAAAAATTGAAGGTGAAGACTATAACTACCTTGAACAAACTCAATATTTCGATATTTGGAATCAAGATGGCTATTTGCAATTTATGTACGAGAGATTGCAGTTGATGAGTGAGTTATTGAACAATTCTGGTTTTCTTTTCCTTCATTGTGATTATCACCGAGGTCATTCATTAAAGTTAGTTTTAGATGAAGTATTTGGTAATGATAATTTTAGAAACGAAATCGTTGTTAAGCGTGTTCAAAAAAACTTTGTTGAAGGTGAATATGTTAAGTCAATGAATAATGCTTATGACACAATTTTCCTTTACAGCAAATCAAACACTCCCAAATTTTTACCTCCAAGAGATCATTCTACAATAATTGAATCCGCTGAAGAAAACTGGCATAACTTTGAAGCACCTAACTGGTCTGGTGGTCGCCCAAATTTATATTATGAACTATTTGGTCAATACCCTTCTGCTGGAAATGTTTGGAGATGGACTAAAGAAAGAGCAATACAATCAATTAAAGATGGTACTCTCAGAAAAAATCCATCAAGTGGTAAACCCGAGTATTTAGTGCTTAATAATAAAGGGGCAATGGTAAATAATCTTTGGTCAGATATTTTAGCATATTCATTCAAAGAGGATTACCCAACTGAAAAATCAGAAAAACTTTTAACCAGAATTATTGAGATTTGTTCTGCTGATGATAGTATCATTCTCGATTGCTTCATTGGTTCGGGAACAACAGCAGCAGTAGCCCAAAAACTTGGTCGCCGTTGGATTGGCTGCGATATAAACAAAGGCGCAATACAAACAACATCAAAACGCCTTCAAAAAATTATCTCAGAACAGATCGAAGACTTGTCCCGTTCGCGGGAAGAAAAGAAAAAACATCCGGAGCTATTCCAAGATACTTCCCCTCGCCTTTTAGGAGAGGGGCAAGGGGTGAGGTCATTTGCTCATTACAAAGTAAACGATTACGACCTCCAACTCCTCCGAACAGAAGCCATAGAACTTGCGGTTCAACACCTTGGCATTCAACGTTCAAAAACAGAAACCTTCTTTGATGGAACACTTGGCAAAACACTTGTTAAGCTAATAGATTTCAATCATCCTTTAACACTTTTGGATTTACAGCAAATTCAAGATGAATTAAAGAAACGCCCGAAAGAACAGCGTGATATTACAGTTGCATGTTTAGGAAGAGAACTTACAACAGAACCCTGGGTAGAAGAATACAATAAAAAACATCCGGTCAACAAACTGCAAATAATAGAACTGAGGACCGATAGCAAGTATGGTAAATTCCTTATTCATCAACCCGCAGTAGCTAATGTTGCAATAACACGTATTGCTAAAGAGAAGAAATGTAAAGTAGAAATAAAAGATTTTATTTCTCCAACAATTCTTGAGCGGTTAAACCTTGACGAGAATTTATTCAAAGTAAAAATTCCCGATTTCCGCAGTATGATTGACGTTGTTCTTATAGACAACAATTATGATGGATCGGTATTTAACATTGTTAATTCCGATGTGCCGGAAAAGAAAAACGATTTGATTAATGGGACTTATGAAATAGATTTGCCGGATAAAGATTCAACGATTGCGGTAAAAATTATTGATATGCTCGGCGAAGAAGTATTAGTAATAAAATAATCTCAACCGGTGCTTTTAAAATTTTCTCGAATTTTTTGCTTAATTAAAAAGCCCGGCTATTTCTAACCGGGCTTTTTATTTGAACATTTTGGGAGAGAAAATTACTTCAAGAGCATCAACTTTTTAACCGATGAAAAATTTCCGGATTGTAGTTTGTACAAATACAATCCGCTTGATAGATTTGAAGCATCAAAGGTAATGTTATGAACTCCCGCTTTCTGGTTGTTATTAACAAGCGTTGCAACTTCTTTGCCAAGCACATTGTACACCTTAAGCGTTACAAAATTGTTTTCAGGCAATTGATAGCTAATAACTGTGCTCGGATTAAATGGGTTTGGATAATTCTGATTAAGTTTATAATCTGTTATCAATGCAGGCTGCTCATTAACAGAGGTAATCAATAAATTCAACGTTGCTTCCGTTGCAAAAACCGGCGGCAAATTATCTGCCTGATCGGGTGTGTACGGAACGCCGTCGCCATCGGAATCATTGCCTGTTTCGCCAGAACTTTCTGCTTCTGATAGCTGCATTTTGTTTCCAACCTTCTTAAAAAATCTTGTATAGATGAGAGGAGCTTCTTGTTTGTTTAAGACTAACTTTGCTTCCCTTAAAGCGCCGGCAACAGCCGCAAAATTTAGCGGTGTGTAAGTTGCTATGTCGTTGCCATCGGTAGTTCTAAAAGCCATTGCATTTGGAACGTAAAAATTACTAATTAAATAATTATATCCTGCTTCGGCAGCCGTTAAATAATTGTTGTTATTGGTAACCTGGTATGCGGCTAAAAGACCCCGAATAGCAGCCGATTGAGCTTCAACAATTGAAGCCGAATTATCGGCGCCGTTACCGATTGTAAAGCTGTTATAGAATTTTCCTGCACCATCATAAAGGTTATTAACAATAAAATTAGCCTGAGCAGTAATTGCATCCCTAACCATATTTTCTAATGAGCTGCCCGCAAATTCTTCTACAACTTGTTTAAGAATTGCCAAAGTATATCCGGCTTCAAATGTAGAAATTGTCGTCCCTTGTTGAACAGAGCCCCCAGCTAAATTTGAAACGTTAACAAAAGTCCCTGCAGTTGTGTTAAAGTGCATTGCAAGCAGGTTCATCGTAATTACTTTGCTCGTCCCCATAAATAAATCAAAAACACCGGGCATTCCGGTTTGAGCCATTGGTGCCGGAAACGGGTCGCCGTCAAAAACTGATTTATAAGCAAGATGTGCGGGATCGCTTGAGTTATTTGGGTCTGACATATTTTGAAAACCCAAGGTTCCCCATAAGAATGATACTTGATCCCATAGGCTGCTTGATGCGTCGGTTACAACAAATGCAACTGGTTTCGGCGGCATTGAAGCGCTTATGTTTGATTCAGTTACTGCAACTTTATGAGGGAAATATTTTATTCCGTTTGCCGGATCGTATGTCATCGGGTCAACACTGCCGAGCGCAGTTCCATCATAAGCTAATGAATTAATTAGGAACATTGCCTTGTTGGCGCCTTCTGCAACTAATACTTGTCCGATAAATCCATCTAAGTTATTACCCCCATAAAAAACATTATTTGTAGGGTCGAAATGGATACTTCCTACTGAATCCGGGGAAATAATTCCATTTGCATCAATACCGTTATCATCTGAATCGTGGAAAGCGCCAAGCATATCCTGCGCCCATAAGTATTGTTTCATTAAGGTCTGCCCCATTGCGGCAGGATTTAAAGTTTTATCCATTTTGGTTCTATCCCAGCGCAAAGTTGAAAAATCATTCCAACCAAAATTTATCGGGTCAATCGGCTGCGGAAGGCGCGGATCACCGCTTATAAATTCTGCAAACTGAGGAAACGGGTTTCCGGGAGGCGCCTGGTTTGCAAGCATAGAAAAGTGCATAACCATTTTCATCATCTCGTCGTCTTCTTTAAAACCATTTGGTGTTCCGGTCATCGAGCCGTCAAAATTAGGATCGGTTTCCATGCCAGCCATTTGACCAATCATTGGCGACCAGATCATGTGCAAACCTAAGCCTGAACGTGAGATTATCGTTCCAAGCTGATAACGAGAGTATTCATAATTTTCAATTCCCAATGTGTAAGAAATTGAATCGGGTGTATTCAAAACGAATGGATCAAGATCGTCTAAATTATATCCGATCGCTTCTGCAAACGGTTCGCCGCTTTCGTTTATTTCGTTTGCAAGCAAAAGCTGTTCATGTGTTTTGAATATAGTTGTGTTTGTAATTTGAACCTGACTAAAAATATTAGCCGTCAGAATTACTCCTAAGAGAAGTGTAGAAAATAACCGTTTCATTTCGGTGTCCTTTTTTTAATTGATGAAATATTGTTTCTAATTTTTAAAGTAAAACTAAGACATTTGGTTTAGTAGGATTGTCAAGAAATTGACAATTGTTAATTTTCCAATAATGTATTTAAGTTTTACTTAAATTGATCGGTTTATTTGTCATTGTCCGTTGCGTGACAGACAATACCGAACATATCTTCTTTTATAAATGAGTCTACTCTAAAAAGCTATTTATAAAGTTCGTCATTGCGAACGAGTCCTCGAGTGAAGCAATCTCAGAAGTTCTAAAAGTTAGACCGCTTCGTTCCTCGCAGTGACAAAATGTAGGATGTCATTAGTAGCGGAGCGAAACAATCTTTAGAATTGGCGCCGAAATTGAGAGATTGCTTCGGCATTCTTTAGCTAACGGATGCCTCGCAATGACGGAAACAGCCTTTTTAGAGTGAACTCATAAATGACTCATCCCTATCTTTTATCTCTCTGTAAAAAAGTAAAGACTAATGCAAGCAAAACAGTAATACCGCTGAAGGCAAGTGTATAGTCTAAGCCTAAAACGAATTGATCTTTCCATTCTTTAGTTGTTCCGAAAATTTCGTCTTGAATTTCAACGAGTACTTTCGTTTTTGTAAATATCTCTCCGCCAAACCCTAACCAAACCAATAGGGCGACAGCAATTAAAAGCAGAGCTATAAACAAAGTTCTTTTTTGACTTTTATTCAGTTTCATAAAAAACCTTTAGCCTTTTACAACCCGGGATTTGTAAAGCGAGCCAAGCACAGCGCCGTAAATTATGTGTCCAACTAAACTTGCCATTGCAATCATGATAGAACCGGAAAATAATCCGGAAGCAAAACTTCCCCCGCCCATAAGGCTCATCATAGGCATTACCATTAATTGTGCAAGAAGCCATGGGAATATTCCGAACAAAGCGCCATTCTTAAAATCGGCTTCTTTTTTTATTGTTGATAAAAATATTGCCGCATATAAAACAGCTAAAACTAAGCCCACCATAAAATGAGCCATCCACCCAACAATTATTGGTGCGCCCATGGTGTTTGCTAACATTTTGGGAATATCCATTTCAAAGCCCATTAACGGAGCCATGAATGTGAACATCGTCATTGCTGCAGTTGCTATAAATCCGGAAATAACCGCAGACTTAAGGGAAAAACTTGTTTTCATTTTGAACCTTTATTAATAATTGATTTGATTTTTAATTTCTGAAACAAAGATAAACTTCATGTTTTCAGATTACTGTCAAGTTTAGGACATTAAGAAGGATTTAAAGTAAGCGTTGAAAAAACACTTGGCTTAGAGAAGTAATTGCGAAATATGATTTAAAAGCACAACAATTAAGTTGATGCCTATTCGCATTGCATGATGGGAAGTTCTTTACAAACGATGAGATTGTTTCACTTGAATTCACCACTGTGAATCATTTGCAATGACAATAAAGTTTCTCTTGAAATAATAAGAAAGGAAAAAGATTGAATTATTTTTTCTCAGGCGCCTTCAATTTTTAATTGTCTTTTTAGTAATTTATAATCTGGGCAGTGCTTTTGAACGAGCGCCCAGAATTTTGGTGAATGGTTCATGTGGACAAGATGGCTTAGTTCGTGAATTATAACATAATCAATTATCTCCTCCCTGTGTTCTATTAAACGGTCGTTCAAAGAAATTGTCCCTTTTGACGAACAGCTTCCCCAACGGGATTTTTGTTTACGGACAGAAACTTTTTTTACTTCAAATCCATATTTTAATGACAATATCATTGCACGCTGCGGAAGATAATTTTTTGCCGCATGTTTTCTATACACAGAAAACAGATCGTCTTTTGTTAAAGTTGATTCCTGCGGGCTTTCAATAAAAAGGAGATTGTCTTTTTTCCTAAACGAATGTTTTTTTGCAAACAAATTATAAGTCTGCTCAATAATTATTTCGCTACCAAAAAGGAAATACTTCTGAGAATGCTTTACAAGCAGATTTATGTTTTTGCTTATCCATTCTCTTTTAGAGTGAAGAAATCTTTTCCCTTCTTCAACAGATAACTTATACGGGATTATTAATTCGAGAGAGCGGTGCACAATTCTCATTTGCAGCCGCTTTGCGCGCCTGCTTTTGCGCATCCTATAAAAAATTTGATTGCCGTCTATTAAAATATAATCCGGCTGAATAAGGTTTTTATTGGCAGACAATCAGTTTGCTTCTATTTTTTTGTATGTGGTTTTTTCTTTCGAGTCCTGAAGCTCAACTCCGAGCGCATTGAGTTCGTTTCTAATTTTATCAGCCAAAGCGTAATTCTTATTCTTCTTTGCATCGAAGCGTAAAGTTATAAGGAACTCGATTAAGTCTTTTTCAAGCGATGCTCCTGAAGATTCTTTTGCATTAAAATCCATTATGCCCAAAACTCCTTCTGCGGTTCGGGTTAAAAATTCTTTAACAAGATGATAAAATTTATAGCCCGGCTTTTCAGTTTCGGCAATTGCTTTATTGCACTCGCGGACAAAGTCAAACACAACCGCAACTGCTTGCGGTGTGTTAAAATCGTCGTCCATTGCTTTTTCAAAAGCAGCGTAGAATTTATCGAAGCCGAATTCAACCCCCTGATTTGAATCTTCTACTTTCATAGCTTCGTCAATTTTAGATTTCAAGTTATCCAATTTTTCTAATCCCTTTTTTGCCGATTGAAGTAGTTCTTCACTAAAGTTTAAAGGGCCGCCGTAATTAGTCTGAGCAAAAAGCAGCCGAATAGCCTCGGCAGGATACACTTTTAAAATATCTCGCGCGGTAAAAAAATTACCGAGTGATTTGCTCATCTTTTCATCGTTAATGTTTAAGAAGCCGAAGTGGAGCCAGTAATTAACAAACGGTTTATCATTAGCACCCTCACTCTGTGCAATTTCATTTTCGTGATGAGGAAAAATTAAATCGTTACCACCGGCATGTATATCAAAAGTTTCACCAAGATGTTTGCAGCTCATCGCAGAGCATTCAATGTGCCAGCCCGGACGCCCTTTTCCCCACGGGCTTTCCCACTGCGGCTCGCCTTCTTTTGCTTTTTTCCACAAAACAAAATCGAGCGGACTTTTTTTCTCCTCGTTAATTTCAATCCGTGCGCCGGATTCGAGGTTCTCAATATTTTTCCCGCTTAACTTTCCATAGCCGTTAAACATCTTTACGTTATAAAACACATTCCCGTTCACATTATAGGCAAGCCCCTTTTCTTCAAGTGTTTTAATCATCTTAATTATTTCTTCGATGTGTTCCGTGGCTTTCGGGTAGATGTCCGCTTTTTTTATTTTTAATTTGGCAATGTCTTCCATAAAAGCGTTTATATATTTTTGCGTTACCTTATTGGTTTCAACTTTTTCTTCGCCTGCTTTTTTAATAATCTTATCGTCAATGTCGGTGAGATTCATTACAAACTTTACATTATAGCCTTTATATTCGAAATATCTTCTTATAATATCGGCGGAAACAAAAGAGCGCCCATTGCCTATGTGGAAGTAATCATACACCGTAGGTCCGCACATATACATTTTAACATTCGATGGAACTATTGGTTTAAATTCTTCTTTTCTTTTTGTAAGAGTATTGTAAACGGTTAACATTAATTATCCTTAATCAGTCTTCAAATTGATGTGCAAATATAAAAAAACTAAGGCTTACTACAGCCGATTAAATTACTGTCGATAAAAATTTCTCGATGAGGCATTAATGAGTTTACTCAAATAAGATGTTTTCCGTTTTTGCGGGTAATCCGTTAACTAACGAACAATCATTCTCTCTGTCAATTTGGTTCTGCTTGTCCCGCCCCGCGGAGGCTTGTCCAGGTTAGGTTTTTAGAGATGCCCATTGGTTTCCAGTTGGCAATTCTCAGTCGGTAGGGCAGGTAAAAAAAATAACGTATAGCAAAAATATTTCTTGCACTTAGTAAAATAAATAAATACATTTTGCCGCGCAGCATTTAGAGAATATGAAGATGAGTGACAAAACAATCACACAGTCCGTTAGCTAACGGACAACACTATTTTATCTGCAAATGAGCGGTTAGATTTTACAACGCTCATCTTTCTCTTTTTTGCTCATTTACAGATAAAAGACTTAACAGTTAGGTGAAAAAATGATCGGAGTTAAAGTATGACGATATGTTACCTTTCCTCAGTCGGGGAAATTTTAAATAACATTTTTAGAAAGGCACACATTATGAAAAATCTGGCTGTTTCTTTGTTTATTCTTTTCTTCCTTCTCATTGGTTGTAAAGATGAGAGCAATATTGTTAATCCAACTGCCGAAACTATTGAAATTGTCCCATTGAAAGTTGGAAATTCTTGGTCGTTTAAAACTACTGTTTATGATACATTAGGAAGTATTGTTTCAACAACTGTTGATTCGTTCAGTGTTGTGTCAGACACATTGATTAATGGTAAAAAATATTTTATTTTTTCAACTGGGGTATTGCGTTGGAATAATGATTCTGGGTTTTGGATTACAATGGCACCCGATTCATTACTACTCTATAAATTTCCTGCAAATGTTGGCGATGAGTATAGTTATAATATTAAAGTGATTTGCAAGGATAGTTCCATAGTTGTTCCTAAAGGAACATTTAAATGTTATGGTTATTCTGGTTCAGTGGCTATTGATTATGTTTCTCCTGGTGTGGGTTTAGTAAAAGAAGAATGGTATAAAAATAAACTTAGTGGTGTTAAATATCTTTATCAAAAGCAAGAACTTTTAAATTATCAATTAAACTAAATCACACACCTAACGTTATAAGGATTAATGCCGAGGCGTATGCAGGCAAAAAACTTATTGTTGTTGTAGAATGGATAAAGGATATAATTAAATTATAGCGGGAATCAGCCGGGGCATAATCCGGTGTCCCCGTAAAGAACCGGGTCTATGGATGGACTAAGCCGAAAAGCGACTTAACCCGGATGCTTGTATTTTCAATAGTACATTTTATAAGTGTGTTAACTCTTACGGGATGTAGTTATCCCGAAAGAAGAATATAACCCTTGCTTTTTGCGTATGTAAAAAGTAGAAGGAAATCTTTTCCCGCTAGAAGCGGGATTGGTGTTCAAAATAATTAATACGGCAGTGTTGCGTTTTAATAACTTGTCCCGCTTTGCGGGATAACACGTCGTTATGGTACTTCATTTAATAGTTTCATTCCGTTTTAGAAATCAGTATTTTTTTCCATCAAAAAAGAAAAGTTTATGGCTAAAACTAACGAAAAAATTAAAATTGAATTTAAATCACAATTAAAAACTTTTGTTTCAAAATTAAATAGTTATGTTACAACTAGAGATGGTCAATGGACAATTAAAGGATTCATTGATGTTTATAAAAACGTTTACACCATTTCTGGTGATACAAAAATTATTTCAAAGATTTTAGAAATTCATTTATTTCCCAAAATATTAAAATTTGCAAGTGATAATGGATATAAACTTGTGTTAGCTCAACATCAAAATTATTATCCTGATATTTCATTTGTAAAAAAAGATAATGCTAGGATAAAATTTGCCCTTGATTTCAAAACAACTTACAAAACCGACACTTATTATTGCAATGGATTTACCCTTGGCTCGCACGGTGAGTACTTCAAAAATAGAACGAGTAAAAAAAATATTCAATTTCCATATAGTGAGTACTTAGGTCATCTATGTTTGGGAATAATTTATTCACGAGGCAAAAACACGTCTATTGATGAAACAAAAAGGTATAAAGTCGAGCAACTAGAATCTATTACTTCAGTAATAAGAGACATCCATTTTTTTGTTGCGGAAAAATGGAAAATCGCCAGTGATAAAAGTGGTAGCGGAAATACTGCTAACATTGGAAGTATTCGTAAAATTGATGATATTTTAAATGAAAATGGTATTTTCTCAATTTTAGGAGAGGATTGGTTTGATGATTACTGGATGAATTATGGTAAAATTACTGTAACAGATAAAAATGGTAAAACAAAAACGATTACCAGTTTAGTTGACTTTATAGATTTCCGAGGTGGCGATAAAGCATTGATTGTTCAGAGAGCAAAAAAAGTAGTTAAGGCTAAAAAGAAAGAAGAGAATATTGCTGAGAAAAAAGAAGAAGAACTAATTAAAAAGAAAAAGATAAAATGAAAATAACAGTCCCCCCAATAAAGTCGCAAGGAATAAAAACAAAATTAGTTAATACAATTAAAAATTGTATAACCTGGGATAATGATGGAAAATGGATTGAACCTTTTGTTGGAACCGGAGTTGTTGGATTTAATGTTAGACCAAATAAAGCTTTATTTGCTGACACAAATCCTCATTTAATCAATTTTTATAATGAAATAAAAACAAAAAAATTAAATTCAAAGATAGTTAGGGAATACTTAACTGAAGAAAGTGAAAAATTAAAAGAAAAAGGCGAAACATTTTATTATAATATCCGTGAGAGATTTAATAATACTTATAACTCCTTAGACTTTATATTTCTTAATAGAGCTTGCTTTAATGGCATTATAAGATTTAACCGCAAAGGTAAATTTAATGTTCCTTTTTGCAAAAAATCTGAACGCTTTTCAAAATCTTACATCACGAAAATTGTAAACCAAGTAGATAACATCCAAAAATTAATTGGTTATTATGATTGGGATTTTGTCGTGCAAGATTATATAATGACACTTAGCAATGTTAGTGCAGATGACTTTATTTATTGCGACCCACCGTATGTAAATAGACACGTTGATTATTTTAATAGTTGGAATGAAAAAGATGAATATAAATTATTCATGCTTCTTTCAAATTGTCCTGCTAAATTTATTTTATCCACTTGGCATAGTAACAAATACAGAAAGAATAAATACATTGAAGAATATTGGAGTTCTTTTTTCATAATTACTAAAGAACACTTTTATCATGTTGGGGGAAGCGAAATAAACAGAAATTCAATGCTTGAAGCTTTTGTATTAAATTACAGACCTTCATTGAAATTTTCCCAGCCGCATAATGAAACAGAACAATTAATACTATTAGAGCCCAAAATTAATTATCAGAATCAAATAGTAAGCGCAATATAATGTGCAACTGCTAATGCCGGCATGTTAAAGTGTGGTTGCAGAATAAGAGGCGTTTTAAGAATAAAAGACATCAATAGGATTTTATTTTTTAATATAAAACAGAAAAATGGACATAGCTATTGGGCGACCTTTAAAGGTTTTAAAATAATTACAGAATAGGCTCAAATTGTTTTTATAA
>Ga0210009_1002461_pt1 | contig 13447 bp, 14 predicted proteins | sample CryGeyCG2114_065_FD_185457 | JGI IMG/M metagenome (GOLD analysis project Ga0210009, IMG submission 185457) | Groundwater microbial communities from aquifer - Crystal Geyser CG12_big_fil_rev_8/21/14_0.65 (SPAdes) (version 2) | ecosystem: Environmental > Aquatic > Deep subsurface > Groundwater ... | reverse complement strand
AGACTTTGTTGTTCGACTGCGCTAAGTTCCATCTCAAGGGTGCTTTCCACAGATTTCAACGGAAGATAATGCTCTTTTATGATATCATGCAATAATATTATATGATATCCGAAAGTCGATCTTACGGGACCACCGATACTGCCTTCTTCCATCGAAAACAGCAGGTCATTGAATTCAGGTATTGTCATATTCGGCATGATCAAGCCGATCAGGCCGCCCCTCACCGCTGTCTGCTGATCATCGGATCTATCCATCGCAAGAGTTGCGAAATTATCTATCGTCGCCTCTTTTTTTATCTCGACAGCCCTTTTGAACGCAAGGCTTTCATTTATGTTTGGTCCTGTACGTATCAAGATGTGTGATGCATTTCTCGATTCTGGCACAATGAATCTATCCTTTGTCTTCTCATAATGGTCCTTGATCTCTTGGTCGGTGACATCAATCTTTGAGATCACTGTCTTATTTAGAAGATTCTGTATAGATAACTGTCGGATATAATATTCTGTGAGATATTCTTTTGTGATATTATCTTTTGCCAGAAGCTCATAGAATTCTTCCTCTATCTTTTGGCTTGCGAGGATCGATTTCCGGATCACATCATATGCGTCTTTCTTCGAAGCGACCATGCCTTGCCTTTTCGCTTCATCCATAAGGATATATTCATCTACAAGCTGTTGCAGGACCATATCTTTTGTCATCATAGATTTTAAGTCTGATGGTATCCTTGTGTATTGATCATCAAGTCTTGCGAGCGTAATTTTATGGCTATCTACTTTTGCCACGATTGTATCGCCTGCGTCTTTTGTGAATATGCGTCCAGAAAATAGAAATAAGAATATGACCACAACAACTATCAGGAACAACAGAAGAGAGGTCTTCTTGTTATGCCTATTTGCTTCTAATGAAACCATATCTTCTGAAAATTGTTTTTTCTTTGTTCTTTTAGCGGTTTTTTTGGCTGGCAAACTCAACTCACCTCTCTAGCTATGCAAGCCTAGAAATAAAAGATAAGAAAAATGTTTGGTTTTTTAGACCTCTTTTACGCCATCACGTGTGAGCGCATAGAGCCTGACACTGAGTCCAAGCTTCAGCAATGATGAAAGGATAGCCATATGCTCTTTTCCTGAGCCAGAGACTAAGTTCAAGGCCACTTCTGTATCAGAGATCTTGCCATCAAGAGCGCCTTTGATGTCATTAACTAGCTCTGGGATAGGTTTGTTCACATCGATAGAGATAAGTTCTGCTCCTTTCTCATTCTGGAACTTCTCTTTTCCAAAATCATTTGTGATCAGGAAGATCTTATCAAAATCGCCATCAGCGATAAGTCTTGATACATGTCCCCATGTTCCTTTACCAGTCGATAGATTAGCAATCAATACTGCCATTTATATCCCTCCGATTGTTATATATACTATAATTCTAGTATTTATAATATAATATATAAAGTTTATTATCTAGTATTATAGAATTCTAGCATTTCCCGAACAACAGAGATGGCACGTTCTTTATGGGCTGGAAAAGCCGCGATAGATATCCTTATATGGAAACAATCCCCACCATCGGTTATCCAGTATTCATCACCCATCAATCTTTCCTTGTCCAGCCTTATGAAGAAGAAACACTGGTCATCAAGACGTGATTCGGCCTGGTCGAAAAGCTTCTGGATCTGTTCTGATGTGAACTTTGAGAACAATGATTCCAGGAACATATGGACATGCCTGCGTTTAATGAGCTCTATAGTACAGATTGTGATCGGAGAAAGTTTGAGGCAGCCAGAGGTATCTTGCTTTATCTTGAGCTTCTCCCTGGTCAGATCCAATGAAACAAGTGATTTTAAGGTTTCTATTATTTTAGCCTTATCTTCGCCTTCTTTTACAAAGACCCTTAGCGATACATTATTTGCGAATAGTTTCATGTCTAAGAGCTAATCCCGGGTGATATTTAAGGGTTTCTAGGGATCTAAAAGAAGAGATATCGACCAAGACATCCATTCACTTTTTCTTCGGGATGTGTGTGATCAATGAATATCTGAAGAAATTGATTATGATATACAATGCTATCGATGTCATGACAAGGAAGATTGTCTCATATGTCGGATTAGCTGCAGCAAGCTTCTCAGCATCGAAACCAAGGAACAACATCCATAAGACACCAAAGATCGCAAACCCGATAAGATATGTGATAAACAGAAGGATGCTGTTGAATATGATGCGAAGCACAGATACGATCTCTTCGAATGTCATCAGAAATCCATCAAGCAAGGTCTTTATGATATTTCTGTCAGGGTCCCTGAAGAAAGACGCATGGATGAACTGCAGCGAAATGAATACATAAGCATATAATAGAAATGCAATCAATACGAAGAACACGCTGAAAGCCATATTCTTGTTGGCCGGAGTTATCGGCATCATGATCATACTATAGATGAAAAAGATAAGGATGCAAGATGAGACATATGATATATTCAGCCAGAAAAAACTTGAATATGCTTTGAAACCGAAGGAGACTTTCTTTTGGTATGCCATTATCCTGTTCAGGACAAGATTCTTACATGCTGAATAGATCAGTATCTCGACAATCACCACAGCGAGGAATCCAAGTATCGGAACAATCCTTATCCCTGATGTGGCCGCCTGATACACGTAATTTCCGATGGCTTTTCCGAACACGATGTTTGTCAGCACAAGCAGAAGGATAAAGACAGCATCAAGGCAAAGTATCGCAAGCGAAGCCTTCGGCTTTGAGAATGCTGCATAGAAGAAAGCATAGATCATTGTATCTGAAAACCATTTTTTGATACCTTTTTTCTGTCCCATATCAACCATGCAGCATCAGAGATATAAAAATGTTCTTGATGATATAGGGTGTCTTAGAAAAGTCAAAAAAATAGATGATTCCGATTAATATGTACTAAAATAGGATGCTTTTTGGTCTGGATAGATTTCATTGTGATAATCTCAATGACTTTATACAACTCCGTTTTTCAGCAAGGTTAATAAACACAGCCGATACACCGGGGAAGAGATGAAAATCGAGAAATTAAAGCCTGACCAGATAATCACATTGAATGATTTCCCAGTGCATAGCATGAGCTTCTTAGAGAACTATGTACTGCTCTACAAAAGCAAGAAAAAGATCGCATATGTGCCCGTGGTGCATAGAGACATAGTGCTGAAGCATCTTGATGGGAGATTGAATGATATCTATGAAGGATTCCAGCGAGAGCATCCAAATGCAGAATATTTCATGCTCGACGGCAGCCACAGAACGACTGCTGCCGCATTGACAAGAAACAATATCGAAGCGGTGGTCTTTGAGACTGATGAAGACATAAAAGAAGCAAAGATAGAAAAAATATCTGAAAATCCGATTCTCGACAGGTCATTAGAAGAGAACTGCAAGATATTGAATGCCCATTTCGAGAAGAATTCACATTATGAGACTGTCTTGGAGAAGGCAGACAGGATGAGAGCAGTCACACCAGAATATATAATCACTTTGGCAGAGTTCTGAATTATGCATGGAAAGCCCTTTTGACATCAACTCGGTATTGACAAAATATTTTCCACTGGTCCCACTGGACATGCTCAGGTAAGCTTTTTAAGAGTGCCGGCATTATCCAAGTCTCATGTCGAAAATAAAAGACTTCACACCACGACTTTATCAGGAGACTATCTTAGCGACATGCACAATGGCAAACACCATGGTGATACTTCCGACAGGTATGGGAAAGACACCTATCGCCTTCATGCTCGCGGCGCAGAGACTTAGATCATATCCAAGCAGCAAGATCCTTATCCTTGCTCCGACAAAGCCACTTGCAGAGCAGCATCTTGATACTTTTCGAAAACACCTGGATATTCCTGAAGATGATTTCGCACTGTTCACAGGTTTTGTCAAACCAGAGAAGAGAAAACAATTATGGGATGAGAAGAAAGTTTTCATAAGCACACCTCAGGGTCTTGAGAATGATGTCATCTCAGGTAATATCAAGCTTAGGGATGTCAGCTTGATCGTTTTTGATGAGGCCCATAGGGCGGTCGGAGACTACAGCTATGTCTTTCTTGCTAAGCAGTATGATTCACAGGCGAAATATCCAAGGATACTTGCACTTACCGCGTCTCCTGGCAGTGATTTTCAGAAGATCTCTGAGGTCTGTTCGAATCTTTTCATCAATGAAGTGGAGATCAGGACAGACAAAGACCCAGATGTCATGCCATATGTCCAGCCGATAAATGTCCGTTGGATCAATGTAGAATTCCCAACAGAACTCAATGATGTGCATAAATATCTCAAGGATTGCTATCATTCAAAGATAAAGGAAGTGAGCGAGCATGGTTATATCAAGCAGATGCAGGTAAAAGATATCAGCAAGAGAGAACTTCTTGGGATGCAAGCCGGACTGCATGCGCAGATATCGAGAGGTAACAAGGAATTTGAGATATTGAAATCAGTCTCTTTATTGGCCGAGGCACTGAAAGTGGAACATGCCATCGAACTTGTCGAGACACAAGGCATCAATGCTGCATATTCTTATATGGAAAGTATGAACAGCAGCGCGATGACTTCGAAAGTGAAGGCAGTGCAGAATCTGGCAAGAGATCTCAATTTCAGGTCTGCGTTGATCAAGGCAAGGAATCTTGTCGAAAAGAACACAGAGCACCCTAAAATGAAGAAGATAAAGGAGATCATCGAGACAGAGATCACTGATGATGATAATAAAAAGATAATTATCTTCGCCAATTTCCGTGACACCGCAAAGCATCTCGAAGGAGAACTGAATAAAATAGAAGGTGTAAGAGCAAAATTATTTGTCGGCCAGGCGAAGAAGAACGGCTCAGGTCTTTCGCAAAAAGAGCAGAAACAGATCCTTGATGATTTTAGGTCTGGAAATCATAATATCTTAGTCGCCACATCTGTCGCAGAAGAAGGCCTTGATATCCCAAAAGTGGATCTTGTGTGTTTCTATGAACCGACGCCGTCTTCTATTCGCCACATCCAAAGAAGGGGTCGGACTGGACGACAGAAAAGTGGAAGAGTCCTTGTGCTTGTGACAAAGGGGACGAGAGATGAAGGATACAGATGGAGCGCGCATCATAAGGAGAAGAGGATGCACAGGGTCCTTGATGAATTCAAGAACAAGATAAAGCTCCATCTTCATAAAAACAGAAAAGACAATTTACAATCATCGCTCTCGAATTTCATGAAATCAGTCGAATCAGAGATAAGGATAATCGCTGATTACAGAGAGAAAGGATCACCAGTGATAAAAGAGCTTGTCGATGGGAAGATCGACATGACACTTGCTTCCATGGATGTAGGTGATTTTATGCTGTCTTCCAGGGTCGGTGTGGAATTCAAGACAGTCTCTGATTTCGTGGATTCTATCGTAGATGGAAGGCTTCTTGACCAGGCTAAAAAGATGAAAGAGCATTACGAACGCCCCCTCTTTGTCATCGAAGGCGAGGAAGACATCTATTCACAGAGGAATATCCATTCGAATGCTATCAGAGGGATGATATCTATGATCACAGTGAGCTATGGCATCCCGATACTTTTCACAAAGAATTTCAAAGACACCGCTGCGACACTCGCAATGATCGCGAAACGCGAACAGGACGAGACATCAAAAGAGTTCAACCCACACCCGATGAAGAAACAGAGTTCATTCTCCCTTCAGCAGCAATATCTGATAAGTTCGATACCTGGGATCGGCCCGACTCTTGCAAGGCCCATACTTGAGAAGTTCGGTACGATAAAATCATTTGTCAACGCCTCGCTTGAAGAGATAAAAGAGATCGACAAGATCGGCGACAAGAAAGCAGAGACGATCAAGAAGCTTTTAGAAAGGGAGTATGATGGATGAATCAGATCTCATATGTGCCGAAAGGTATATAAGATATCATTTAATCCTATCACCATAATGATCAGCATAAACAAGCCAAGTGCAATTGGAGAAGCGGCTGAGAGAGCGTTCTGCGAGGTAAGAGAGAAAATCTATTCAGATAGGATACGCCTTCAGGAGATGCGAGGAATCGTCATATCGAACCTTGAGAAAAGACTTCGCAATATTCCAGCTAAAATCACAATCGGCGATAATCTTGAAGCAAGCAACATACCTGATGATTTCTCTGAAGAGATCAGACGATTGGCTCAGGTCATCACGCCAGCAGATATTGCGCAAGGCCTGACTTATCAGGAATGGTCTATATCCTGTGAGGATCTGCGGTTTGACAAAGAGATGCTTGAGACACAGTTCAAAGGGTATGAACAGATCTGGAAGGAACTTAATCTTGATGAGACTTACAGGCTGTCGATGATGTTCCAAGACAAGCGTGATAAAGCGCTCTGTAGTCTTTCGGCGAATCTGCTCTCCGGCATCAAGATAGATAAAGAGCTTGTGTTCGCATCGATCAGGACACAGTTTTCATCAAGTGATGATTATATACTCAATTATGCCCACATCAATTCCATGAAACGTAGGATCAATGATATCTATCGTTCTTTGACCAAAGGGAATGATATACTTCTTTCGACAAAAGCAGTTGGCTTGTTCTATCTATGCAGAAACAAACCAGACAAGACAGATAGACTCTTTGGCGATCTGTCTGCTGATCTTTGCAGACATTTTAGATATGATCTTATGGAGTCGCATATTCAGGATGGATTAAGCGATGAAGCCGATGAGATATATGGAGATAGAAATGAAACGAGCGGTCTTCTCTGATTTCGACGGCACTTTAAGTGATGGGTATATCGCTATGGAATTCTTAGAGTTCCTGCACATAAAAAATCTTTATAGTAATAACTGTTATCATACTCAAATGCAACTGATCGAGGATTTCAAGAACAACCAGATCACATATGGAGATTGGATCTGCAGATGGGCGGAAGTTTGGGCTGACGGCATGAAAGACCAGAAAGCCGACATTATAGAAAAGAACGCAAAAGAATTCTATGCGACTTTCAGGAAAAACATTTACAAAAGCTCATTTGATGTAATGGACGAATTTGGCAAGAAGGGTTTTCATAAAGTGATTGTCTCAGTCGGGTCCTATGAAGTCATAGTGCTTGCTGCCGCGGAACTTGGCGCGGATTATGTTTTCGCGACAAGATGCGAAATGATAGATGGGATATATACAGGAAGACTCGCATCAGACCTCCACTTGATGACCGGTAAAGCCGATTGCATAAAGCGATACGCGATAGACAATGATATCTCGCTTGAGAATTCTGCTGCGATGGGAGACAGTATCCATGATGCATCCATGCTTGAGCTCGTCGGCTTTCCGGTCGCACTCAACCCTTCAGAAGAATTGATGTCTCTTGCAAAGAAAAAGGGCTATGCCATAAGGACATATTCTAACATTTTAGAAGAAATAAAAAAAATGTAAAAAAAATTCAGATCTTGAACATCTTTGCATATTTGCCGATGAGTGGGATCTCTTTCTCCTCACCCGAAAGTGCATATACCCAACCGATTATCCAAAGCACAAGCAGCAGTATATATGCGACACTCATAACAAGCCAGCCGAGTATAGGGATGAATACAAGAACCCACCCTACGACCCACACCGCGACCCATGCTATGAATAGCACAAGCCCTTGCTTCGCATAGAACATCGCATATTTGTTTTCCTTCTTTGTCAGGAAAACAATCAGAAAACCGACTATTGTCAGGAACACTCCCAGGAAAGCGAATGGTTTGCCTTCCTCTACATCATTTCCTTTTTTTGCCATTATTTCATGACCTCCGTAATAGAGTTATAGAATAATCCCATTATTTCTAGTATATAAGGTTTCTGTATAAATCCAAAAAAACCTAATCGTTGTCGACTCTTGGAGCGAGTATGAAAGCGAGCATCGCTCTGTCGACAGCTTTGTATTCCACACGTAGCGGATAGTCCTTGTTGAACTGGACAAGAGCTGTCGGCGATAGTTTTGAGCCTTTCATGATCTTCTTCAGATATTCCACAGAATACTTTGCCTTGATAGGCTCTCCGACCTCGTTCTCAATCTTTGTGTCGTCTGATCCTTCCATCTCGACCATAGCCTCAGAGAGATCGCCTTCCGCCTGGACGATGAATTTCTTGCCATCAACACCAAAGGTGACTGATTCTGCCACGACATCGACATCATCTATCGATTCATTCAATGACGCGGAATTAAGCCTGACCGAAAGTGGGAATTTTAGCTGCGGGACCTTCTGTTCCCTTTCATCAGATTCTATTATCGGAAGCGAGAAAGTCCTTCTTGATGCTCCTTTGAGCTCGACAGTCAGCTTTCCGCCATCCTTGCTTGTCTCGAGCGTAAGCATGTCGTTAGGTTTTGCTCTTGACAGGATCTGTTTCAGATTTGTGAGATTCACAGAAAGATCCATGTCTTTTTCGACATTGTATTCCACAAAAGTCGATGAAAGAAGCTTGAATATCACCATGACCACGTTCGCAGGGTCCATCGCGACCATTTCTACGCATTCTTTTGTTATCTTGAATTTTCCTTCGCTGACTAGATCCGAGATTATCGAGATGCTGTCTTTTAGGTATTTTGGTTCTGCTAGTGTCAGTTTCATCATATACCCCCCAGGTATAAATTATACGTTGAGTAGAAGAGTCTACCTTTATTTAAATGTTTTTGCTATAGCTCTTTATTAATGGAACATCGCTTCCAGTATCGGATAAGTCCCTCGATCTGGCTTAACTTTGTCTCCTTGAAAAGCTCCTCGCGAAAGCGCCTGTCGATACGGACACCTAGCTGAGAAAGCTCATGGTTGAGCTTACCATAAAGCTCTTTACCTTTCCTGTCAAAATCAGTCAGTATGATCGCATCCTTGAATTTATAAGCGATCTCTTCGCATACAAGATAGAGTGGTCTTCGCAATGTGAAGATGTTCTTTATCTCGAAGAAAGCAAGCGCTCTCTTGTCGCTTGTGCCTTCGACGATTATGGCTTTATCGCATGTCCTTACGTCAGATATCCATTCTGACAGAAATACGCTTTCATCTTTTTTTTGGTCTTCTTCTTTCATCACAATATTAATTCCTTCCGGTATTTTGTAAGGTTCCGACAGCCATCTTTGGTGACGACCACGATATCTTCTAGCCTGACACCGCCTATCCTTTCTTTGTAGAGACCTGGTTCTACAGTGATGATCATTCCTTTTTTGAGCCTCTCATCCGAAGCACCTAGATTTGGAGATTCATGGATATCGAGACCAACACCATGGCCTGTCCCATGGATAAAATATTTTTCCACACCATACTTTGTAAAAAAATCAACGACAGCCTTATGCACACTGCTCGCTTTTATTCCAGGTCGGATAGTCTTCATGGCGATCAGCTGGGCCTTTTTCACAAGCGAATAGAACTTTTTGATCTCTTCAGCCGGTTTTCCTTTACAGACTGTCCTTGTCATGTCAGAGAAATAACGATTTGTCTCTGATCTTGGAAATATATCGATGACCACTGGTGATCCGGCTCTGATCGGACCCTGACCACTATGATGAGGAAGAGCGCTATGCCCGCCGTTTGAGACTATGGTGTTCTGGTCGATACAACCATGCCTTGAAAGAGCCATCCTTATCTCCAGTTTTAGCATCTCAGACGTGAGTCTTTTCGATCTATAATAAAGATATCCGCCCCTTGGCCTTGATGTTTTCACCATGTTTATCGCTGTCTTCATCGCGTCTTCGGTCGCTCTCTGGACATTTTTTATCAACTTGATCTCATGAGTTGACTTGACTTCACGCTTTTTGAAAAAAGGCTTCTGCGAACTTAGCCTTATCCCGGACCGGCTTATCGTCTTTCCCCACTTCCATGGAAGATCGTATGGGACAAAGACTTCCTTTATCTTCATCTCTTTAAGCATCACGACTGCGATCCGCGATAGACCTCTACACTTTGGATTCTTGTAATTTTCGAGCCGCAGAACACTTATGCCTTTCTTCACTTGTCTCTTCGCGCGAGCGTATTCAAGTCTGTTCACAGCGATGAACTGGCTTTTTCCTTTCGCGATGAAGATGAATGGATCCAATGCAAGAAACCCTGTGGCATAATACATATCTTGATTGTCTTCGCTTCCTGCTATAATAAGACGGTTCATATCGTATCACCTGGTGCTGGTGGTTTATCCATTTTCACTGGCTTGACTTCTTTTACTTTTTCTCCATAGATGAAGACATATTCCCAAAGCAACCCTTGCGTCCTTGTCACTTCGACTTTGAACCCTGCATTCGAGAAGAGTTCGATGATATAATCATCCTTAGAAAGCCAATGCACGTTCGGGATGAGCTTGAAATATTTGTCATTCTCGACAACGCATATCTTCCCATTGATCGGCAACAATCGATTCAGCTCGAAAAGCACTTTATCGACTTCCTGCACATAACCCACCATATTTACGCTCGCAATCACATCGACGTTCGGCACATCAGGATGTACCCTTGTGGCATGCTCTTCATCATGGATGACATGGACATGGAAATGGCCTTTGTCCTTTATCCGTCTCTCGGTTATCCGTGCGCGTTTCTTCGATAGATCAGTCGCATATAGTTCGCCGCCAGGAAGTATTCTCACAGCAAGATCTTCTGTCAAAGTGCCCACACCGCAGCCATATTCAAGTAGCTTTTTCCCTTTGATATCTCCTAGAAGAAAAACGATCGAATCTATTATCTTCTGCGGCAGTGTGAATTTTTCTATGAAGAACGCAAGGAACGCGAGCGTGTCGTTTGTCTTCACGATGAAATACTTGTCGAAATGAGTCTCGACAAGAAGATATAATGGTATACCGACAAACATGAGAACCAAACCTTTTTTCACGATGCTTATCGCAAAAAGCCAATCAAGATAGAGCCATGCACAGAAACAGAAGACATAGATAATGATTATCAATGATGGTCCAACCTTTCCAAGCGGTGCCTTGAATGGTCTTTCTCTCGGTGGATCCTTGAATCGCCAGACGGTGACAGCGAAGATAGTGACAAATAGTACCATCATATTCAAAAATAAATACAATGCATGACCGACTTCATATGGATCTTTGTATCCTAAGATGAATTCACGCATCAGGAGAAGGAAGAAAGCGATGATCGCGATTGTTTGGAACATGATCGCTTTGTATGGAGTCTTTGTCTTTTTATGTATCTCAGCGCCCTGCTTGACAAAGAGCTTATCATCTGCCATGTGCTTTAGCAATCTTGCTCCAGTGACCGGCCAAAGCGCAGCACCACCGAGGATTATGAGATATGTCCCAAGCACAAGCGCCTTCTCTCCAAAAGGTCCCATCGTTATCTTTCCAATCAGGCCGAATGGGACGCTAGCTGATGCGAATATCTCAAGCGGAAGCACCCCAAGCGAAGCGATGAAATATGCAAGAAGCAGCAGAGTGACTATCCCTATAGTTATCATGAGTGCGTTTGGAAGTGTCTTCTCTGGATTCTTTGTATCATTCGCAAGAAAACTGACTGATTCAAAACCGAACCAAAGCTCAGATATCAGGAAAATAGTCATAGAAAGGAAAAGGATATTTCCTTCGATAGATGTGCTCTCAAAAAAAGGGATGAAATGGTCGACACTGAAAAAAGTATCGATTGTGCCAGATGAAAACAATGCAGGTATATTTATGAGCGATGGTATTATCGTCATCAGACACACACCAAGTGTGAGCACTCCAAATGTCGCGATCATAATAGTGCTGATATTAAGTCCTCTAAAAGCCATGTAATTCAACGCGACGATCCAAAAGATACCGAACAATATACCGACTATGACATATGCCGTGCCTTGGTATGGAAGTAGATACTCGACAGCCGCCACTATCGCAAGGGCCATGCTGAAGTTTCCGACGATCCATATCAACCATGCGACCATGAATGAACTGAATCGTCCGTAGGTCTCTTTAGCGATCTCATAGATTCCACCGCCTGTCGGGAACATAGATATCAATTCTGCGAAATACATACCCACCAAAAATGCGAACAATGCAAGTATCAACCAGGCGATTATAGCGGCAGCACCCATGTGCTTTGCGCTCATTCCAGCAAGATAATAGAAATCGCTAGCTCCAAGTATCGCAGCCATTGATATCAGGAAGATAGCCACAATGCCTATTTTTTTTATGGGTGCATCTACCATGTATCATATCATAGCACTTATTTCTTTAATAAAGTTATTGTGCAGCTCCATAAAATGTTCTATTGGTGATGTGGAATGTATATTTTGGTTTTTAATCCAGACTTTTTAAAGAATCTTACAGTGCAATAATTTTTTAAACTGGCCTGCACATTCATAATCTACTATGAAGATAGCTCCATCGATACTGGCTGCGGATTTCAAAAGGCTCTGCGAAGAGATCAAGGCAGTAGAGCCATTTGTCGAATGGATACATCTGGATATCATGGATGGACGTTTTGTCCCAAATATCACATTCGGGCCTGATGTCGTCAGGGAAGTGAGAAAGTGCACTAATCTTGTGCTTGATGCGCATCTCATGGTATCTGAACCAGAAAAATCAATCGAAGAATTCGCAAAGGCCGGTGCGGATTATATAACTGTGCACATTGAAGCCTGCGATGTGGATGCATGCATAAAATTGATACATGCGCAAGGCAAGAAAGCAGGTATCTCGATAAAACCAAAGACGCCAGTAGAAGAGGTATTGAGATTCATAAAGAACATCGATCTTGTCCTTGTGATGAGCGTCGAACCTGGGGCTGGCGGACAGAGATTCATGGAAGACGTGATGCTGAAAGTAAGAAAGTTAAGAGAACAGATCGACAGATTGGGCCTTGATGTACTTGTCTCTGTTGATGGCGGGATAGATCAGGAGACTGTGAAAGCGGCAAAAGAGGCAGGCGCAGATGTCATAGTCTCGGGAAGCTATATATTTGGTTCTAATGACTATGAAAAGGCCATCAACAAGTTGAAGATGTGATTATTTATGCTTGATAAAGATATGATCAGAAAAATCGCGAAGAACGCGAAGGTCGAATTGACAGAAGAAGAGACAAAAGAATTCCTTCCGCAGATAGAAGATGTCCTTGAATGGTTCAAGGCGATAGAGAATGCGCCGGACATGGAGATGTCCATGCATCCCATCAAGATCCGTGATGCGTTTCGGGATGACATAGTCGAACAATCCATGCCAAAAGAATATGCGCTTCAGGGCACTGATCATAAGAAAGATGGCTATTTCAAAGGACCGAGGGCAGTCTGATGGACCTTGAAAAAGTTCACAAAATGATAGAAGTATGCAGGAAGATAGATAAGAAACTGCATTGTTTCACGACTATCTGCGAAGAAGAGGCCATTTCGCAGGCAAAGGATAATCCAGCTGGAAAGCTTTCTGGAAAATTTTTCTCAGTAAAAGACTGCATCTGCGTAAAAGGCGTCGAATCATGCGCCGGCTCTGCTATCCTGAAAGGATACCGACCGCCATTTGATGCATTCTCT
>Ga0210009_1002459_pt1 | contig 13469 bp, 11 predicted proteins | sample CryGeyCG2114_065_FD_185457 | JGI IMG/M metagenome (GOLD analysis project Ga0210009, IMG submission 185457) | Groundwater microbial communities from aquifer - Crystal Geyser CG12_big_fil_rev_8/21/14_0.65 (SPAdes) (version 2) | ecosystem: Environmental > Aquatic > Deep subsurface > Groundwater ... | reverse complement strand
TCAACGCGCCCGGGGGATCACACTTCGAATAATCTTTTGTTACTCGCAATAGCTCACGCTCGGTGAAGAGATTAATTCGGGCCTGACCCCAGCGATGGCGATAAAGCAGTTTAGTGAACTTACTGGGCATCGCGACAGACTCTATGTGATCAAAGACTACCGTTAGACGTTAAAACAAATTCATTGTTACGATGCGATGCTGAGTAATTTTAGCCAGGTGATTGTGCCAATAGATTTTGGCAACCATGCTTTAGCCGACCCTGCGTGAGTTGGCAGCTAAAATGCTGCTGCACTTAACAGTGCGGCTAGTCCGGTCGGAGATGGTGAATGCTATTATCACGCCGCACAACAGGACAACTGTTTCACATCCTTGTTGAACGTTTGGGCGCAAAGCTTGAGCCCCTCTACCATCGTCAAATACGGAAACAGCGTATCGCCAATTTCCCTCACGGTCATGTTGGTTTTTAATGCCATCACTGCCGTCTGAATCAACTCACCGGCCTCTGTCGTCACTGCCTGTACGCCCAGCAGACGCCCGGTTGCCTGATCTGCCACCATTTTGATAAAACCATTCGTATCAAAGTTCGCAAGTGCCCGGGGCACGTTGTCCAGTCCCAATACCCTGACATCCACCGCGTATCCTTGTTGCCGGGCCTTCGCCTCGGTCAGGCCCACGGTTGCTACCTGAGGGTTGGTGAAAACCACCGCCGGCATGGCGCTCAGATCCAGCGTTGCCTCACCTCCAGTCATGTTGATGGCAGCACGACTGCCGCCAGCGGCAGCCACATAGACAAACTGTGGCTGATCGGTGCAGTCGCCGGCCGCGTATACACCTGCCACGGTGGTTTGCTGTTGCGTATCAATCTGGATGGCACCATTGACAGTGTGTACACCGATCGCCTGTAGATTCAGCGAATCTGTATTTGGCAGGCGTCCAGTCGCTACCAGAACCTGCTCTGCCTGCAGAGTGCCCGCATTGGTTTCAAGTGTAAATAAGTGGCCATTGTGGGCAACCTGCGTTGCCTGTGTTTTTTTTAGCACCGCAATGCCTTCTCGAACAAACGCTGCCTCCACTGCCTCGCCTACAGCCGGGTCATCCTGCGACAGCAAGCGGCTACGGGCCAGAACAGTGACTGTGCTGCCAAGACGGGCAAACGCCTGGGCGAGTTCCAGCGCAACCACCGAGGCACCGATCACGATCAATCGGTCAGGAATATGGTCCAGCACCAGCGCGCTGGTGGACGTCAGAAAAGGCGTATTCTCCAATCCGGGCACGGGCGGAACAGCCGGGCGTGCACCGGTTGCAATCAGGGCTCGATCAAAGCGCACGGCCTGCTCACCACCTGCGCTCAAGGCAACGTTCAGCGTCTGCTTGTCAGTGAAGCACGCCTCACCCTTCAGCACACTAATTGCAGGGTTACCATTGAGAATGCTCTGGTACTTGGCCTCGCGCAATTCCTCCACACGATGCTGTTGCTGGGCCAGTAGCCGTGGCCGGTCAACCGCTGACGTCTGACTGCTTAGGCCTTCATCAAACGGACTCTCACGGCGCAAATGGGCGATATGGGCCGCTCGGATCAGGATTTTTGAGGGCACACAGCCAATATTGACACAGGTGCCACCCATGGTGCCCCGCTCAATCAAGGTAACCGTTGCACCACGTTCAGTGGCTTTCAGGGCAGCTGCCATGGCCGCGCCGCCACTCCCAATGACAGCGATATGCAGGCGCTTGTCACTCACCAGCTGTCGCCTGATCTGATTCAGGTGTCTTCAACGTTGATGGGAAACCAGCGTTGGTGGTCGCAGCAGTCAACGCCTGCACACTGGTTCTGGCATCATCAAATGTCACCACCGCCTGGCGATCCTCGTAACTGACGTCGGCCTCTTGCACACCGTCAACGCGCTTCAACGCCACCTTGATGGTCAATGGACATGTCGGGCAGGTCATGCCGGGAATAGACAAGGTAACCGTCTGCGGTGCAGCAAACGACGCCGGGCTGCCAATAAACAATAACCAACCTATTGTCATTAATTTTTTCATTATCAATCTCCTGTCAGTAAAGAGGTAACACGTAGGGGAAAATCATCGCGATCACAATCAAAGCGACCACACACCAGAACAGAACTTTGTACGCTTTCTTAACCCTGGGCAACGCACACAACTCCTCAGGACCGCACTCCTTCGGCACCCGGTAGATGTGACGCCAGGCAAATAACATGGCGACCAGCGCAACGACAATAAAAATTGGTCGGTAAGGTTCAAGCGCAGTCAGATTGCCAATCCAGGCGCCGGAGACACCCAGCAGCACCAGCACCAACGGGCCCAGACAACAGGCCGATGCCAGCAACGCCGCCAGGCCCGCCGCCAGCAGTGAGACAGAGCCGCTGCGCGGTTCACTTGATGCTTTTTCCATGTCGGTAGCCATGGTCGATTTACCTTCTCAAACAATTGATTTGAAAGTAAGGTACTACCGTATCTGACTACGGAGTCAAGCCTGATGAGTATAAAAAACACAATGACCATTGGTGAGCTGGCCGCAGCGGCCGATGTCAATGTCGAAACCATCCGCTACTACCAGCGCCGGGCGCTTTTGCCCGTTCCCGAACGTCCACCTGGCGGTATTCGCCGTTATGGTCCCAAGGAGCTCGAGCGGCTGGTATTCATCAAGACTGCTCAAAGCCTGGGTTTCAGTCTGAACGAGGTCGCGGATCTGCTTCGCCTGGAAGATGGTGCCCACTGCCAGGAGGCCAGCGCTCTGGCGCAGAAGAAACTGTTGAATGTCCGGGAGAAGCTGGGTCGCTTGCAACGTATTGAACAGACATTGATTTCTCTGTTACAGCGTTGCGAGGGACAACCCGGCAATATTGAGTGTCCGTTAATGGCCTCTCTGCATGAAGGACTGGCGGGTGTACGACAGTAGCTTCCCGAGCACCCTGTAACATACGACCTGCATCTCCGTCTCATTGCTGAACCCATTCATCTTTCAGCTTCAACAGGTTGCCATGCGCGCCCATACCGCACGTCATATCGCCCGAGCACCGTTTTTCGCCGTACTATTACTGTTTGTTGTCCCCGCCCTGCATCCGCTGTTACTGCCGTACACCGGGGTCACTTCTCATCTTCTGTGGTGGATTCATGTGGCACCGGTAGCTGTACTGGCTTACTTTTACAGCATAAAAGGAGGGGTTTATGCGATCGTCACCAGTACTGTCCTGCTGTTAGCCGGCGAGCGGCTTTTTGGTGCCGGATATGGTGAGCCTGCCGACTGGGAAACAGCCTGGTCACTTGCTGTGGCATTGGCGCTGACCAATCTGCTTGTAGCTGTTCTGGCTTTCTCCGCTGGCCGGGCTGCGCAAAAATTGCGGCGGGCGGCCTACACACATTCTCTAACGGGATTACCTAACCGGCAGTATCTTGAGTTAATCATCGCGGAACAACCAGGAAGCCCAACCCAGACGCCTGCGCTGGTCTTTGTTGATCTGGATGATTTTGACACTATCAACTACAGCCTGGGGCATGAAGCCGGTGACCGTGTGCTGATCGCGTTATCCGTACGTTTCCGTGACTGCCTGGAAGAAGGACAAATCCTTGCCCATTGGGCGGGTGACAAATTTGCGATTTATGCCCCCTCGGCTTCACTAACACTGCTGGAAAGGCTGGTTCAGAGACTGAAACAGGCACTGTCGCTGCCGCTGGACATTGACAGTCTATGCCTGCGATCACTGACAGCCGGTTTTGGCATCGCATGTCAGGAGTCGGGTGGCAGTAGTACTCACGACCTGGCACGCAATGCGGACACCGCGTTAAGCCGTGCCAAACAACAGGGTTCGTCACGGCGCTGCGTCTTTGAGCAATCCATGCAGGACAAGGCAGCGCACCGACTCTCCATACTCAACGATCTGAGTCATGCCATCAGTCACGGTGAATTGCTCAATTACTATCAACCCATTCACCATACGTTATCCACCGATACTGCCCGTGCCGGAGATATTGCCGGCATGGAGACGCTGGTGCGCTGGCAACATCCACAGAAAGGCATGATCCCGCCTGATGATTTTATTTCCATGGCCGAACATGCGGGACTGATTGCGCAACTGGGGGAAGTGGTACTTGAGCAGGCATTGCGGGATTTCAGGCAATGGAGAGATCGGGGACTGAGTGCTCCAGGCCAGTTTATGAATATCAATATTTCGCCATTACAACTGCTTGAACCAGATTTTGTCGACCTGCTGTCATCGTCAGCAAAACGCCATTCAATTCCGGAAGATCTGATCGTACTGGAAATTACCGAGACAGCCATGATGCAGTCTGAGACTGTCAGTCTGCAGATTCTGGAAGATCTGCGCGAACGCGGTTTCCGGATCGCCATCGACGACTTTGGCAGTGGTTATTCCTCATTGAATTATCTGCACAAGCTGCCAGTACAAATTCTCAAAATTGACCGGGCATTAATAGAGCAGATGGCTGACTCGCGTCAAGCACCGCTTGTAAAACCGATTGTTGAAATTGCTCGTGCGCTGGGGATGCTGGTCATCGCCGAAGGGGTTGAGACCTCAGCACAGGCAGCACAGCTGGCCGAGTTGGGTGTCGATTACCTGCAGGGGTATCACCTGTCCAGGCCGATGCCGCAGGAAATCGCCTCAACTTTTAGCGCTTAACTCCCCGGTAAGTTCATTCGCCAACATACGTGCCTGATCTTATACCAATTCAGTCGCCAGTTTCTGCATATCGGGAGGATAACCACAGCAACATGTAGTGATCGGTGTGGCGGTTTTTCTGGCGGCATTGAAGTAATATCCATTACCGGGAGCTCAATGAGAAGACTAGTCATAGAGTGTATGAATGTCATCGAGTATCTCAGCAAAAATGCCCATCTCCTGACGTTCCTCCAAAACGAGTTTGAGCTTTCTCACGCTGGTAACTTCGGCGACAAATCGGGTTTCGTTTTCTATTAGCTGAGCCAGACCACGCAAGTATGTGTCGACATTCCTTTGCACAGTGTGCGGATTGCGGTGGTAAAAACGGCTGTAGATCATATCGAAACGGGGGTTGCCCACAAGCTGTTCCCTCTGCTGCTCCCGCAATGTCTGGTACTGCTCCTGCAGCAGCCTGGTGGCGGTCTCCAGGTCGTCGCCCAGTTCCGCCAGCGGCGACTCCCCCACGTGCTCCGCATACAGTGAAAATATCCCTGGAATATTGTTTGAGTCCCGCGCCTCAATAAGTTCCGCCATTAATTGATTTTTCTGCTCTCGAGCAGTGTCATCCTGCTCCAGGTCGGGATGCAACACACGGGCGAGTTTGCGGAACAGCCGGTTGATGGAGGAGCCCTTCAGCAGCTGTGTCAGCGACCTCGCCTTCTCCCGGCGCGCATCCTCATGGGCCTGGCGATCGCGGAAATATTCTTCGAAAAAATCATCGTCGCCCAAAGCGGAATCATCGTCATATTCACTATCATTGTGTTCAAAATCGGAGTCCTCAAGATCGGCAAACAGGTCTTCGAACATATCCGCTGTGCCTTGCTTTGCTTCTCCTCTTTTCTCACCGTCCTGAAAAGGGCCTTCATCATGAGTGCCCATATCATCAACTACTGACTCAGAAGGATGGAAGGCCGCCAGCGCGTCAGCGCAACTTAATTGTAGAGTATCGAGATCCAGGTGGTCAGCAAAGGGAGTGCTGGACAGTGCCGTCAGGTGTGTCATCAGCCATTCCAAAAGAGTTACCCGCTGCCAGCGGGAGAGGGATTTACGCCCATAGAATCTGATCAAATGATTGCAGCTGGCATATAACGCGTCGGCAAACTGTCGTTCCTGCTCGCCGATTTTCTGCTCTACACCGTAGACGAACTTTTCGGCTTCTTCGATGAAACTGGCGTTTTTGGCTTGCTGATTCTGCACACGCTTCCAAGCCCGGTTGAATTTCTCCTCTCGGGTGAGGGATCCTCTCCCGGCTCGTTTCTTTTTCGCTTTATCACTGATGATCTTCACGAAGACTCCGCTAGTTAGTGCCCATCCAGAAACGCACAAATACTTGAAATATAACGAAATATATTAGAAAAGAATTAAAAAATCCTCTTGGTTGTGCTATGTTTTAGGTGCGAACAAAAAACAAAACCCAAGAGGATTTAGCATGCGAGAGACCCGCGTTGCTTGCACAAGTATATTTGAAAACTATTCAAAACACGAGCATGGAATTCAGCTTGAACTCTTATCGCAGCTGTTGGATCAGCACCCCGATATGCTCTGCCTGCTTGTCAGACTTTACGATTCCTGTACCGATACTGAGATCAACTCATCCATCACTTCGGCCGCAATTGGCACTTCCAGTGCCATGTTTTTGTGCTCGCGTTTTTTCAATTCCAACAAAAACTGTTCTGGTCAACCAAATCCGGACACATTTTTAAACCTTAGTTCATGGTCAACTGACTACAACGCAACAATCACTTGAGCTACAGCCCTGATCGCAGTATCCTTGGCGGCATGAGTCTGTCGCGTCGCTGCCTTTTTATGCTATTGAGCATCTGCCTGTCCTTTCAGGCGGCGGTTATACCCGTGGCGGCGGCGGACCAGACCGATTGTGCCATGGACATGAGTTCAGGCATGAACATGAGTGCTCCACCCGTTGACGACATGGCGCATCCTTATGCCGGTCACAGCATGATGTCGGACGCTGACCAGGCTGACGGCATGGCAGGTTGCTGTGATGCGGAGGCCTCGGCCCGCACCGATTGCCTTGCCGTGTTTGACTGCCATCGCTGCAGCGCCTCAGCCTCAGTGACCAGTTTTGCCATCACCGGCGAATTTTTGACCGTGATTCCCGTTTCCTCCGCAAGCGCTGTAACGCTTGTTTTGCTATCCCCACTATCTCCTCCTTCTGATCGCTGGCGACCGCCAATCAACGCCTGAATTCTCTCTTTAACGATCGGCAGACTGCCAGTGTGCACGCGTTTTGCGCTGACCAGTGGCTACCCGTATACGTTCCGGCGTTTTCAGGATTTACATTTATGTCACTCTTAACACATGCTTTGCATCGACTGTGGTCGAGGGCGTTTTTATGGTCGTGCCTGGGCAGTTACCTGTTCGCCACGACCAGCACTGTCAGCACCGCACAAACACTGAGCTTCAACGATGCCATGGCCCTTGCGGTGCAGGAAAGTCCGGCACTGCAGGCCGAGCTGGCCCGTATCGAATCGGCCAGGCAGTTGCTGACTCCGGCAGGCGAATTGCCTGATCCCGCTCTGACCTTTGCCATCGACAATCTGCCCATTGAAGGCGGACAGAGCTTTCACCTGGGTAGTGACTTCATGACCATGCGCCGAATCGGTATTAGTCAGGCATTCCCCAATCGGGCCAAACGCGCCGCAGATGTCGCCATGGCGGATCAGCAATTGCGTGTGACGCGTGCGATCAAGGAAGAAACGGCACTGCGTGTGCTGCAACAAGCCGCCAGCGGCTGGGTGCAGCGCTACTACATAGAGCGTCAACTGCAAACGCTGGACGCCATGTTGGACGAAAACGCCCGACTGCAGCAAGCACTGGCAGCAAGTCTGAACAACAGCGGCAGTCGGCCGGTTGACAGCGTTATCGCCCGGCAGGAAGCCGCCGAACTGGCCAATCAGCGCGATCAGTTGCAGCAATTACTGGCGCAGGCCACTGCACAATTGCGGCCACTGCTGAGATCTGCTGCCGGGGCGCCGCTGTCCGGTGAGCCGCCGACCTGGCCGATTGACGCCGCGCATTTGCTCAGCGAATCGCATCTACATGCTGAACTCACTGCGCTAGAGCCCCAACTTCACCTGCTGGATACCGAAATCGGACGAGCGCTGGCAGACAAAAAGCCAGACTGGGCGCTGAGCGTCGGGTATGCCCAGCGCGGTCGCCAGTTCAGTGACATGGTGATGTTGCAAGTAAGCATTGACCTGCCTGTGTTTGCCGAGCGGCGTCAGAATCCGCGGATTGCTGCGAAACAAGCAGAGCGCAACGCACTTGAAGCAGACATTGAAGAATTGCGACGCCAGCACATCGCAATGATTGAATCAGACCTGGCCCGTTATGATCAATTACAAAGGCGTATTTCACGGCAACAAGACGAACTCCTGCCGCTGGCATACCAAAAACGCGATTTGCTCACTGCTGCCTGGCGTGCCAATGAAGGCAGTTTGAGTGAGTTGATCAACGCACGACAGCAGGTACTGGATGCGGAGCTGACCCTTATCGCACTGGAGCAGGAGCATGCCCTGCTTAACGTAGCACTGCATCTGACCTACAACAGTCAGAACATTCAGCAACAACTGTCACTACACATGCCGCAACAGGACACTCATAATGAATAATCCAACAACGCACAAGTCCGTTCTGACTGTTGCTGGACTGCTGGTGTTGGCGCTCGGCGCCGCACTGGGGTTTCTTTCTCGCCCCTGGCTGCAGATGTCCGACCCGCAGCATGCAGGCATGGCACCCGCAGCGCAAGTCGATGCGGAGATTCTGTACTGGTACGATCCCATGTACCCGCAACAGCACTTCGATGAACCGGGCCGGTCACCGTTCATGGACATGGATCTGGTGCCGCGTTACGCCAATCGCTCTGCTTCCCAGATGGGCATTACGACAACCGTCTCCATCGATCCGGCCATTCAGCAGAACCTGGGCATGCGCGTGATCACCGTCACTACCACAACGCTGGCCGCCACTGCTGAATTCACCGGCAACCTGGCACTTAACCAACGTGAGCAGAGCATTGTGCAGACACGCGCAGACGCCTTTGTGGAACAGGTGGCAGCGCTGGCCAATGGCGATCTGGTCAAGCAGGGCGATCTGCTCGCCGAACTACTGGTACCTGACTGGGTGGCTGGACAGCACGAGCTGTTATTGTTGAAAAACAGTTTGAATAATGGCGGTGATCACGAACTGGTGTCTTCGGCCCGCGAACGTCTGCATTTGCTCGGCATGCCGCCAGCGTTGTTGGCCGAGGTAGAGCGCACTAATACGGTCAGTAGCACCTATGCCGTGAGCGCGCCACACGATGGTGTCATCCAGGACCTTGGTGTGCGCCCCGGCATGCGCCTGAACGCAGGCCAGACACTGGCACAAATTGTTGGGCTGGATACAGTCTGGCTGGAAGTGTCAGTGCCAGAAGCCCAGACGCAACTGCTGACGCTGGGCAGCCAGGCCAGCGCGCAGCTGGCTGCGTTTCCGGGACAGATTTTTGAAGCCACGGTAACCGAGATTCTACCGTTACTCAGCGGCGAAACGCGCAATCTGCGGGCACGTTTTGAACTGGACAATACGGCAGGTTTGCTACGCCCCGGCATGACCGCTCGAGTCAGCCTGGCGATCAGTAGCGCCGAGGCTACCCTGGTGGTACCAACCGAGGCGGTCATTCGCACGGGCACCCAGGCACTGGTCATGGTAGCCGAAGGTGACGGACGTTTCCGCCCTCAGGCGGTGCGTATCGGCAATGAAGTCGCTGATCAGACGCTGGTACTGGCCGGTCTGCAAGCCGGTGAACAGGTGGTGGTCAGCGGCCAGTTCCTGCTGGATTCAGAAGCGCGCCTGCAGGGGATTACCCCCGCCGCCATGGATGCCTCGAGAGTTGATGCCACTGCGGCCGTTACCGACACGAGGGACTCGGAAATGATGCTACATGAAGCAAAGGGTCGAATCGTCGCGCTGGGCGAGGGCAACGTTAGCCTGGAACACGGCCCCTTCCCTACCCTGCCCATGCCGGCCATGACCATGACTTTCCAACTGGCCGACATTAGCGTTACCGACGGGCTGGCGGTGGGCGACAGCGTAAGTATCAGTATCAGTCAGAGCGATGCCGGTCTGCGGGTACAACGTCTGCAAAAACTGAATGATACTGACACCGCAGAGGTGCAACCATGATTGCGGCGCTGATTCGCTGGTCGGTACGCAACCGGTTGCTGGTACTGCTGGCAACGGTGTTTGTCACCGCCTGGGGTGGTTGGGCCATCAGCACAACCAGCGTGGATGCCTTGCCTGACCTGTCAGATGTGCAGGTGATCGTTCGCACATCCTATCCGGGCCAGGCACCGCAGATTGTCGAAGACCAGGTCACCTTTCCCCTGTCCACGCGCATGTTGTCCGTGCCCGGCGCAACAACGGTCAGAGGGTTTTCCTTCTTCGGCGACAGTTATGTATACATTCTGTTTGATGACAACACCGATCTGTATTGGGCACGCTCCCGTGTACTGGAGTATCTGAGTCAGATCCAGGCACAACTGCCCGCCGGAGCACGTTCGGAGTTGGGGCCTGACGCCACCGGCGTGGGCTGGATCTATCAGTACGCGCTGGTCGACCGCACCGGTCAGCACGATCTCGGTGAACTGCGCGCATTGCAGGACTGGTTCTTGAAGTTTGAGCTGGCGCCTTTACCCAATGTAGCCGAAGTCGCTGCCATTGGCGGCATGGTGTCCCAGTATCAGGTGGTACTTGACCCGGTGTTGATGGCCAGCCAGGGCATCAATCACGAAGAGGTGATCAGTGCCATCCGCCGGAGCAATCAGGAGACCGGCGGCGGCGTAGTGACCCTGGGCGAAGCCGAACTGATGATACGCGCCAGCGGTTACTTGCGCACACTGGACGATTTCCGGCAAATTCCACTGCGCCTGGTTGACGGCGTGCCGGTCACACTGGCCGATGTCGCCACCCTGCGACGCGGTCCGGAACTGCGACGCGGCATTGCTGAACTGAACGGCGAAGGCGAGGTAGTTGGCGGCGTGGTGATCCTGCGCGCCGGTGGCAATGCACGGGAGACCATCGCCGCCGTGCAGGAAAAAATCGAACAACTTCGCGCCAGTCTGCCGCCCGGCGTGGAAATTGTTACCACCTATGATCGCAGCCAGCTGATTGACCGGGCCATTGCCAATCTCACCAGCAAATTGCTGCTGGAACTGCTGATCGTCGCCCTGGTCTGTGTGCTGTTCCTGTGGCATCTGCGCTCATCGCTCGTGGCCATCATCTCGCTGCCATTGGGCATTCTTATCGCCTTTATTGTCATGCGCCACCAGGGTGTCAGCGCCAATATCATGTCCCTGGGCGGTATCGCCATAGCCATCGGCGCCATGGTGGACGGCGCCCTGGTAATGATCGAGAACACACACAAACGCCTGGAACACTGGCAGGATACCCATCCGGACCAGACCTTGCGTGGCGAACCGCGCTGGCAATTGATCACTGACTCCGCGGTGGAAGTCGGGCCGGCACTATTTTTCTCGCTGCTGATCATCACCTTGTCGTTTTTACCGATTTTTGCACTGCAGGCACAAGAAGGTCGTTTGTTCGGCCCGCTGGCGTACACCAAGACCTACGCCATGGCCGCCGCTGCCGGCCTGTCGGTGACGCTGATTCCGGTGCTGATGGGGTTCTGGATTCGCGGCCGCATTCCCAGCGAGCAACGTAACCCCCTGAGCCGGATCGTTATCCGGGTGTACCAGCCGCTGCTGCTCGCCGCCCTGCGTTTCCCAAAACTGACCCTGACACTGGCACTGGTGATCTTTGCCAGCACCTGGTGGCCGGCCAGTCGCCTAGGCGGCGAGTTTATGCCACCCATGGATGAAGGTGATCTGCTCTACATGCCCAGCGCGCTGCCGGGCTTGTCCGCACAGAAGGCGGCGGAGTTGCTACAACAGACTGACCGCATGATCAAGACCATTCCGGAGGTTGCCACTGTCTTCGGCAAGGCCGGGCGCGCCGATTCGGCGACCGACCCGGCGCCGCTGGAGATGTTCGAAACCACCATTCAGTTCAAGCCACGTGCACAATGGCGAAAGGGGCTGACCACCGAGGATCTGATTGCCGAACTGGACCGGGCGGTACAGGTGCCCGGTCTGACCAACATCTGGATTCCACCCATTCGCAACCGCATAGACATGCTGGCCACCGGTATCAAAAGCCCGGTTGGGGTGAAAATAGCCGGCGCTGACCTGGATGCCATCGATCGCGCTGCCCAGCAGGTGGAGCGCATCGCCCGCGCCGTACCCGGTGTATCCTCAGCGCTGGCTGAGCGACTGACCGGCGGGCGTTACGTGGATATCACCATCAACCGCACTGCCGCCGCTGCTTACGGCCTGAATATTGCCGATATCCAGGCTGTGGTTGCCAACCTTGTGGGTGGCGAAAACATTGGCGAGGTCATCGACGGGCGCGAACGTTTTCCCATCAACGTGCGCTACCCGCAGGACTGGCGCAATACCATAGCCCGTCTACAGGCACTGCCCATCATCATTGGCCGTGAGACAGGGGCTACCGAGTCGCAACAAATCACGCTGGGCGCGGTGGCGGATATTTCCGTCAACGATGGCCCCCCGATGATCAGAAGTGAGAACGCACGCACCAATGGCTGGGTTTATATCGATGTAAGAGGCCGTGATCTGGCAGCAACCGTTGAGCAACTGCGCCACGATCTTGCCCGCGAGCTGACACTTGAACCAGGCATCAGCCTGGCCCTCACCGGTCAGTTCGAATTTATGCAACGCGCCAATGCCAGGCTACAGCTTGTGGTACCGGTCACTCTGCTAATTATTTTTGTACTGCTGTTCATGGCGTTTCAGCGGCTGGATGAAGCTCTGCTTATCCTGCTGACCCTGCCCTTTGCCCTGACGGGTGGTGTCTGGCTGCTATACCTGATGGGTTATAACTTCTCCATTGCCACCGGGGTTGGATTCATTGCGCTGGCGGGGGTGTCGGCGGAGTTTGGTATCATTATGCTGGTCTACCTGAAACAGGCATGGCAACGCGCCTGCGAGCGCGGAGAGCGTCAGGAGAAACATTTAATGGCAGCTATTCACGAAGGCGCTGTACTCAGGGTGCGCCCCAAAATGATGACCGTGGCGACCATTGTCGCTGGCCTGCTGCCTATCGTTTGGGCCAGCGGCACCGGTTCTGAGATCATGAGCCGTATTGCCGTGCCCATGGTAGGCGGCATGATCAGTGCGCCGCTGTTGTCCTTGCTGGTGCTGCCAGCGGCGTATCGTTTGTTGCGGCGCAAGGAGGTCAGGTAGCGGCATTCATACCAGGTCAATCAGAAAACTTGTTGTAAAGCGTTGCAATCAACCAGACTATGACACCGGCAAAAACCGACCAAATAACTAAACCCACTACAAAACCGGCGGGGTTCATGCTCCATTGCATTGCACTGAAATCAGAGTGCGTCATGTAGCCTGTCATATGCATGGACATGCCTGGCAATAGCACTACGATGATCGAGCATACAACCCACACAGCAGCAACAGATGACGCAACTGCAAGAGCCAAAGCATTAGCGTTGAGTTTCATTTTAAGCCTCCTTTTCACCGTTATCTGTGTGTATGTGAAGGTGATTTTTTCTCCTCAGCCTGATACCCCATCATCTGTTCCATCATCATCTGCATCATATCCATCCGTTCGTCCATCATGTTCATACGGTTTTCCATGCCCGTTGTCTCCATCTTCTTCTGCTGGCCCATGTTCTC
>Ga0210009_1002447_pt1 | contig 13539 bp, 13 predicted proteins | sample CryGeyCG2114_065_FD_185457 | JGI IMG/M metagenome (GOLD analysis project Ga0210009, IMG submission 185457) | Groundwater microbial communities from aquifer - Crystal Geyser CG12_big_fil_rev_8/21/14_0.65 (SPAdes) (version 2) | ecosystem: Environmental > Aquatic > Deep subsurface > Groundwater ... | reverse complement strand
AATTCATCCTGCGTCCGGAAAATCCTGCCTACCCCATCATTCGCCCGCACGGGACGCTGGAGATCTTTGGCGTGCTGGTGGGTTTGGTGCGCAAATACCGCCAATGAAGGACTTGTCCGCGTTTCTCTCTTATTCCTGATCAAGGTCGGCCTCGACCGGGATCACCAGTTTCACTTCATCGCCGATCATCGGCACATATTTCGCCATGCCAAACTGGGTGCGCTGGATGCTGGCTGTAACATCGGCACCGCAGTGTCGCCTTCTGTTCAGCGGATGGGGTGCGCAGCGGAAATTGGCGATGGTCAGTTGCAGCGGTCGCCGGGTGCCCAGCAGGGTCAAATATCCTTTTGCGCCAACCAGTCGTTCTCCCTCAAACTGAAGCTCGTCGGCGGTGAAACGGATGGTCGGGTGCAGTTGGACATTGAAGAAATCCGGTGACTTCATCTGTTCATCCCATTTCTGGAATCCCATATCGATCGAATCGGCATCGATGGTGATATCGATCGCGCCGGTCTGTGCGCCGACATCGAGCGTGATCTTGCCGTGGGTCTGATTGAAGCGGCCGCGCTGGGTGGAATAGCCCAGATGGTTGATCTCGAACGACGGCCAGGTGTGGGTGGCATCAATACTGTATTGTTCGGCGGCAAAGGCGTGGGCGGCGAACAGGGTAAGCAGCCAGACCAGCACGTTGCGGAGGGCGATTTGGGTAGGGCGATTCGGCATGGCTTTGACCCCGGATAAATCATCCGGCGATGCTATCGCCGGACAAGAGAGGTGGCAAGCGAACTTATTGCGGCGGCAGGTATCATAGCGGGCGCTTGAAAAAATGAAACGCTGCCCCATCTGCGTCGCGCGGCAAACATCACCGGGGGCCGAGATGGCCCCGATCAATGGAGAGACTGTCTATGAAACGTATTTTTCTGTTCGTTCTGACCAATGTGGCCGTGCTGGCGGTCATCAGCATCACCCTGCGTCTGCTCGGCGTGGACAGGGTGCTGGACGAGAGCGGGGCGATCAACTTCAATGCCTTGCTCACCCTGTCGACAGTGATCGGCTTTTCCGGCTCCATCGTTTCGCTGCTGCTGTCGAAGTGGATGGCCAAACGGTCGGTGGGCGCTCATGTGATCGAAAACCCGCAGGATCCGACCGAGCGCTGGCTGGTGGATACCGTGCGGCGCCAGGCGGATGCGGCGGGGATCGGCATGCCGGAAGTGGCGATCTACGATGCGCCGGATGTGAATGCCTTTGCCACCGGCTGGAACCGCAACAATGCGCTGGTGGCGGTGAGTACCGGCCTGCTGCATGCGATGAGCCGGGAGGAAGCGGAAGCGGTGCTGGCGCACGAGATCAGCCACGTCGCCAACGGCGACATGGTCACGCTGGCGCTGATCCAGGGCGTGGTCAATACTTTCGTGGTGTTCTTCGCCAAGCTGTTTGGGATTCTGATCGATCGGGTGTTGCTGAAAAACGATGGCCGCAACGGCCCGGGCATCGGCGCGTTCGTGGCCGAGATCGCCGCCCAGATCGTGCTGGGCATCCTCGCCAGCACCATCGTCATGTGGTTCTCGCGCCAGCGCGAATTCCGCGCCGATGCGGGCGGCGCGAACCTGGCCGGGCGGCAGAAGATGATCGCCGCGCTGGAGCGCCTCAAGCTGAACCATGAGCAGGCGGCCGCGTTGCCCAAAAACATGTCGGCCATGGCCATCTCCAGCGGCGGCGGATTCTCGCGCCTGTTCATGAGTCATCCGCCGCTGGAGGAACGCATCGAGGCGTTGCGCAACGCACGCTAACCGGCTTCGAAAAAAACGGTGGGACATCCCGCCGTTTTTTTATTCCTCATCATCGAACTCATCGTAGTTGGGACGCGGCGGATTGCCGTCATACGTCAGGCTGACGCGCCGCATCAGATAGGCATCGCGCAAGAAGCTGTAACGGTCAAGGGCATTATCCAGCACTTTCTCGGTGTCCAGCAGGCGGGCGCGGGTATTGAGGCCGTCGGCGAGGTAAAGCGTGTTGCGGGTGGGGACATGGCCAGTATTACTGATGACACTGACCAAACTGTCTGCATACAGCCCCGTTGTGTCGGTCACCGTACTCGGTCCCAGGATCGGCAGCATGAGGTAAGGCCCGCTGGGTACACCCCAGTAACGCAAGGTCTGGCCAAAATCTTCGTTGTGTTTTTCCAGTCGCGTGGTGACTTCCAATAATCCAAACACGCCAAATGTAGTGTTGAACAGCACGCGGCTGCCATCGCTGGCGGCCTGGCGGAATTTGAACTGCAGCAGATCGTTAAAAGAGACCAGCACATCATCCAGATTGGAGAAGAAATTATTCACCAATGTCTTGCCCGCTTCCGGCATGGCCTTGCTGTATCCCTCCGCCACCGGTTTCAGCACGGCGCGATCGACGGTATCGTTGAAAACATAGACTTTGCGGTTGAAAGATTCGAACGGGTCGGTCTGGTGCATGGCGGTGCTGCACGCGCCCAGCGTCAGGCAAAGCATCAAGACCGGCAAGCGTGCCGTGGCGTGCCGGGAGTGGTCAGATTTTATCATGCGGGGGATTATAGTTGGAGTCATTTGGCGTTAACAGGGCAACACGTGTGGCGGGGGTTTCCAGGCTGATACGTCCCAGCGTCCCCGTGCGATAGTCCTGGAGCAGGGTTATCGCGGCTTTTTCCAGGTCGAATTCGCCTCCTTTGCTGCGAAAACCACGCTGTCTGGCAATGGCTGCGATAAGAGCAACGCCATCCAGGCCGGCAAGCGGGAATTTGTAACGCAGTGCGAGCAGTGCCGGATAGTGTGCCAGCAGCAGGTCGCCGAGGAAAATGGCAACTTCGCTTTCATCATAGGCGTTGCGTCCGAGCAGATTGCTGGCCGCCAGCAGGTAGCCGTCGCTCTCGTGTTCGATTTTCGGCCACATCATGCCCGGCGTGTCGATCAGTTGCATGGCGTCGTTGAGATCGAAGTGTTGCAGACTTTTGGTGATGGCGGGTTCATCGCCGACGGCCGCGGTGCGGCGCTTGAGCAGCGCATTGATAAAGGTGGACTTGCCGACGTTGGGGATGCCCATCACCATCATGCGCAAGGGCTTGAGCGTGGTGCCGCGATGCGGCGCCAGCGCCAGGCACAGCTTGGGGATCTTCGCGGCTTCGCCCGGTTTCTTGCACGAGAGGGCGATTGCCTTCACGCCCGGTTGGCGATTGAAGTGTGCCAGCCAAGCCTGGGTGGCGGCGGGGTCGGCGAGATCGCTCTTGTTGAGTACCTTGAGGCAGGGGCGCTGGCGGAATTCGCGCAGCTCGCGGATCATCGGATTGCTGCCCGCTTCCGGCACGCGCGCGTCCAGCACCTCGATCACGACATCGATGCGCCCCATGCTTTCGGCGGTTTTCTTTTTCGCCGCAGTCATGTGGCCGGGGAACCATTGGATGCTCATACAGTATCACCACAAATCTATTCCGCACCCCCAAAATAGGAACGCGTGTTGGTTTCGAGATAACCTGAAGGTTAGTCTCCACCGCAACTTCGTTGTCGTTCAGTCCTCGCCTACCACCCACGGTATGTCTCGTCCTTCACTGCGCGGTTCCTCGCATTCGAGGCGCTCATGACGATTTCTGGCGATACTGAAAGTTGTTGAAGGCGCGCATTCTAACCGGTTGACGCGCATTACTCACGCTCCCATAATCAACGCACCGCACTACGAAAGATTGCCATGACCGCCATCCGCCAACAGGATTTCATCGACAGCATCGCCGACGCACTGCAATTTATCTCGTATTACCACCCGCAGGACTACCTGCAAGCATTGGCCGCCGCTTATCGCATGGAAGAGTCGCCTGCCGCGAAAGATGCGATGGCGCAGATACTCACCAACTCGCGCATGTGCGCGCTGGGCAAGCGCCCGATCTGTCAGGACACCGGCATCGTGGTCGCCTTTGTGCGCGTCGGGATGGAGGTGCGCTGGCCGGAAGCCTCGATGAGCATCACCGACATGGTGAATGCGGGGGTACGCAAGGCCTATCTGTTCCCCGACAACGTGTTGCGCGCGTCCATCGTGAGCGACCCTGCGGGTAAGCGCAAGAACACTGGCGACAATACGCCGGCGGTGGTGCATTTCGAACTGGTGCCGGGCGACAAGGTCGAGATCGACATCGCGGCCAAGGGCAGCGGCTCGGAGAACAAGTCGCACTTCGCCATGCTCAATCCGAGCGATGACATCGTGGAATGGGTGGTGAGCCAGTTGCCCGGCATGGGGGCGGGTTGGTGCCCGCCGGGGCAACTCGGCATCGGCATCGGCGGCACGGCGGAGAAGGCGATGCTGCTGGCGAAGGAGGCGCTGATGCAGCCCATCGACATGTCCGCGCTGAAGGCGCGTGGGCCGCAGAACCGCATCGAGGAACTGCGCATCGAACTGTGCGACAAGGTGAATGCGCTGGGCATCGGCGCGCAGGGTCTGGGCGGACTGACCACGGTGCTGGACGTGAAGATCCTCGACTATCCGACCCATGCCGCGTCCAAACCGATTGCGCTGATTCCCAACTGCGCTGCCACGCGGCATATCCATTTCGCGCTGGATGGCAGCGGGGTGGCGCAGTTCACTCCGCCGCAACTGGAAGATTATCCGGATGTGCACTGGCAACCGGCAGCGGATGCGCGGCGGGTCAACCTGGATACCGTCACGCGCGCGGACATCGCGCAGTGGCAGCCGGGCGAGACCTTGCTGCTGTTCGGCAAGTTGCTGACCGGGCGCGATGCGGCGCACAAGCGTCTGGTCGATCTGCTGGCCAGGGGCGAGCCGCTTCCGGTGGATTTCAAGGGTCGATTCATTTACTATGTCGGCCCCGTCGATCCGGTGCGCGATGAGGTGATAGGACCGGCCGGGCCGACCACGGCGACGCGCATGGACAAGTTCACCGAGACCATGCTGGCGCAGACCGGCCTGATCGGCATGATCGGCAAGGCGGAGCGCGGCAAGGCCGGTCTGGCAGCGATCAAAAAACACGCAGCGGTATATCTGATGGCAGTCGGCGGTGCCGCCTATCTGGTGTCGAAGGCGATCCGCAGCGCGAAAGTGGCGGCCTTCGCCGACCTCGGCATGGAAGCCATCTACGAGTTCGAGGTGGATGAGATGCCGGTGAGGGTGGCGGTGGATACGCAAGGTCGTTCGGTACACGAGATCGGCCCGGCGGAGTGGCAGAAACGGATCGGCATGATTCCGATCAAGGCGGTTTAAGCAGAAAAGCTTTGTGTCCGCAGATTACACAGATTAAACAGATTAAAAAAAGCGGGTAAATCGGTTTTTTTAAGGTTTTAATCTACTTAATCTATGTAATCTGCGGATGAAAGATTTTGGGTTTTGCTGTTTCAAGCAAACCCAGCAAGTTTGGCGGGTCTCCCCGCATTGCAGCGCAGTGAACCTGGTCAGATCCGGAAGGAAGCAGCCACAGCTGATGTCTGTAAGTGCCGGGGGTAAGGCTCGCCTCCTATTTTTCGAGGGCGTTACACTCGACTGGAAAGCGATATGTCAGCGACTTCTGTATTAGCCCGCAAGTGGCGTCCCCGGAACTTCGCGCAACTGGCGGGGCAGGAACACGTCGTGCAGGCGCTGACCAACGCGCTCACGCAGAACCGTCTGCATCATGCCTATCTTTTCACCGGCACGCGCGGCGTGGGCAAAACATCCATCGCACGCATCTTCGCCAAATCCCTGAATTGTGAGTCTGGCATCACTGCCACACCGTGCGGGGTGTGCAGCGCATGTACCGAGATCGACAGCGGGCGTTTCGTCGACCTGATCGAATTGGACGCGGCCTCGAATACGCAAGTCGATAACATGCGCGAGCTGCTGGAGAGCGCGCTGTATGCGCCAACCAGCGGGCGCTTCAAGGTCTATATCATCGACGAAGTGCACATGCTGTCGAAGAATGCCTTCAACGCGATGTTGAAGACGCTGGAGGAGCCGCCGGCGCATGTGAAGTTCATCCTCGCCACCACCGACCCGCAGAAGATTCCGGTCACGGTGCTGTCGCGTTGTTTGCAGTTCAACCTGAAGCAACTGCCGCCGGCACTGATCATTACGCATCTGCAATATGTGCTGGAGCAGGAAAACATCCCGTTCGAAATGGGGGCGTTGAACCTGGTGGCGCGCGCCGCACAAGGCAGTATGCGTGATGCCTTGAGTCTGATGGATCAGGCGATCGCCTATTCTTCCGGCAAGGTGGATGAAGCATTGGTGCGCACCATGCTGGGCGCGATCGATCAGGGATATTTGTTTGACCTGCTGCAATTCCTGAAAACGGGTGATGGCGCGGGGCTGTTGCGCATCGCCGACGACATGGCACTGCGGAGTATCGCCTTTGAGCCTGCGCTACAGGACCTGGCAACTTTGCTGCACCGCATTGCGCTGGCGCAGACCGTGCCGCAGGCGATTGCGGAGGATGAGCCGGATCGTGCGCGTCTGCTGGCGCTGGCCCAGCAGTTCACCCCGGAAGAGATCCAACTCAACTATCAGATCGCCATCCATGGACGTAACGAGATCGAGCTGGCGCCGGACGAATACGCCGGATTCACCATGACTTTGTTACGTATGCTGGCTTTTGCGCCGCAGGGTAAAACTGCAAGCATTGAGCAACCGCTGCCGCGAACTGCGTCCGCGACAGCTGCGCCGACGCATCAGGGGGTCGCCAAACCTGCGCCAGCGAGACAGTCACCTTCACCTGCAACCCCTGTGATCAGCGCCGATCTGGATTGGCACGCCTTGTTGTCGCAGTTGAAGGTGCAGGGCATGGCACTGCAACTGGCGAAAAACAGCGTGCTGGTGAACTTTGCCGAAGGGCGTTTGGTGCTGAAACTTTCCCCACGGCACAAGCATCTGCAAGGCAACAAGGTAGCGCAGGAAAAGTTGCAGGCAGCGCTGGCAGAATATTTCGCGCGACCGATCAAATTGGCCGTAGAACTGGGTGTAACAGTGGACGTCGCCACCCCGGCGGCGGTCGAGCAGCATGAAAAAGAAACCCGGCAACAGCAAGCGGAAGCAGCCATCAGGCAGGATGTCTTTGTGCGCGAGGCGCAAGCGCAGCTGGGGGCGCAATTGATCGAAGGTTCGATCAAACCAATTTAAGCGGAGGAAGTGGAAATGATGAAGGGTGGATTGGCCGGGCTGATGAAGCAGGCACAACAGATGCAGGCAAACATGAAGAAGGCGCAGGACGAGCTGGCCACCGTCGAGGTGGAAGGTCAATCCGGCGGCGGTATGGTCAGGGTGACGATGACCTGCTCACATGAGGTGCGCCGCGTGAATCTGGATCCAGGTGTGCTGGACGACAAGGAAATGCTGGAAGACCTGATCGTTGCGGCATTCAGCGATGCCGGCAAGAAGATTGCCGAGACGACGAGCCAGCGCATGAGCGGTTTTACTGCCAAATTGCCGCCGGGCATGAGTCTGCCCTTCTGAATGCACACACCTTCGAGCCTGGAAGACCTTATCAGTGCCTTGCGCTGTCTGCCGGGGGTGGGGCCAAAATCCGCACAGCGCATGGCCTACCACCTGCTGCAACGTGATCGTCAGGGAGCGCTGCATCTGGCGCGCTCGCTTGATCATGCGGTGGAGAGCGTCAAGCACTGTTCCAAGTGCAATAATTTTTCTGAGAATGACATTTGTGCCTTGTGCGCCTCATCGCGGCGTGAAGCCGGTTTGCTGTGCGTGGTGGAGATGCCCGCTGACTTGCTGATGATGGAGCAGGCGCAATGTTTTCGCGGCATGTACTTCGTGCTGATGGGCAGATTGTCACCGCTGGACGGGGTTGGCGCGCGGGAACTGCCGCTGGATAGATTGGTCAAGCGCGCGCAGGAATTGCAGTGCGAGGTCATTTTGGCGACCAACTTTACAGTGGAGGGCGAGGCGACTGCGCATTATCTGGCGACTTTGTTACGTTCCCAGGGAATTAAAGTGTCACGCATTGCGCGCGGTTTGCCGGTCGGCGGCGAGTTGGAACATGTGGACAGCGGGACCTTGGCGCAGGCTGTGCTGGAAAGACGAGCGGTGATCGAATGATTGACGATTCTGAAACAAAACAGTCGGGTGAGCGACTGCAAAAGGTATTGGCGCAGGCCGGTCTGGGCTCGCGCCGCGAGATGGAAACGTGGATAGCCGGTGGGCGGGTGACCGTAAACGGCACGGTCGCGACACTGGGTGGACGCGTTTCTGATGGGGATAAGGTGCAGGTGGATGGTCGCATCGTGCGCTTGTCTTTGCAGTCTGAACCTAAATTGCCACGCGTGCTGCTGTACCACAAGCACGAAGGGGAGATTGTCAGCCGCGACGATCCGGGTGGCCGTGCCAGTGTGTTCGATAATCTACCCAAACTGCACGGACAAAAATGGATCGCCATCGGACGCCTGGATTTCAATACCAGCGGCTTGCTCATCTTTACCACCTCCGGTGAACTGGCGAATCGTCTGATGCATCCTCGCTTCGAGGTGGAACGCGAATATGCAGTGCGGGTACAAGGCGAAATTACACCGGAGCAGATGAAACAGATGACCGGTGATGGTATTGAACTGGAAGACGGGGTGGTTAAATTCGACCAGTTGAGCGATGAAGGTGGCGAAGGGTTCAACCACTGGTATCGGCTGGTCATTCGGGAAGGGCGCAATCGCGAGGTGCGCCGCACTTTCGAGGCCTTGGGCCTGCCGGTGAGCCGTCTGATGCGGGTTCGTTTCGGTATCGTCAATCTGCCACCACGCATCAAGCGCGGTATGATGACCGAGCTCGATGAGGGCGAGATACGAAAGGTACTGGAGTGGGTCGGATTGCCGGCGGGGGACGCGCGCCAGATTGTCGAAGCCGACAAGCACCGCAGCAAGCTGAAGCGTGTTCCCCCCAGAAAAAATTGAGCTGGTGATAGTTAATGACTATCGTTAGAATCCGGCAGTCTATATTTGTCGGGTGAGCGTTATGCGCAGCCGAAAAGCATACAACTGATCAAATACATGGAACAAAGAGGCAACAAAACCATCATTTGTGCGGTCTTTTTTTTGGATATCGTTGAATATTCAAAAAAGTCCGTCACAGGCCAGATATCCCTGAAAGAACGGTTCAACGCCTTTCTGTCGACTGCGATCCGCGATGTGCCGGTCGCTGACCGCATCATTCTGGATACCGGAGACGGCGCGGCGATAAGCTTCCTTGGGGATATTGAGGATGCCTTGCAGGCAGCGTTGAGTATGCGCAGCAGTTTGCTGGGAGAGGGGGGGCGCATGGATCCGCCCTTGCTGGTGCGGATGGGCATCAATCTCGGACCAGTGCGCCTGATCAAGGATATCAATGGCCTGCCAAACATCGTCGGCGACGGCATCAATGTGGCGCAACGCGTGATGGGTTTTGCCGATCCGGGTCAAATACTGGTTTCGCGCTCCTATTTTGATGCGGTTTCCCGCTTGTCGCATGAATACGCGGGTATGTTCCACTATCAGGGCGCGCGCACCGACAAGCATGTGCGCGAGCACGAGGTATATGCCATCGGCTATCCGGGTGACCTTACTTCCACCCATCGTGCTGTGGTGCTTAAGGATGAGGTCGAGCATGCGACCGGGGTCCATCGCTTCCTGGTTCAGGCGAAGCATCATTGGTACACTTTTTCGCATGAGGTTGCCAATGCGGAACGTTATGCTGTGGCGTTTATTGCCAAGGCGACCTGGGCGCAGCGAGCCCCCTTTATTGCGGCAGCAGGATTGTTGTTGGTTGGGGGCGGGGTTATGGTCTATCAATTTTCATATCAGCCGGAGGGTGGACAGGATTTAGTGATGGCTGCATCCAAAACGACCACTATGCCAACAGCGCCAGCATCGGCTACCCCCCCGACTGTGCCAGATGAACAGCAAAAGGCGGCACCGCCTCCGGAAAGGGAGGTTCAGGTGACTGTGCCAGTTGAACAGAAAAAGATGGCACCGCCTCCGAGAAAGAAGGTTCAGGCGACTGCACCAGTTGAACAGAAACAGGTGGCGCCGCCTCCGGAAAAGAAGATTCAGGGGGTGAAAGAGAGTTCGCGCATCCGGAATCTGGAAGAAACCACCGGTAGTCAGGCAGTTGTCAGTCTGTCCATCCTGCCGTGGGGTGAGGTCTATCTCGACGGGAAAAAGCAAGGGGTCAGCCCCCCCTTGTTCGAGTTGCAAGTGGTCCCCGGCAAGCATGCGCTGGAAATCAGGAATACGACTTTTCCGGTGTATAAGGAAGTTATTCTGGTGAAGGCGGGCGCGACAATAAAAATCAGGCATAACTTCAGCCTGAACGAATAGGAGGGTTGAACGATGTTACGCTGGATTGTGGCGGTTTTGGCTTCGCTGCTGCTCGTTGGTTGCGGAGTGGTTGGAACCTGTGAGGATGGCAGTGGCGGGATTCGTTTGTTCGGAGACAGTGTCGCCAAGCGCTACCTGGCCAAGGGGGTCGGCGAATATGAAGCGGGTAATTACACCAACGCAAAGACTGCGTTCCTGGGGGTGCTGGAAAACAAGTATGCCACCCGTTATGAGTTATTGTTGGCCAACAAATATATGGCATTCATCCACTGTGTTTCCGGCGATCAAAAACTGTGCAGTGAGGATTTTAAAAATGTGTTGGCGATTAATCCTGACTTTGAGTTATCGGCTGCCGAAGCTGGCCACCCGCTGTGGGGACCGGTCTTTAGCAGTTTAAAAGACGCGATGGCACAATGACCGGCATAAATCGGCAGACGCCATGATTAGCCAACTTGGGCGTTACGAGGTTGTCGGGGAGCTTGGCCAAGGGGCGATGGGTGTCGTCTATAAGGCCATGGACCCCCTCATCGACCGCGAGGTGGCGATCAAGACCATTAATTTGAGTCTGGCGATGGAAGAGCGGGAAGAATACGAAGGCCGTTTCTATCAGGAAGCCAAGGCGGCCGGCCGGCTCAGCCATCCGAATATCGTCACCATCTACGACGTGGGGCGCAGCGGAGATATCGCTTACATCGCGATGGAATACCTGCGCGGGCGCGAACTGCGTGACATTCTCAACGAAACTCGGCTGTTGCCGATCAGTGAGACGCTTGATATTGTCACTCAGGTTGGGCAGGGGCTGGCTTACGCACACGAACACGATATCGTGCATCGCGATGTCAAGCCGTCCAATGTGATGATTGCGAGCGACTGCCATGTCAAGATCACCGATTTTGGCATCGCGCGCATGGCGTCGGCTGCGGTGCGGACGCAAACGGGTATGGTGCTGGGGTCGCCCAAGTACATGTCACCAGAGCAAGTGTTGGGCAAGGAGCTTGACCGGCGTTCTGACATTTTTTCCCTGGGTGTAATGCTGTACGAGATGTTGGCTGGACAGGTTCCGTTTATCGGCGAGAACATCAATGCCATCATGTATCAGACGCTTAATACCATACCTGCAGCGCCGAGTAGCATGAACCCGGCAGTGCCGGAAATGCTCGACTACATTGTCGCCAAGGCGCTGGCCAAGGACATGGATGAGCGTTACCAGAATGCACGTGAGTTGGTTGATGATTTGAAAGCCTGTCGCGATGCCACGGCGGCAACCAGCAAGCCCAATTCTGCCGCGCAAAAAAAAGCGAAATTTGTTTCGGGCAGCGAGGAAGCCGCCGGGGCAAAGCCTGTGACCGCTTTGGGACTCTCCAGTTCTTTCGATTCGACCGAAGCGACCCTGCGGCTCGCTGCGCTGACTGCCAGCAAAGAAGACGTAGAAGAACTTTCCAGAACGCTGCGTATCGCACGCCCGGATTTGGGCAAGATCAGTCGCGGCGCTCCCAACAAGGTTGCTGCCGTCCGCCACTCAAACAAGCGAGCGGAAGCGAAGCCGATGGGCGGCTATCTGTTGCTGGCGATCGCCATCATCGTTCTGGTCGGATTGTTCGCTATTATCTTCTCCTGATACAGCATGATTGCCGGCGAACTTGGGCAGAGATATGTGATTCGGTCCTCGCGCCTGCTGACTGTGTTTCTGGTGTTGTCTGCAGCCTTGCTTGTACTGCTTATTTCCAATTTACCGCTTGCTGCTGGTTGGCGTCTGGCAGGGGCGGCCTGGGTGCTGTCGGCGGCAGGGTTTGTCTTGCTGCGCGATGCCTGGTTGCGAACTGCCCGGTCTTGTGTGGCTTTCGATCTTGCGCCGCAGCAACGCATTACCCTCATTCCGCACAAAAGTGAACCCGTAGCGGGGAGCATGGACGCGACCAGTTTCGTATCGCCTTATCTTGCCTTGATCAATATCACGACCGATTCCGGCAAGCGACGTAGTCTGGTGATCATGCCGGATAGCATGGGCGAGGCCGATTTTCGACGCCTGCGTGTCCAGCTCCGCTGGTCTGATCAGGGGTGAACGGGAGGGAAGAGAATAGTCGGTTTGGCTTCAGGCAGTGTCTGCGGGTAGTCCTTGCTAAAATGCAGGCCACGGCTTTCATGGCGTGACAGGGCGCTTTGTACAATCAGGTCGGCGGTTTGCACCAGATTGCGCAGTTCGAGCAAGTCGGCGCTCACGTGGAAATTGCGGTAGTACTCGCTGATTTCTTCGTGCAGGAGACGGATGCGATGCTGGGCACGCTGCAGGCGTTTGGTCGTGCGCACAATGCCGACGTAGTCCCACATGAAGCGGCGCAATTCATCCCAATTGTGCGAGACGACCACCAGTTCGTCCGCATCGGTCACCCGGCTGTCATCCCAGTTGGGAAGTTTCTCCGGCGGGCTGGGGCGGCGGCGCAGGATGTCGATCGCCGCCGCATCGGCGAATACCAGACATTCCAGCAGCGAGTTGCTGGCGAGGCGGTTGGCACCATGCAAGCCGGTGCAGGCCGTTTCACCGATTGCATACAGATGGTCGATGTCAGTGCGTGCCGCCAGATCAGTGATCACGCCACCGCAGGTGAAGTGCATCGCCGGTACAACCGGGATTGGCTGTTTGGTGATATCGATGCCCAGCGCCAGGCAGCGCGCATAGATGGTCGGAAAATGTTCCTTCAGGAAAGATTCCGGCTGGTGCGAGATATCCAGAAAGACGCAATCCAACCCGCCTTTTTTCATTTCGTAGTCGATGGCGCGCGCGACCACGTCGCGGGGTGCCAACTCGGCACGTTCATCGTGTTGCGGCATGAAGCGGGTGCCGTCGGGCAGTTTGAGGATGCCGCCTTCGCCGCGTACCGCCTCACTGATCAGGAACGACTTGGCGTGCGGATGGTAAAGACAGGTTGGGTGGAATTGCATGAATTCCATGTTGGATACGCGACAACCGGCGCGCCAGCCCATGGCGATGCCGTCTCCGGTGGCGGTATCGGGATTGGTCGTGTACAGATAGACCTTGCCCGCACCGCCGGTGGCCAGTACGGTATTCTGCGCCGCAATGGTCAGTACCCTGTCGCGCTGCTTGTCGAGCACATAGGCACCGTAACAGCGTCTTTCATCCTTGCCGAGTTTGCGTCCGGTAATCAAGTCCACCGCGATGTGCTGCTCGAGTACGGTGATATTTGGATGCGCCAGCGCGCGATCGGCCAGCGTCTGTTGTACGGCC
>Ga0210009_1002444_pt1 | contig 13558 bp, 16 predicted proteins | sample CryGeyCG2114_065_FD_185457 | JGI IMG/M metagenome (GOLD analysis project Ga0210009, IMG submission 185457) | Groundwater microbial communities from aquifer - Crystal Geyser CG12_big_fil_rev_8/21/14_0.65 (SPAdes) (version 2) | ecosystem: Environmental > Aquatic > Deep subsurface > Groundwater ... | reverse complement strand
AAGGAACGGTAGATCGTCTGTTTCATATTATCTGATGAGCCTTGGCGAAGAAGGCGTGATATCTCTCATAAGCCTTCGTGCCCTGTAAGGGTAATCTCGCTTTTTCTCAATACAGAACCACTTATGTAAAGGTCTCCTTGTCAAGGGGGGTCAGGGGGTTGGGGGGATTTAAACCGGCAATTCTATCAGAAAGTCGAAAAAAGAGGGTGTTTGGATTTATTCAGGCAGGTAGTTGGCACAGATCCCGGTGTTTTGACTTGTTATTTCCTTTGGAAGATCCATTTTTACCATTAGGCTGACTATAACGAAAAACTTTGCCTTCATAGTTTGTGATGACCACTTCATTCTTGTTGTGTTCGACGACACTGTTGGGGAGTAGCCTTACTTTACCCCCTCCGCCCGGAGCGTCGATCACGAAATAGGGCACTGCCATGCCTGACGTGTGCCCCATAAGGTCTCTCAGTATGTCGAGGCCTTTTTGAACGGAGGTGCGAAAATGATCCGTCCCCTCTGTCATATCAGCCTGATAAATGTAATAAGGTTTGACGCGGTTCTTCAGCAATTTCAGCACCAACTCTTTCATGACCTGTGCGTTGTCATTGACCCCCTTTAGTAGCACCGTCTGACTTCCCAAGGGGATGCCAATATCGGCAAGCATGGCACAGGCTTTTTCCACTTCAGGAGTGATCTCTGCGGGATGGTTGAAATGCATGTTGAAATACAGAGGGTGATATTTCTTCAATATCGAGCAAAGGTTTTCCGTTACCCTGGAGGGCAGAGTTCCGGGAACCCGTGTGCCAATACGAATAATCTCCAAGTGCGGGATGGAGCGTAGTTCGCCGAGAATCCGGTCTAACTCCTTATCAGGGACGAGAAGCGGGTCTCCGCCGGACATGACCACATCGCGGATTTCAGGATTGTTGCGGATGTATTCAATGCCCTGCCTGAGGGTTTCGCGTGTGACAATTCCGGGAAAACCGATTTTCCGTTTTCTTGTGCAGAACCGGCAGACAATGGGGCATTGGTTGTTGATCATCAGCAATACCCGGTCTGGATAGCGGTGTACCAGTTCTGGTACTGGCATGTCGCCTTCTTCATTAAGTGGATCGGGGAACAGAGTTTCCCCATCTATATAGTCGTCCAACTCTTCAAGGGTGGGCACTACCTGTTTCCATAAAGGATCATTGGGTCCTTTAATGAGGTTCAGGAAATAGGAATTGATTCGTATGGGGTAGAGCTCCCCAACCTTCTTAAGTCGTTCCCGGTACTCTGAAGACTCGGGAATAAACGGCAGGTCTTCTATCTTTACCACGCTCTGGCTGAGTTGTTGTTGCCAAGCCTCCATGTGTTTTCCTTATTTTCTTGACCAGCCTGAAGCTGGGTTCAATTTGCAATAACCAATCGTTTGTGTTGGTTCCAACAAGCCTTTGCAAGTTTACCCCTCGGGGCATGAAGGCAGTGATGGGATATCACAGCCTCCAGGGCTAGCGGGGGAAGATTAAGAATTGACCGGATAGGTCCTTTTTAGATAGTCGATGATTTCGTATTCGTCGTCAAGAACGGTATCACCATCCACCAAAACCGGGACGGTGGTTTGGCCCGATACTTCGTGTACTTCTTTACGTTGGTGGTGCGGCCACGGAACATCAACTTTTTCATATTCCAGTCTCATTTGTGTCAGAACCTCTCTGACCATGGCGCAGTAACCGCATCCGTCTATATTGTAGAGTTTCATCATTATAAACTACCTTGAGTCTCTTATGGCGCAGGGCAGTATCACTGCATCGGTCATACCGTGAATTTTCTTTTTATTCTGTGGGCAAAGTGTAGCCAGAATTCCCGCCAGATGAGTGGTGTTTTCTACCACAAAATAATAAGGCGTCAGCCGTACCCTGCCCTGCATGGTTACCATCTGGCCCGAATTTTCGTCCAGATATGAAACCGGTACCCGTTTTCCCTTGTAAAACTTCTGCAATATCGAAGTTTGGTCGGGGAACTGTTGTAATCCTTTCGTCAGGGTTTCCTGCCAAACTTCTCCGGAAACATCGTGCCCGACTACAACCCCCCGGCTTCCCCATGATTCCGGTGAGAAACCCGAAGGCTTGATCACCATTTCCCGTTCCTTCTGGGTCAAGCTCATCAATTCCTGCCAACTCTGAACTGCGGAACCTTTTAACTCCAATCCCGGAATCACTCCATAAGGAGGCATGGCACGGGAGTCGAGAACCCAGGTTTCAGGAATTAGATGAGATAAGGTGTTAAAAGTTTCAGAACCCAGTGTTTTTTCCCAATCTGTTTTCATGGACGGGTGATGGAATAATGCGAAACTGAGTTTTTCCTCTAAACAGGCTTTGTAAGGAGGGGTGGTCACAACCTGGCCCTTTTTTGTTGCATACATCATCAATTCAGATTTTGGGATGTTTTTAAGGTCAAATAGTTCGAAAAAACGATACAGGACATCGACCCGAAGCCATTTTCCTTCATCCAGGATGAACAGGCCCTCTTCACGAAACTGGACCTCTTTGGGGTGAACCGTGTATACCGGAAAGCCTTTTTTATTTAAAAGGGATGCCAACCACTCCATTTCGCTACGGTAATCCTGGGCCTCGTCAGAGACGACAATGGCTACACAGGGATTTTTCTCTTTGGCCAGCGATTCGGCCATCTTGTAAAACATCGATGGGATTCCACCCTCGGAATCGCCAATAATCTGCCATGCCGGGTCTTTATAAAGGGACATAAGTTCGGCGGTCAGCCCAAACCCTCCGGGAACCGAGTCCAACTCAGTCACAGCAAACCCATCTTCCGTTACAATCACATCGGGTCGAAGGATAGTTGGCAAGGCTTGGCGAAACCGCTTCATTCGGCCAAATTCGATCAACTCTTGTGGTTTCCCGGCATCCAGATACTGGGCGAACCACTTCGTCCCTTTGACGCTTTCCAGGTAAAGCTTGTTCCAGGCGGTGTAGAATTTGAGAAGTTGGGGACCCAGTTGGTGGAAAAACTCTGCGTCTTTTGATGAGAGAAAAAACGGTTCCGGCGAAATCCGCCAGCGATTTCCAGAACTTTTTTTATCCTCAAACAAACCGCAATGGGTTAGTGAGGTCTGGATTTCAGCGCAAATGTTTTCAGGTTGGGCAATCATGCATCCTCAGACTAAAAAAATAAACCGCAATTGTCAAATTTCCTGTCAGCAGATAGGATGTTACAATATTTGCATTATAATCACTTAGATAAGGAAACCATGGAAAAAGATTCAGAACCGGGAGGAATCATTCCTATCTTCCCCTTGCCATCAACCGTATTTTATCCCGGCACCCCTTTGCCCCTGCATATTTTTGAGCCCCGGTACAGGCAAATGACTGCTGATGCCTTGGAAAGTGAGCGTAAAATAGGCATGGTTCTTCTAAAACCGAATTGGGAAGCGACTTATTTTGATCGCCCCGATATATTTACCGTGGGTTGTGTGGGTAACATTGAAAAGGAAATCCGCCACCTCGATGGGAAATATAATTTTACCCTGATTGGATTGCGCCGGTTTCGTGTCATAAAAGAGTTGGAAGGAAAATTATACCGCCGCGCAGAAATTGAACTGCTGGAAGAACAGAATGAACAGGTCATTGACGATACCCCCAATACCATCCGCGATGGTTTGATTGACAGGTACAGGGAGTTAACCAGCATGATTCCTAAAAACAATTTGGAAGAACCCGACTGGAACCTGGGCGAAAAACTCAGCCAGTTTGTCGACCGGTTCGCTTATCGGCTGGATTTAAATCTGGAACAAAAACAAACCTTCCTTGAGGAACAGGATGTGCTTCGCCGCGCCCGGTTTCTTCATGACTTCCTTAAAATGAAAATCAATCTTGTCCACCTCTCCAAAGTTCGTAACGCTACTCCCGACTCCGCCCGCTGGAACTAACTTGCGAGCCACTTCCCGGCGGATGACTCGATTTACTTTGTTTGCGGGTTGGACTTTTTTTGTTCTTTTTTTGAGATTGTTTGCCGCGCTTTGTCAAAAATATATTTCTCCCCAAGTTTTTCAAGTTTTCCATTGAAGGCGGGGTCTTCCAATAATCCTTTTGAACTTTCTTCGAGGAGCAATGCTTGCTCTTGATTGATCTTGGGTGAAAGTTCGATCCATTTCTGGAGAACCGGCACGGTTAAATAGCGGTTTAAAAGTTTGATTTCATCGGGAGTAAAATATTGTTCATAAATTCCGTAAGTGGACTCAAAGAGGCTTTCTATTTCTCCGTCAGGGGTCATAATATTAAAAAAATCATCCCAAAATGCATCTGGGATTTTTTCATAAGTGGTGGTTAGTTTTTTTGAATATTCGGCCAGCAACTGTTTTTCAAATTTTTTAACAGCTTGTGTCCCCCCGGAGCTGGCAAATAGCTTGGGTAATTCCGGGTTTTTTGTGGTCGTTCCCTGGCTAAAAGCGGGTGAAGCAACATTGATGAAACAGAAGCTGAGCAAAGCTGTAGTCAGTTTGTTTTTTATGCAAAGCATTTTTACCTCTTAATTTTTTATCAAAGGTTGACTCTTCAATGGCTCCATCCATTTTACCGGTTCCGCGAATAATGATTGGCCGTGAACCACCCAACCAGGATGCCAATCGACAGGACCAAGAATATCATTAATGCGCGGGATATCGAAATATTCCAAATTAAAAAATTAATTTGCACGATCTCAGAATTTTGTATGGTGAATATCACCACGAGAATCAGCAGGGAAAGTCCTGTGTAAAGTTTTAGGTTCATGTCATCATCCTCAAAATCGGACTTTCCCCAATAAAATTGTCACTGAGAATATGGGCGTGTGTTACGGTTGGTTAATCATAAAAACATTGAAACATATCTTGTTCTATTTGTCTGATAGATTTTTGAACCTTTCGGGTATTGTGAAAGCTGGCGATGTGAAACAGCGCATCCCCGCTATTTACCAGGGGAAGTTTTAACTGGCCGATTATGATGCCCTCAAAGGGGCTCTTCACCAACCCTCTGGGCTTGCCAAACGGATCAGTAATAACCCCGATTAACTCATCCTCTTTAATGTGTGTTCCAATGTCTTTTATGGTGCGGACCAGCCCGCTGACAGGAGATCGTAACCATTGACTCTCCCAGGAAATAAAAACCTCCCTTCGCTCGGCCTCTTTTTTCTTCTTCAACATTCCTATGGATCGCATGACAGAAAAGCACCCGTGGACGGCCATTCTGATAATTTTCTCATCAAAACGTAAGGCTTCGCCACCTTCAAAAAGTAGCATAGGGATGTTTTTTCTGCGTGCCGCTTCCCTTAGGGAGCCATCGCGGATATCAGAATTCAATACCACGGGAACTCCAAACTCAAATGCCAGTCGTTTGGTTTCAGGATTATCCATGTAAGCGCGGATTTGTGGGAGGTTGGCCCTATGGATGGCTCCGGTATGCAGATCTATGCCATGAGTGGATTTTTTAACAATTTCATTCATGAATATATTGGCCAATCGCGACGCAAGCGACCCATTTTTAGACCCTGGGAAAGATCGATTTAAATCCCTTCGATCAGGCAGGTATCGCGACAACATATTAAAGCCAAAGACATTGACTACCGGAACGGCGATCAAAGTGCCTTTCAATTTTTTAAGAGACTTGTTCCTAAGTATCCGACTAATAACTTCAGTTCCGTTGATTTCATCGCCATGGATAGCGGCTGAAATAAATAAAACAGGCCCGGCTTCTTTTCCGCGGATAACTTCCACGGGAATTGAAAGGTCGGTGCCGTCATAAAGGTTAGATACTGCAAGTTGAATCTTTTTGCGTTCCCCGCGCTTAATAAAAACGCCGCCTATTTTAAAGTCAGAAGCCTTCATCCGGTTCCTGCTGTCTTGGTGTTCCAGGGTTTTGCATCTTTTTCCATAAATTGAATAATTTTATCGGCAACATCAATTCCTGTTGCGACTTCAATACCTTCCAGGCCTGGAGAAGAGTTGACCTCCATCACCAGCGGACCGTGTTTGGAGCGCAACAAGTCTACACCAGCCACATTCAATCCCATGGCTTTGGCCGAGCGAACAGCCGTGCTTCTCTCTTCCGGGGAAATTTTGACCATCTTGGCGGTTCCACCTCGGTGCAGGTTGGATCGAAATTCCCCTTCCTTACCCTGTCGCATCATTGAAGCCACAACTTTATCATCAATGACAAAACACCGGACATCCGCGCCCCCGGCTTCCTTAATAAATTCCTGGACCAGAAAATGGGCATCAAGTTCCATGAATGCGCCGATGACACTTTCAGCCGCCTTGTAGGTTTCGGCTAAAACTACGCCCTTACCTTGTGTTCCTTCGAGTAGTTTCACTACCAGTGGTGCGCGCCCGACCAAATTGATAATATCCTCCGTATGTTTGGTGGAGTGGGCGAACCCGGTCACAGGCAGGCCTACTCCTTTTTTTGCCAGGATTTGCAGGGAACGGAGTTTATCCCGTGAACGTGAAATAGCCACCGATTCATTCAGCGGGTAAACCCCCATCATTTCGAATTGCCGCAGAATGGCCGACCCATAAAAAGTCTTTGAAGCTCCAATACGCGGAATAACGGCATCAAACTCATTAAGGATACGTTCTTTAAAGTGCACAGAGGGCTTGTGGGAGGTGATGTTTACATAACATTTTAAAAAGTCGATCACTTCAGCATTGTGGCCTCTTTTCTTAGCGGCCTCCACCAACCTTTTCGTGGAATAAAGTTTTGGTCCTCTGGATAAAATCCCAATGTTCATTGGTTGCCTTTCTATGTGCTTATTTTTTGGAAATTAAAAAAGATTTACCCGAATTAACGAGATAGCGTTTCTTCATTGCGCTTCTTCCTAAAAGTAATCTAAACCCCATAAGGTCTCGATTGACAAGAGTCAGCTCAATAGTAAAAACCTCCTTGGCAATTTTTAACCTGGTTTCTATTACTGGACGAAGATTTGATTCGCCATTTGAGCTTTTCACCCAGCGCTCACCAATCATCGCGGCGGTTGCATAAATCACCGGCTCCCAATGTTTTTGTGCCGGATGAATGGTAAAGCTCACCTTGTTAGTTCGCCGCATTATTTTGATATTGGAAACATGCAGGGCAGAAGTTCTGGCCCCTGTATCAATTTTCGCTTTAATTGTTTCCACCTGTAACTCAGGTAACGAAACCCACTCTCTCCAGCCAATTGAATCGAGCCCCTTTTTTTTCTTTATCATGATTGGCTAAACATTTCATTATGGTTGATGAATAGAAAAATTATTTTTACTCCTTTTCTTGTGCCATCCAGCTTTGAGCCTCAATGAACACGCGTTTGATCTCTGGAAACCTGTTTTTAATATGGGCTTCCAGTTCGGAAATAGTTGCTTCAACATTACCCGACGACATCGCATCTTTAAAATCCAGGCTGATATTCAGCAAAATGTCTTGCGGTCCAAGGTGCATGGTCAAAATCTCATTGATGTGCAACACATCGGATTCACCTTTAATGATATTTTCTATTTCTGCTACAATTTGTTCGCTGGCGGCCTCTCCACATAATAGTCCTTTGCATTCGAAAGCCAGGCATGAGGCAGTGACCGCCAAAATCAACCCAATAATCACTGAAGCAATTCCATCCAAAATTGGTAAATTTAAAACTTCTCCCAGGTAAATTGCCAGCCCGGCCACAACCAAACCAAGTAGTGCGGCAAAATCTTCAAACAGAACTGTGAAAATAGTTGGATCTTTACTTGCGCGGATAGCTTTTATCAAACCCTGCGAACCTTTGGTTTTTCCCAGTTCCCTGTACGCGAATGAGAAAGCAATGGTTTCAAAAAATAGCGCGAAACCTATTACCATATAGTTTATTAAGGGATCGGTCACTGGGTGTGGGTGCTGAATTTTACTTATCCCCTCATAAATAGAAACCCCAGCTCCCAGGCCAAAAAGCAGAATGGCGACCACGAAACTCCAGAAATAAATCTCCATCCCATAGCCGAAAGGGTGCGTTTTGTCCGCGGGTTTCTCAGACTGCTTAATCCCATAAAGCAGGAGAATTTGATTGCCGGTATCGACTACAGAGTGAATCGCCTCGCTGAACATGGCGGAGCTACCGGTGTAGGCAGACGCAAAAAATTTGGTTAGAGCAATAAGCCCATTTCCTGTAAGTGCCGCATAGATGGCCACTTTGGTTGTTTTTCCAGACATAAACCCTTTCAGTTTTTTGATTAATGTTTAATTGGCCTGTTTTTTACAATAAATATGAAAGCAGTGTGGCGATCCCGAGAAATGAGAAAAAACCTGCCACATCTGTAACCGTTGTCAGAATAATTGATGATGCGGTGGCGGGGTCTTGTCCCAGTCGGGTCAAAACTATGGGAACAGAAGCTCCTGCAAGGCCTGCGGCGACCATCGAAATCACCATGGAGATGCCTATGACTAAAGCAAGGCCGATGGAATGACTCCAGAAATAAACGCCCGCCGCCGTGGTCAGGGCAACAGCCACGCCATTTAAAAATGCCACCCACATTTCTTTGAAGACGACAGCTTTCCATTGGCGAACACTAATCTCTTTCAGGGCTAGCCCGCGCATGGTCACTGCAAGGGCCTGCGCTCCTGTATTTCCTGACTGGCCAGCGACCACCGGGAGCAAGACAGCGAGCGCGGTAAATTTGGCAATGGTTCCTTCAAATAAGCCTACAACGCTGGCCGCCAGGAACGCCGTTAAAAGGTTGATTTGCAGCCAGGGCAACCTTTTTTTTACGGCAAACAACGGTTTTGAAAGAGCTCGCTCGTCTTTACTCGCACCAAACATGGTTTGAATATCAACTGTTGCTTCTTCTTCAACGGCTTTGACCAGCGCATCGTGGTGAACAATACCAACCAAACCTCCAGAAAGATCCAGGACGGGCAAATTGGAAATTTTAAACTCCTCCATTTTTGACACAATTTCCTCTTTAGGGTCAGTGGGGCTTACAAATGCCTTTAGAGGTTGGGCCAACTCATTGAGTGTCTGTAGCGGTTCCGCAAGCGCCAAGTCCTGCATTTCAACTCTGGAAACCAGTTTGTTCTGGTTGTTGACCAGAAATAATGTCCGAGTGGGTTTGAACTTCAGTTGGCGCAATCTTTTAAGACATTGCCTCACACTCATGTTTTCACGAAAGACATGGGTCCGGGTTTCCATAAGTCTTCCCGCCGAGTCTTCTGAATAGGACATCATGGTTTTAAAATCATCCTGAATAGTCGAATCCACCAATGACAAGAACCTGCTCCTTTCCGCATCTTCAAATTTTCCCAGCAGGGTTATCATTAAAATAGGATTTGCCTCTGTAAGAACAGCTTGCATTACAGAGTTTGGTAAATAACTGAAAATGGAGGCGGCAATATCCGGGCTGAGAATTTCCAATATGCTCGTTATCAAAGGGGTTGGTTGGCTGATTAACAGCCCTGCACTTTCCTGTGGAGTGAATAATTCTAACTCTTCAACAGCCTCAGAAGGGTAGTTCGTGAGAAATTGACGATTTAAAGTTTCTGTCACTAAATTGGCGTTACCTGTCATTCCTGGACTCCTTTGAATAGTTAAAAGAGTCAAGGGGAGAACCTGCCATTGATTGAACAAGCCATGCCAGAGTAGAAACATAAGCATCGACTCCATCCATTAATACTGAGTCTGTCTGGTCAGAAGTGGAATCACCCTGGACTATAGCCAGGGCTTTTTTTAAATTTTTATAGGGCAACATTCCAATAAACTTATTCTTCTGATTCACAATCGGAAAGGCTTCAAAATAATCCCATTGGGACAAGGAAGAAACAGATCGAACGGTTGCGCGGTCCGAAATTACTTTGAAATCCCGTTCCAAAATTTTAGAAACAGGAATGGAGTCTTTAGAGGTGATCAACCGGGCAAGACTCAACAGTCCTATAACGGTGCCATCCGGGTTGACCACGCACGGCGCGTATTCAATGGCTTTCCTGGAAAGGCGAAGGGATTTCCTGATTTCACCCACCAAAGTGGTTTCAGAAACAGCGGGGTTATCAGAATCCATCCAGGCTCCTACTAAATCTGGAGGGTAGCTTAAGCGTTTTTTTAGCAATGCTTTTTTATCGGGTAGTAAATGTTTTAAAATTGTTTGTGTCGCTGAACGGGGTATGAAGCGTAGCAAAGAAATTCCTGAGGTTGGCTTCATTTTCTGCATCAACTGAGACCGTGTTTCTGGTGGAATAATAAGAAAACACTGCGCCGCAAGTTGAGGCGCAAGGGTTTCGAGAGTTTTTGCTGAAAGTTCGATTGGAACTTGTAGTAGAAACTCGACGATATCTTGAACAGGAAGACGTTCCAGTGCATTTGCGGCATTCTTTGGGTGGAGCTTTAAAAAGCTTAATGTAAAAGGATGTACTTCACTCATTTTTGCTTGTCTCCCTAATTATAAGAAGCGATGGCATGGAATGAAGCATTTTTGCGGGAACAATCACCCGCCCTTCCTCAGTAGACAAGACCATGGATGTAGGGGTTAATTCGAGAACGGTTCCTTCAATATTCCCAAACCTTACATTTTGCCCCGGTTGGTAAACTTTTTTCAGATGATGTCCGCTTATAAGATTGCTGGCCAGATCCTTCGTCCCAAAGCCCAATGCCAAGGCGAGACTGCCCAGAATGGAACCTATTATGATGGATAGAAGCGACACAATAAAGCTGACTTCAACCCCCACCTGGTCCAGGCCGATAATGATAGTTGTGACTAAAATTATCCCTTGAACAACTCTGCCTAATAGCTGGGAATAGGCAATATGTGTTGCTTCTGTGGCAGATAGAGTAAGGTCTCGCCCAAGAACACTGAGTAATATTCCAAATACAATGATCAGGATGCCCGCAAAAATATGCGGTAGAAATGCCGCTAATCGACTAAGCCAAAGTGAGAAAGCGGCTAACCCCAGGATTTCAGTCGCGGCAGTGGCAAATAAAAGAAGAGTTGCCCAAAATATAATTGTGCTGAACGAATTAGTTAGTGTTTGTGATAATTGAAATCGCCTCAAACTGCCTTTTGAGAAAAACCGGTTTAAAATCCGGTTGGAAATTGTCGTCAGCCTTGAGCTAAGAGCCTTTAAAATGTGCGCGATACCCCAACCCAGAATAATCAAAACCAACGCGCCCATTAGCTTTGGCGAAAACGCAATAATTTGTTCCCACCAGCCCGAAAGGATGTTCGGCAGTTCTTCAAGGGATTTGGCTAATTCATTCATCCTGAAAACCTCATTGGAGTTTTGGGAGCAATCCCATTTTTAGTTGAAATTGAACAGATCCTCACGCCACATTAAAGATGTTTTCTTTGTAATTCAAGTCGTTCATAGCCCTTCTGAGTTCTTTGAGATGACGATATCCAAGTACGGTTCTTAACTCAGGCTCGAGTTCTTGCGGGGTGGTCCCGACCCACCGTTGCCGCTGACCGCTGTACTTCCAATAACTTACCCTATCCGTCCCCACTTGGCGCATGATATTCTCAACGTAGCGGGTATAATGCCTAAGGCGATGATGACCTTATCCGACATATGAGATGGAGAAGTCATTGGTCCAAAATAGAAGTTTAATGGGGTCTAAATATTTAGGCCAGGCTCAAGCCGATGGTCCTTGTTTGTGAATTATTTAATAAACCTTTTTAAATCAAGTAACTGGAGGGGGTAATGACTGCTGATGAAAGGCGGGGTCAGGAAGAAAAATTCAAACAAAAGCTGGGAAATGATAGAAATGAAGGGGCCGAGGGTAAGCCTGAGTTGAAAACGGATTCGGGTGAGAAAAAAAGTTTTCTTTCCAGCCTGATGTCTGTCCTCGGCTTTGGCTTTGCTGTACTGGCACTTATTCTCGCGATACTGGTTATGAAGAAGGTTGATAATAATATGAGCCGGTTAAGTTCCGGCCTCAAAAACCTTGAAATTAAAACAACCACTTTCAAAACCGAAGTGGATGAAAAATTGGGTTATGTTGACTTTGAAATTGGCGACATTAAGTCCAAAGTAGAAAAGTCCCAGCGTATGGCCGCGATTATTGAATTAAAGCGGGCTCTGGTAACAGTTGGTGAAGTTTCGCTGGTTGAAGAATCTCCGGAAATACAAGCCAAATCCAAACAACTGGTTTCAAATATTGAATTATTTTTGCAGGACTTAAGCGCGGTGAAAAAGAATACTCCTGCAGGAACCATTGAAGTCATGGAAGAGCCCGTAGAAGGCCCCAGTCAGAGATAGGAAGGTATTTTAATATAAAGGAATTAAGGCCACCCTCTTTTTTGAGGAGACCTTTGCATAAGTGGTTCTGTATTGAGAAAAAGCGAGATCCTTCTTCGCCAAGGCTCATCAGGATGACAATACGATGGTTTCTGCATGTCATTCTGAGCGTAAGCGAAGACGTGGTATTTCACCTTAGCTTTCGTGCCCGGAACGGGTAATCTCGGGGTTGTGCAAAGACCTCTTTTTTGAGGCCGCAATATTTAAGGTAACAACGGGTTCGTTAAATTTTTTGTGTTAGAAGGAGGAAACTATGCTTCGGCTGGTATTGTTTTTAGGGACGAATTTGGCGATCGTATTATTGATCAGCCTGACGTTTCGACTGCTGGGTTTGGAAGGGCTACTCCAGCAAAACGGCATTGATCTGAATATCAATGCCCTGGTAATTTACTCTGCGATCATTGGGTTTGCGGGCTCCTTCATTTCACTTCTCCTTTCCAAGCCGATGGCGAAAGCGGCGATGCGAGTCCGGGTTATTATGGAACCGCAGAGCGATATCGAAAGGTGGTTGATTTCCACGGTTCGCTTGCATGCCGACCGCGCTGGAATCGAGATGCCTGAGGTGGGCATTTTCGATCAGCAGTCGCCAAATGCATTCGCTACGGGTTGGGACAAAAACGCGGCACTCGTGGCATTCAGCACTGGATTGTTAGAGAACATGGGGCAAGGAGAAGTCGAGGCTGTGCTTGGCCATGAGATCAGCCACGTTGCGAACGGCGATATGGTTACGCTTGCCCTGATACAGGGTGTTGTTAATACATTCGTGATTTTTCTTTCCCGTGCTTTAGGGTTCCTTGTTGACCGGCTGGTTTTCAAGGTCGAGCGCGGACACGGGCCGGCGTTTTGGGCAGTATCTATCGTTGCGGAACTTGTGTTCGGAGTCCTTGCCATGATGATTGTCATGTGGTTCTCCCGAAGGCGCGAGTTCCGTGCTGATGCCGGTGGGGCATCATTGGCCGGGCGGCAAAATATGATCAATGCGCTTAAACGGCTTCAGGCGGCTCATGTTCCCCAGATGCCGGATGAGATGGCGGCCCTTGCTATAAACGGTGGTCGGGTGCAGGCATTGTTTTCCAGCCATCCTCCGATAGGAAAACGCATCGCCGCCTTGGAACAAGGGAGTTAAGTTGCCAGAAAAAGTTCAGTCCCTTTAATTGACCAACCTGATCCATTTCCTGCTCAATGATTTCGGTCACAGGGGGTTATTTTAATCCGGGTTGGTCTGGCTTCAGGGGGATTGCAACTTTGTTTTCATGACTGAAGGGCTGATTAAATTTCAGGGCGAATGGCTAAGCGACTTCATAATT
>Ga0210009_1002443_pt1 | contig 13563 bp, 14 predicted proteins | sample CryGeyCG2114_065_FD_185457 | JGI IMG/M metagenome (GOLD analysis project Ga0210009, IMG submission 185457) | Groundwater microbial communities from aquifer - Crystal Geyser CG12_big_fil_rev_8/21/14_0.65 (SPAdes) (version 2) | ecosystem: Environmental > Aquatic > Deep subsurface > Groundwater ... | reverse complement strand
TTAAGAACTTGATGTAACCCTGCCGCTAGAGTCAATAGAGTTTTTCCCGTACCAGCACTTCCTAGTATTGTTACAAAATCAATATTTGGATCTAATAATAAATTCATAACAAAATTTTGTTTTCCATTTCTAGCACATATACCAGCAACACCATTTTTCGGATTAGTATAATCTCTAACGCTAGTTACTATGGCTTCTTTATTTATTGGATCAATCTGTTTAACAGTCCATGCTATATTTTGGGCTTTATCAAACACAAACTGATTAACTTTCCAACCAGCAACTTCAGGACCTTTGACTTTATAAAAAGCAATGCCATCTTCAACCCAAGACTCCATATCTTTACTATGAGCGTCCCAAAAATTATCTTCTAGTTTGCAAACACCTGTATATAATAAATCAGAATCGTCTAAAACCTTATCACTAGAATAATCTTCTGCTTTAATGCCTATTATTGATGCTTTGATTCTTAAATTAATATCTTTAGAAACTAAAATTACATCTTTATTAGGATGCTGACTTTGAACGTAACATGCTGAGTTTAAAATCACATTATCCATAGATGTACCTGGAAGTGATTTTGGTAAATTATATGGAATTTCTTCTGTTTGAAGGTATAAAGTACCTAGATTTTTTGCAGTTTCCGTAAGTTGCTCACTATGTTTTTTATCCTTATGTTTATGGATATTTAAAAAACCATTACTTACATCAAATCTAAAGTCATTTAATTTCAGGCCATTTTTAACACCTGACGCATCACTATTTTTAATAACACCATCTAAAAATCGGCTAAATTGTCTAACGTTTCTTGATACTTCCGATAACCCTTTTTTTTGTTTATCTAATTCTTCTAAAACAGCCATGGATAAAAAGATATCGTGCTCATCAAAACGCCATATTGCTGTTGGATCATGCATAATAACGTTCGTATCAACGACAAAAATTTTAGGTTTACCCATAAATATAAGTCCCTTTAATGATAAAAAAAATTTATTGCACTACTAATTAAAAGTATGGATGCTTAATATGGTAAAAACAAGATAAATTAAGAAGAAATCGAATATACTTTAAAGGTTGCATCAAAGCTTTCATCATAGCACATTATGTCGAATTGCTCTCTTAGAGAAGTGACATTTAAATTACCAGGCACCTTAACTTTAATATTTAGCTTAATAAGATCAGCGCCATACTCTGACTTATATACTTTTGCATCAAGCTTTTCTATATCAACTTCTTGATATGCAAAAAAATCGACAAATTTGTTTATAATTCCAGGCTCATCAATATTAACTACCTGGATTTCATAAGGGATATATCCAATAGAGCCTTCTGATTTGTTACTCTTATCTATATCGTTAACTTTTTTGGGTCTAGTAACATCAAGATTAATATCATGACTTTCAAGAAATTTTTCTAGTTTTTGCTCTAATAAAGCTATCTCATTCCATTTACCGGACAACAGAATACATCCAGATAATATATTGAAAGTTCTATCAAAATTTACTTTCTCAATATTACATCCGCTATCTGAAATTAATGCAATTAAATCAATATGATAAGAACCTATTTGATTGGTAATCGCACCATTAGCATTTATTAAAATATACTGCTTTTCCATGAGATACCCATATTCTATTTAGAATTAACTTATGTAATTTTACACTAATTTTATAGTAATTCTAATAATATCTAGTAAATACTTTTAAATATTTTTTAAAGGAAGGAATATCAGGAGCTTAATTAAATGGCCCCTGATATATAATTGAAGAGAATTATAAATTTTCAGTATCCTTTATACTTTGCATAGAAAAGCTTTCTGTATGACTTGATGAAGAAGCACTAGGTTGAGCATGCTGATGACTATTATTAGCTTGCTCTTTAGCAGCATCATTTCTAAAATACGCCATACTAAAATCAACTAACTCTTCAATATTTTTAGTCATGAACTTTTGTCTTCTATAAACAAAATATAAGCTATTACTTAAAGTTGGAGTTAAATCTAATATCACAACGCTATTTAATTGCTGCTCTTTACTAATTACGCTGTAAGGTAAAATAGATGCACCAACACCACTTTCAACTGAACGTTTAATAGATTCTGGACTAGATAGCTCCATTAAAATATTTAAATCTTTTGCATCCATATTTTGAGCTTTTAAATAAGTATCAATTGAATTTCTAATTCCAGATCCTTCTTCAAATAATACAATTGGATGATTAGCTAAATCTTGAATACTTACTTGACTTCTAGATGCTAACTCATGATTATTTGGTAAAACAACACACATTTTGTCATAACTTACTTCTTTACAACATAAAGTTTTATGCTCAGATGGAACATCAGTAACGACTATATCAACCATTCCATTTTCCACCAAATGCCCAAGACCTATACTATCAGCTGTTTTTAGTTGAATTTTGATGTTTGGATTTGCTTTTCTAAATTCTATTAACAAATCAGGTAATATATAATCACCAATAGTTTGAGTTGCTGCTATTTTAATAGCTCCAGTTACACTATTAGAATTATTTTTCACTGTGTTTTCCATTTCTTGATACATATCAAAGATTTTTTCAGCATAACTGTACATTAAATTTCCTGCATCAGTTAAAGTAATCTTATTATGTAATCTATCAAACAATCTTATATTATATTCTTCTTCAAGCTGTCTTATTTGAAAAGTAACTGCTGGTTGAGTCATCTTCAATACTTCTGCAGCTTTTGTAAAACTTAACAACCTTGCGACGGTATGAAAAACTTGTAATCTCCTATCTGCCATAATAATTTATCCTTTAATAATATCTCTATATCTCATATATAAGATCTAGCACATGGATCTAGATTATGACAAACTTTATATACGCTAAAGTTTAATTAAATATTTTTCTTTATATAAAACAATAAGTCACTATCTTCCTTATTAAACTTTAATAATTCAGAGCTAGTTTGCTTTACAAACAATTTAAAATCCCCTTCTGCAGATGGATCAGTTGCTTTCACCAATAAAACTTCTCCCGGCTGCATATTTTTTAAAAATTTCTTAGCTTTTAAGATTGGAATTGGGCATAATAAATTTCGAGCATCTAAAAAATAATCGTATTTCATAATAGTTAGTTAAAAAAATGAATGTTAGAAATAATTTTACAAATAAAATAATCTTAATTTTAATTAATTTTCTTATAATTCCAAATTTTTATGCTCAAACTATAAAAACTAATTCTATTAAAGAACTTGATTTATCACTAGATAAAAATTTTCAGACTAATTATAAGTATGATGATCTGCCAAATATGGGAGGTGATTCTATTAACAATACCATTACAACAGAAGATGAAAGAATTCTTGGAAAACAGGTATATTTAGAAATAACAAGCTCTGTTCCATTAGAAAAAAACTTATTTATTCAAGAATATATACAAAACTTAGGTGAAAAACTTATTTCATACTCGCCTACTATTGCTAAATATAAATTTAAGTTCTTTGTTGTTGATAGCCCAGTTATAAATGCATTTGCACTACCAGGTGGCTATATAGGAATTAACAAAGGACTGATTGAACTTGCTAAAAATGAGACTGAATTAGCTTCTGTAATGGCTCATGAAATTGCTCACGTTACCCAAAGACATATCGCAAGAGCTATGCAAAATCAAAGTAAAATGCAATTACCTTATCTTGCAGGGATATTAGGTTCGATAATTTTAGCAGCTTATGATCCAGAGTTAGGTCAAGGGGCACTTGCTGCAACGATGGCATCATCAGAACAAGCAAATATAAATTTTACTAGAAGTAATGAAGAAGAAGCTGATCGAGTTGGAATAAAAATATTAGCAAATGCTGGATATAACCCTAATGGCATGGCAGACTTTTTTGAAAAGATGCACAAAGCATCTCTAAATGGAATGATTAAAATTCCTGAACTATTAAGAACTCACCCTTTTACTGAAGCAAGAATGAGTGAAGCTCAAAGTTTTGCTAATAATTATCCTCATAAGTTTTATAAAGATAATTTTAAATTTTATTTAATCAAAACTCTTTTTAAATTTCAGCATCAACCTAATATTATTGACCTTAGAAACTCTTTTAATAAACAAATAAAGTCTGGATTTTATAATAATCAAGAAGCAGCAAATTTTGGCTTGGCCTTAACTTACTTAGCAGATAATAACAAAGAAAACACAAGAAAGGCTTACATAATTCTCAAAAAACTACACAAAAAACATCCTTATGAAGATATTATAGTGTCTGATTTAGCTTATGCATTATATAAACTTGGCCCTAAACAACAGGCTATTACAATATTAAAAGATTACTTAGATATGTTTCCAAATAACTACCCTGTTATTTCCCAATATACAAACTTAATGCTGCAATACAAGCAAGATAACTTATCAAAAAATTCTTTTGCAAAAATTGAAACAGTAATACAAAAATACATCAATAATTGTAACTCAGAAAACTGCATGATTTACCCAGAAGCATACAGTCTTATCGCTAAAATTCAATTAGCCAATAACAAACCATTCTTAGCTGCACAGAGCCAAGCTGACTACTTAGCTAGCATTGGCAATTACCCTGCTGCTGTTTATCAATTAAAAAATTTTATAAAAGATAGTAAATTAGAAAATTATCAAAAAAAGATGCTCACTACTCGTATTGATGAGCTTAAATCAGAATTCAAAAAGCTTAGAGATTATTAGTTAAATCAATAGGTTGTAAATCTTTTAAAAAAAACAAAAACTTAATTTAAAAATGATTGTATAAGAGTCATACACTAATCGTTCACCTAAAAAGAGAGGTTAAGATATGCAATCTAATGAAATGATTCATAAATTACAAGAATATACTAAACAAATTGCTAAAAGACTATCACAAAATTCATTGAGTGAAATGGAGGAAAATAAGTATCTGGATTTTTTTAAAACGCAATCTGATGAATTTATACCAGTAGGGGCAGATGGAAGTAAAATTGATTTCTATAATGCATTTGCTCAATATTTGATGGCTTATTCTACAGAGAGTTACATTAATAATTCAAAATATAATCACTTCCCAGGAAGTTTTCTGAGCAGCTGGTCTTACTTGGATATAGATGCTGGTTTACGAAATGAAGTGAATACTATGGCAGGATTTCCCAATTTGGGCCGTTTAAAAAAAAATATCGAAATTGCTTTTACAAATGCTCTGCAAAATAAAGACGGTACGGATTATAAATATAATCTTGATGATTGGTCTACATTTAATAAAAATGTATTGGCCATGAAATGCGGTAACCTATTAAAAAACTTTAGGAATCTTTGTTATGATGGCATCAAAACAAAAACAGAATTTTTAGATGAAACGACTATAAAAAATAATGTTGAGAAAATCCTAAATAACAATAGAATTGACACTAGAGTTGATGCAAATATTGATAAGGAAAAATTTAATCAACTATTAGATTTTAATCTTTATATTGGAGTTGTTTCCAAAATACTCGGAAAGGCCGATTTAAATAATGACAAACTAAATATATCTGCTCTTGTTGATGAACATTTTCAAAGTGCCTATGACAACCAAATAAATGCATTCACTAATAGCAATATTGATGAATCATTCAAAACTCCAGCATATGATTATTTTATAAATCATATTTGGAAGAATGGTATAGATGCATTTAAAAATCATTGTAAGCAAACTGTTAATCGCGATGTTGTAGTATCAATCGTAAAGGAAATTCATCGATTAAATATTGAAAATTCTCCTAAAAACCAAAAAGAAACGGTAAAAGAGCTTAAAGAAGAGATAAAAGGTCTAAGAAGCCAGAACCAAATAATGCTATCAATGCAAGAAAAAATGCTGGCTATGATGTCTCAAATGCAAGAACAAATAGCACGTCTTAGTGATAAGAAAAATGTAAATAATGACGATGCTCCTGAGGAAACTAAAAGCCCTCATAACAAAAGAAAGCCATCGTTTTAAAGGTTATCGGGAATCGCTATAAGAGGGTGTCTTTAAATTAAAAAAATTGTGATATAATTCTTTTTCAACATGGAATTTAAGGAGTAAACAGTTGAGAAAGAAGTACCCTGATGACTTGAGTGATCAAGAATGGAAATTAATAGAACCTATTACAAGAAATAAAAAAACCAATAAGGGCAGAAAAAGCAAATACGGTAAAAGAGAAATGTTAAATGCGATGTTTTATCTATGCAGAACGGGGTGCTCTTGGCGACATCTACCTCATGATTTTCCACCATGGAAATCAGTATATACACAATATAGAACTTGGCTAAAACAAGGCTTTTTTAAAAAGTTAAATAATATTATTAATAAAAATTTTAGAAACTTAATTGATAGAGATAATTACCCTAAAGCAGGCATAGCTGATAGCCAAAGCGTAAAAACAACTGATAGAGGTGGAGTCAAAGGATATGATGGAGGAAAAAAAAATAAAAGGTAGAAAGCGCCATATTTTAGTTGATACACAAGGTTTAATAATGCATGTTCATGTAACAGAAGCAAATGTTAATGATAGGGATGGGCTTTTGAGCATAACTGAAAAGATAAAAAATAAATTCAAAAAGTTGCTCAAAATTTGGGCCGATATGGGTTATCAAGGAAAAGAGTATGCTAAAAAAATTCAAGATTATGGCCGTAATTTAGAAATTGTAAAAAGGCCAAGTAAAAGATTTTGGGTCCCATCTAATATAGAGGACGTTGAATCATATCTTGCTGGTAGAGGGATTGATATTAGTACTGGTTTTAAAGTGCTGCCTAAAAGGTGGATAGTAGAAAGAACCTTCGGATGGTTAAACAAATATCGCAGGTTAAGTAAAGACTATGAATATAATACCGATTCGAGTGAAGGGATGATATTGCTAGCTATGATAAGGCGGAATGTAAAAAAGGTTTCAAAGATTAAATCTTAATTTAAAGACACCCTCTAAAAGATTACTTAGATATGTTTCCAAATAACTACCCTGTTATTTCCCAATATACAAACTTAATGCTGCAATACAAGCAAGATAACTTATCAAAAAATTCTTTTGCAAAAATTGAAACAGTAATACAAAAATACATCAATAATTGTAACTCAGAAAACTGCATGATTTACCCAGAAGCATACAGTCTTATCGCTAAAATTCAATTAGCCAATAACAAACCATTCTTAGCTGCACAGAGCCAAGCTGACTACTTAGCTAGCATTGGCAATTACCCTGCTGCTGTTTATCAATTAAAAAATTTTATAAAAGATAGTAAATTAGAAAATTATCAAAAAAAGATGCTCACTACTCGTATTGATGAGCTTAAATCAGAATTCAAAAAGCTTAGAGATTTTTAGTTAAATCAACAGGTTGTAAATCTTCTTAAAAATATATATGTTAATGCAAAAAATAAATTTCATATTTTCTGCAAATATTGGTTTATTTGTGTGAACTTTTCTTACCTTATATAGTCACATAAGCGCCTCTATATAAGATATAACCAGCAAATTTTGTGGAGAAAAAATATGAATTTAAGCAACGCACAAATATCTTTATTACAAGATTACACACAGAAATTAGAAAGTGATACTACAAAAGTTTATAATTTATTTGGAGAGGATGGTAATAAATTAAAAAGCTTCCTAGAATCAGAAGAAATCAAAAAGTCGGTCTTGAATCAAATTCAAGATAGTGGAAAAGATCTAACTGATCCTATCGCACAAACATTTGTGCATAGTTTAACGATAAATATCCTAGCTCATACTTTTTTACTTAGGCTATTAAGAGAAAATCCTGGTACAGAGGTTTATGTAGCACAGAGTTATTCAACTAGCAGTTCTTTTGATCAAACAAAACCTTTAGTAAGCAATAGCATTTCTCTAGCAGTTAATATGTGTTCTTTCGGTGAGTTAATAGATAATAACTTCATAGGAAGTAAGTTTGAAGACATCCAAGAAGCCTGTGAAAATAATACTAATTTTATTATTTTTAGCTTACAAAGAACTCTTGATGCCGTTCTTAATGATTTAATAGGAAAAAATGAAAAATCCCTACTTAATTTTGATGAATTTAAAGCTAAATATATTAAAACTGACCAACCTGTAGAAAAAGTCATAGAAGATATCTTTTTAGTTGGTGCTATTTTGGAACACATGAATAACCCTAAAAAGCCACTTCACGATATTGTTGATAATCTACTAGACATAAAAAATATTTTGAACCAATTTCCTGGTGAAGGGTTACGTAATTGCCTTGGTGAAAATATCAATAAAATTAATTTAGAAATAAAAAATAAATTAAAAACTAAAGAATATATCGATATTATTAATGATGCGGTTAGTAATTTAAAAGGAGAAAACAACGAGCCAATTGACGAATACAATGAAATAATTAGTATGCTCAAAAAAATAAAAGAACAAGGAAATATAAAACTGGCTTTTACTCTTTTAGACAACTTATTAAAGCAAGATAAATCAGAAAAAAAAGAAGCTGAAACTCAAACTAATTCTGATTTAACGAATTTAGAGAGCAATGACGATTCACAAGATAAAAATGAAAAATCTTCATTTATAAGGCGTCCTGGTAAATAGCTCTTTAAATCAAAATAAGGGGGAAAATTTCTTTATAATACTAGCAATTCAATAATAAAACGAAAAGCATGACTATTACATATTTACTATCCTTATAAAATGTCTTAAGATTTATCATTAAGGCTTAAAAAAATACAAAAGGATATGAATATAATGTTAAAAAGATTACTAACTATTGCGACTGTTTCTTCTGTTGCTTTAACATCAAGTTCATTATTTGCAGCAAAACTTTCAACTGAAGCTGAAAAGCAAAGTTATGCAGCGGGTTTTATGCAAGGTGAGACATTACAAAAATTAAAATCTGAATTAGGTATCGATTTAAATTCTAAAATCTTCCAAGATGGTTTAAAAGATGGTTTAGATAAGAAAAAACCTTCTATGTCTGAAGATGAAATCAAAAAAGCCCTTGTTAGCTTACAGCAAAAAATATTTGCAAAGCAAAAAGATATGATGGACAAAAAATTCACTGATAACAAGTCTAAAAGCATGGCTTTCATGGAAAAAGTGAAAAAAGAAAAGAATGTTAAAGCGTTAGCTGATGGTGTTTTCTATAAAGTTAATAAGACAGGTTCTACTTCAGGAAAAATGCCTACATTACAAGATTCTGTTGAAGTTAATTACAAAGGTACTACTGTTGATGGAAAAGAATTTGATAGCGGCAAAAAAATCACTTTAGGTTTAAATAATGTGATTAAAGGCTGGCAAGAAGCTTTAACAAAAATGAAACCAGGTGATAACTGGACTGTATACATTCCTGCTAAAGCTGCTTACGGCGAAAGAGGAGCTCCAAATATTATGCCTAATAGCGCTCTGGTTTTTGATATAGAGTTATTAAAAGTTGTTCCTACAAAGAAGTAACTAACTAATATTTCACGGTTTTAAGCATTTAATATCCTATCCCCCTTGGATATTAAATGCTTTTTTTGTTGATAACCTTAATTTTACTTATAAAATCTGATACAATACCACCACAATAGTTATAACTTATAATTGTTTTTTAATATTTGTCGTATGCCTGCTAAATATATAGTTAAAATAAAAACCTACTTTGCAGCGGCTCATAACTTAAGAAGATATGATGGCGCATGCAGTGGTATCCATGGCCATAACTGGCATGTTGAAGTTGCCGTTGAAGCAAGAAAATTAGATAACCTTGGTATGGTTATTGATTATGATATTCTAAAAGAAATTACTGAGAAAAATATTAAGATAGTTGATCATTCATATCTTAACGAGTTAGAGCATTTTAAAGATCGTAATCCAACGGCTGAAAATGTTGCTGAATTTTTATACAAAAATATTCAAAATGATATTAATAATTATAAAAATTCAAATGATATTAAATTAAAATATATTAATATCTGCGAAACTAATACTAACTATGTAAATTATTCTGAAGATTAAAATATAAAATTAAATAGGTCTCATATGTCTCAAAACGCTACTCAAAAAAATTCTAACGTTGTAATCGAAGATGTACAAAGCACAGAAGATAAAAGAAAGATAGCAATAAATAAGGTTGGTATCAAAGATATCAAGCACCCTATTAGAATAAAAGATAAATCAGGATATGAACAACATACAGTTGCAAATTTTAATATGTATGTAGATTTGCCGCATAATTTTAAAGGCACACACATGTCTCGTTTTGTTGAGATTTTAAACCTTTATGAAAATGAGATTACCGTTCAAAATTTTAAAGATATCGTAATTCAGATGACCAAAAGATTAGATGCAGAAACTGGTCATTTAGAAATGAGCTTTCCTTTTTTTATAAATAAAAAAGCTCCTGTTACTAAAGTTGAATCTTTACTTGATTATGAAGTAAAGTTCAAAGCAGAATGCAAAAACAATGAAATATCAATGTGGGTAACGGTATTTGTCCCTGTAACGAGCCTTTGCCCTTGCTCTAAAAAAATCTCAAAATATGGTGCACATAACCAAAGATCATGCGTAACTTTAAGCGCTAATTTATTAGAGTTTGTTTGGATAGAAGAGCTTATAGAATTAGTTGAAAAAGAGGCTTCTTGTGAGCTATATGGCCTATTAAAAAGACCTGATGAAAAATATGTAACTGAGAAAGCATATGAAAATCCAAAGTTTGTTGAGGATATGGTTCGTGATATTGCTGCTCAGTTAAATCAAGATAATAGAATTAAAGCTTATAAGGTTGAATCTGAAAATTTTGAGTCTATTCACAATCATTCTGCTTATGCGATGATTGAGAATGAGAAGATGTTTTAGGAGAGGGCATCCCTCAACCAATAATCCTAGTATTAATAAACAAAATAACTTCCGAATTAGTTTCTAAACTTTCCTTTTTGCCAAACAACCTTCCAATAAAAGGCAAATTGGAAATTACGGGAAGTTTATTTTGCATTTTATTATTTTGTTTATTAAAAATTCCACCTATTACTAAAGTCTCATTATTATTGACTAATACTTCCGTGCTCATTTGCTGTGTATCAATTAAAGGCACCCCATGAGAATTTATATGACTTAAATCAGGCGAATCATTAGTAATATTTAAATTTAATAAAATTTTATTTTGTTTAATTATTCTAGGATTAACTATTAGACTTAACTCTGTCTTTTTAAAATTTACAGTTTGATTACCATGAACATGTGTTTCATTATAAGGAATCTCTTGACCTTGTGAAATTGTTGCTGATTTCAAATTGGTAGTAATTAACTTTGGATTTGATATAGTCTCAACAAGCCCCTCTTCTTCTAACGCTGATAGTTCAATATTTAATAAATTTGTATCGGCGATTTTAGCTATATTATAAGCGGCATTAATTATAAAATTAGTATTAAACTTCACCCCCAACTGATTTTTAAGACTTAAATTACTTTTTATTATTTTGACTGATATTAAAACTTGTTTTTTAGGAATATCTAAAGCTTTTATTATTTCTTGATATTCCCTAAGTTTATCAACTTCATCTTTTATAATTAATTTATTATTATCTTTATTAGAAAAAACATATGATTTCTTTGATAATATTTTATTAATCTCCTTTATGACTTCATCTGAACTAATATAATCCAGATCAATATTTAATATTTTCCTAGTATCAATTTTTTCAAACAAATCTTGATTTGAAAAATAATTATTAAAACTATAAACTTTCATGAAAAATAATAAATTTATTAATATAATTATTTTAAATATTTTGAGAACTCTTATCATATATAACTTGAACTTCCATTTTGGTTTGATTGTTTGTGATTTTTACGTAATTCAATTTTATTAACTTTTTATATTTAGATATGTTTTCTAAAAAAGATTTAGATGACTTAAAGTCACTTTGATAAGAAATCTCAATTAATCCTGATTGTTTTGATTTAATAAAATATGTGAAGTTTAATAAATATTTAGAATTTAGAAAATATAACTTTAATAAATCTTCTATGACCAGATTTAATTCTTGAGGCTTGGCTAAATTTATATTGTCTATATTAATTTTATTAATTTCTGGCGTCGTATTTTTACTTAACTCATTATGCTGGTTCAATATATCAATACTTTCTTTTATTTTCTCTATATTATTTGATATAGAAAGAAATTTATCTTGTTGCTGTAAAACCATTTGATAATGAACAATAATTAAAAACAACATGCCTATAATAAATTTTGTTAGCTCTTCTTTATTATCTGATAGATAATTTTTTTTATTTATTATTTTTGTGATAAAACTAGTAATCATTTTAGAAACACAGCCCATTAAAATCCTTTTGTGCAAACTAAAGTTTGCCATTTCCTTTACGAAAGGAAATGATTTATTCGCTATCGCTCATGGTGTTTTAATATAAAGGTTATTTTATAGAGTTTATATAAAATCATCTTTCTCCCTTATACTTTAACGCATACAAAATAATACACGATTTAATATTTGTAATGCAAATATTTTTATTAACCTTATTGATACTTGAATAATAATATTATTTATCTACAGAGCACCATGAGCGATAGCGAATAAATCATTTCCTTTCGTAAAGGAAATGGCAAACTTTAGTTTGCATAAAAGGATTTTAATGACGAATTCAAACTTAATTAAGGTTTACATTCAAATAAATTTTTATAAAATCATCAAACTTTCTAATTTTACTAATTATATATTCAAAGTTTTTATAAATAATATTAAGATTTCCTAATATTTCTGATGCGTTATTTTTATATTGAGACTTGTTATATTGCAGGTTAATAAATACAGCATTATTTTTTTTTAATATCCTATTATAAGAATAATTTTCATGAAATTTAGCTTTATAAATGACATCTGCTAATAACGCTATGAAATTATTATTAATACGGATTATATCCTGGATATAATTATTATCAGACGCCCCCTCATTTGATGCATCTTGATTATTTTTTTCTTGCAGCTTATCTAACTGCAAATTTAAGCTCTGCTCTTCTGAAATAACTTTATCTATATCATTTTGATAACTAAAATAATGGATAGCGATTATTACAAAATAGCTGACGGCTAAAATAGATAAAATCACTTCTAAATTGAATTCTAATTTTATTTTACTAAACACTTGTTTTATAATTTCTAATAGTTACCAAAAATATACTTGAAAATATAACATTTTAAAACTCTAAAGCATAGATAAATTTAAACATCATGAGTAATAGATTAAAAAAATCTTTCAAATATCTTGTCCTATTAGGACTTTCGGGAATTATTCTTACTTTAATGTTAATAGTTTATCTAGAATCTCAGCTGCCTCCTGTTGAGGTATTGAAAGATATTCAAATGCAAGTACCTTTAAGAATATATTCAGCCGATCAAAAATTAATTGCTGAATTTGGAGAAAAAAGACGTATTCCTATTGAACTTAATGAAGTGCCTAAATACTTAATAGATGCTCTTTTAGTTACTGAAGATTCAAGGTTTTATTCTCACAATGGTGTAGATATAACAGGTCTTATGCGTGCGGTTGTAGCGTTAATAGCAACAGGAGATAAAGCACAAGGTGGCAGCACCATAACAATGCA
>Ga0210009_1002441_pt1 | contig 13572 bp, 10 predicted proteins | sample CryGeyCG2114_065_FD_185457 | JGI IMG/M metagenome (GOLD analysis project Ga0210009, IMG submission 185457) | Groundwater microbial communities from aquifer - Crystal Geyser CG12_big_fil_rev_8/21/14_0.65 (SPAdes) (version 2) | ecosystem: Environmental > Aquatic > Deep subsurface > Groundwater ... | reverse complement strand
AAAACGGGTCAACGGGTAAATTTCCCGAATAGTGACAATGTGCGTCATCATGTTTACTCCTTTTCTGACATCAGACAATTTTCCACCCCTCTGTATGCTGACGAACCCATAGAACCCATCCTGTTTGACAGAGCGGGTATTGCCGTCCTTGGCTGCAATATTCATGACAGCATGGTTGCTTATGTCTATGTCAGCGAATGGGAGCATGCGTTTCAATCCAATGCCGCAGGTCAGCTCCGGATCACGGGTGTTACCGGGGCGCCGGATACACTGCATCTGTGGCATCCCTGGCTGCAGACGCCGGACAGTCGGCAGTCGCTGGATATCAGTCAGCTGGGGGACGGTGCGGAACTGACCGTTGAGGTCAATGTTCTGTCACCCAACCGGAATGTCGGTTTTCGTGCACTACGACAAGGACAGAACTGATGCATGACGCTGCATTTTTCCCGGCAATACAACGCCTGGCGCGGGTCTGCTGTTTTTTCGCGAGCCTGCTCGCAAGCGGGTTGGCAACAGCCCAGAGCGCCGACGCTACGCATGACCGTCAGGGCCGGATAAAAGGTAGCGGCGCGGTCAGCAGTATTACCGGAGCCAGCGGTGGCGGCCTCATTCCATGGGCCACACTGGGAACCTACGCCAGCAACGGGCAGCAAGGTATCAACGTATTTGCAACCCGTGTCGAACTGAATGACTATCGTCTGGACGTAACCGGCGGCGCTGTCAATGTCGGCAATCGGGCTGAAGTGGCCTATGCGCGGCAGAATTTTCGCATCAATGCTGCCAGTCTGAATATACGCCAGGACAAGGCATCTCTGCGTTATCGTCTGGCAGGTGACATTATTTATGGCAACCTTCCCCAGATAACGGCAGGTATTGAATACGGAAGCCTGCGCGACAAGGCTGTCGCACGTTCTGTCGGCGCAACCCATACCAGCGGTACAGATTACATGGTCAGTATGGGCAGGGCCTGGCTGGACGGCATCGCCCACCGGACCACCTTGCTCAATATCAATGTCCGCTACGGCGACTCGAATCAATACGGCATACTTGGTTACGGGGGTGATGTCTCCGGCAGTAAATTGACCGCAGAACTGGCCTCGGCCGTATTCATCAACCGAAGTGTTGCAGTCGGCATGGAGTTTCGCCAGAAAAGTGACTACCTGTCAGCACTGCGCGAAGACAACGCCCGAGATATGTTTGTCGCCTGGATTCCAAACAAAAACATTTCCGTAACACTTGCATGGGTAGACCTTGGCGATATTGCCGGTGCAGCAGACCAGCGCGGTATCTATCTGTCATTGCAGGGCACATTATGAACAGGCTGCTTGTGATACTGGTGCTGGGTATGAGCTTGCAAGTCTGTGCGATACGCGAGCCGGAAAATCTGTATGAATCATTGGGCGGCGAGTCAGGCATTAAAAAGATTTCAGAGCTGTTTGTGCTGGAGATAGCCTACGATGACAGGGTCTTTGATCGCTTTGCAGATTCCAACGTTGCCCGCTTTCAGGAAAAAATTATCGAGCATTTCTGCATGATTGCCGATGGCCCCTGCATCTATACCGGCGACACCATGGTCAATACTCACGCCGGCATGAACATAAGCGATGCCGAGTTCAATGCCATTGTGGAGGATCTGATACAGGCCATGGACAAGGCCGGTACGCCAGTTGCGGCACAAAACCGGTTACTGGCGCGACTGGCGGTGCTCAGGCCTGAAATAGCCGGAATCTAGTGCTGTAAACTACGGCGAAATTGCTGAAGGTGTGAGGAAAAATATCCGCGCGACAGGACAAAACGCTGTAATCTGGCCCATTGCAGGGTACCCGGCTCCGGTATTTCAGTCCCGTATTTGTGTTCAATAACGTGACATAACTGTTCAAGCCAGAAATCATCATCAGCGCACAGACAGGCGTCCACCAGTGACGAATTTACCCCGCGCTGTTTGAGATGATGCCTGATGTACATCGGGCCATACCCTTTGCTGATGCGCCCCCGTATGTACGACTCAACAAACCGCTCCTCACTGAGCAGTCCGTCTGCCTCCAGCTGTGACAACACATCTTCCAGCAGATTCGAGTCTGTATCCGGAAATTTTTCGGAAAGCTTGCGCTGCAGCTCGCACCTGCTGTGCTCACGCCGCGCCAGATAATCCATGGCGCGGCGCCGCAATGCAGTATACAGGGCCTTCAGCTCGTCCGTTGTGTTGCCGAGTCCTGCCTCAGTCAATATCAGCCTCAATCACTTCGTCAGCAGAAACGCCCAGCAAGGCTTCACCACCGAGTAGCTGTGCACGGATGTTATCCTCCAGCTCCTTTGCCAGTGCCGGATTTTCTTCCAGATAGGTCGCCACATTCTTCTTGCCCTGGCCAATCTTGTCTCCCTTGTAGGCATACCACGCACCGGACTTGTCGAGCAGGTTGAGCTTCACGCCCAGATCAATGATCTCGCCCATCCGGTAAATGCCCTTGCCATACATGATCTGGAACTCGGTCTGGCGGAACGGCGGCGCGACCTTGTTCTTGACCACCTTGACGCGTGTCTCGTTGCCAACCACCTCATCACCTTCCTTGATAGAACCGATTCGGCGAATATCAAGGCGCACTGACGCATAAAACTTCAGAGCATTGCCGCCGGTCGTGGTCTCGGGGGACCCGAACATGACACCAATTTTCATGCGAATCTGGTTGATAAAAATCACCAGCGTATTGGAATTTTTAATATTGCCGGCCATTTTTCGCAGCGCCTGCGACATCAGCCGCGCCTGCAGACCCATGTGGCTGTCACCCATCTCGCCTTCAATTTCAGCCTTGGGAGTCAGGGCCGCCACCGAGTCGATCACCACCACATCCACCGCACCGGAGCGAACAATCATGTCGCAGATCTCCAGCGCCTGCTCGCCGGTATCCGGCTGACTGACCAGCAGGTTGGCGACATCAACTCCCAGATTGCCAGCATAAATCGGATCAAGTGCATGCTCTGCATCGATGAACGCACAGGTACCACCGTTGCGCTGACACTCTGCAATAACCTGCAAGGTGAGTGTTGTTTTACCGGAAGACTCCGGTCCGTAGATTTCAACTATACGGCCACGTGGCAGACCACCAATGCCCAGCGCGATATCAAGCCCCAGAGAACCAGTCGAAATGGCTGGTATGGCTTCACGGCCCTTGTCGCCAAGACGCATCATGGAGCCCTTGCCAAATTGGCGCTCGATTTGTGTCAACGCCGCAGTAAGTGCTTTTTCTTTGTTGGGGTCGCGGTTCTGTGCATCTGCCATGTGATAAACCCTGTCTGTTATTCAAATAAAAATTCAAACTCTGATGAACGTATTAAAGCAGAGCTTTACTGTATATTCAACCAGTATTACTAATCAGTATTAAAATTCAGTCTCGTCAAAGAGTCAGCGCATCAAGGTGCGCCCGCTCGGCCGCCCACACGGCAACAGTCAATCAACCCTTTCAGCGCGAGAATCACCGTCTGACGTCTGACTGATTCACGATCACCGGCAAACTGATACACCCGGGCCAGCAATTCCACACTATTGTTAACGGATGTACCCCAGGCCAGCCAGACCGTCCCCACCGGTTTGTCGGCACTGCCGCCATCGGGCCCGGCAATACCACTGCTGGCGACAGCATACGTCGATCCGGCTGCCAACAGCACACCGGCAGCCATGTGCCGCACAGACCGTTCGCTGACAGCGCCCGGCGCATGCGCTCCGTCCAGACAATCCTGTGGCACGCCCAGATAGCGGGACTTCATCGCATTTGAATAGGTGACCAGTCCCAGCTCAAACCAGCCAGAGCTTCCGGGAACCGCTGTCAGCGCTTGTGCGATCCAGCCGCCGGTGCACGATTCCGCCACACCGACCGAGGCCGACTGCGACAGCAGCAGTGCGCCCGCCTGCCGCGCCAATTGATAGATTTGTGTATCCATAGGGGCGAGTTTAACATTAAATATCGACAGCGATGTTATGATCAAAGCTCAGAATCCCGGATGCAATACTCATGGCCATCAGTATTTTTGATCTGTTTAAAATCGGCATAGGCCCTTCTTCTTCGCACACCGTCGGGCCCATGAAGGCGGCGCTCATGTTTGTCAGCGCGCTGGCGGACGCGGGTCTCATGCATCGTACTCAGCGAGTCACCGCTGAGCTGTTCGGATCTCTGGGGGCCACCGGGGCCGGTCATGGTTCCCCCAAGGCGGTGATTCTCGGCCTGCTGGGCGAAGCGCCTGACACTGTTGATGTTGCCACCATTGCTGACCGGGTAAGCAGTGTCCGGGAAAATTCAACACTATCACTATTGGGCTCTCATCCTATCGCATTCAGTTATCGTGACGATCTTGTCATGCACCGCTCGCAATCATTGCCCTTTCACCCGAATGGTATGCGTTTCTCAGCCTATGAAAGAGGCCGGACAGAAGCCTCTGACCCGCCCCCTCTGCTGCAAAAAGTGTTTTACTCAGTCGGAGGAGGTTTTATTGTTGATGAGAGTGCTGCAACAGGCGACGTACTCATTGACGATCCCATTCAACAGCCCTTTCCCTTTGCCTCAGCAAAAGAATTACTCGTCAGTTGTAAACAGTCGGGCCAATGCATCAGCAGTTTGATACTGGCGAACGAACTGGTCTGGCGACCATTGCAGGACATCAAAGACAAGCTGGATCAACTCTGGACTGTCATGCAGGCCAGCATCAGCAAAGGCTGCCAGACCGAAGGTATCATGCCGGGAGGATTGAAGGTCAAACGCCGGGCGGCGCACCTGTACACGCAGCTGACAAACGATTCCGCCATTTCAAATGCGGATCCGCTACGCACACTGGACTGGGTTACACTGTACGCACTGGCTGTCAACGAAGAAAACGCATCCGGTGGACGTATTGTCACTGCACCGACCAATGGCGCTGCCGGTATCATTCCGGCCGTGCTGCGCTATTATCTGGACTTTGACCAGGGTGACCACAATCGCTGCAGTAAAGCCGATCAACTCACCGACATTCATCGGTTTTTGTTAACAGCCGGGGCAATCGGCATACTGTATAAAACCAATGCATCTATCAGCGATGCAGATGTCGGATGCCAGGGCGAAGTCGGATCTGCCTGTTCCATGGCCGCTGGCGCACTGGCAGAGGTAATGGGTGCTACGCCGGAACAGGTTGAAAACGCGGCTGAAATCGCCATGGAGCATAACCTGGGGCTGACCTGCGATCCTGTCGGAGGGCTGGTTCAGGTTCCCTGTATTGAGCGCAACGCAATGGCCGCCATCAAGGCCATTAGTGCCGCCCGGATGGCATTGCGTGGTAACGGTGAACATTATGTGTCACTGGACCAGGTGATCAAAACAATGCGGGATACAGGTCGGGATATGCAGGATAAATACAAAGAAACGGCCAGGGGCGGACTTGCCGTTAATGTCCTGGACGTGCCGGTGTCTGTTATTGAATGCTGAGGCGCCCGCTGCGGGTAGAACGAGGCTCTGTGATCGGCAATTAATAATGGGGCTCACAGAGCCCCATTATTAATCCTGTCCCCACCACAGGTGGCAGGAACAGGGTTTGGTCGCCATCTGCGATTTTGTTAGAAATCGTAGACCATGCGCCCGTAGATCGTGCGACCCAGCGGATCCTGCAATGCGCCAAGTACGCCGGCGAATTCAGGTGATCTCTGCGGTTCCCGGTCAAACAGGTTGCGTGAACCCAGCGTAAACGAAAACTCTCCATTAAACGCACTGAGGCCACGGTAGGTATACGATGCATCCACTTGTGACCAGGCTTTTACCTCTGTCAGATTTGCCGGACGGGTGGTTCCACCGAAGAAGTCCATGAACGCAAACTGCGGCCCGTCATAGGGCATGGAGTCAACGTAGCGTGTTATGGCCACGACTGAATGGTTGCCCCGCGACCAGCCCGTTCGCAGATTCGCCTTCCACCTTGGCAGACTGGGAGCCGCACTGGTCGTATCATTGTACTTGCCGGCACCGTCCTGGATCGGTTGCAACGGATCTTCCTGGAACAGGAATTCGTCAATATATGTGGCCTGCAGACCAATGCGGAAGTCTCCAATATTACTGAGGCTGAAGTGATAGTTGGCATTGATATCATAGGCTGTTACATCCACCGTCTCCGCGTTAATCGAGCTAATATTGTCGACTTGCAGAATCGTGAGGATATCGTTCGGGTCGCGGATAATATCCTTGTCCGACGCCGGATTTGCCAACCAGGCCCGCAGCTGATCCGCGCTGGGTTGACTGCCAGGCTGGCCTGAACCGCTAAATCCGGTGGCCGCCTTGAAATTGGCGAAATCCAGTTCCATTTTGGTCTGACCATTAATGGAGATGATCCGATTGGTAAAATCGGTATTGTTCCAGGTTACCGACAAATCAAAATTGCCAAACACCAGATCTACACCAAACTGGGTGGATTTTGAGGTCTCGTTCTGCAGGCCGGGGTTACCGCCACCACAGGCGGTCGTAAAGGCCGAGTGAGGACCAAACCGGTCCGTTACTGTGGACAATCCGCAGGATACAGGATTCAACAGTTGTTGCAGGGACGGTGCAATAAACGCATCCCCGTGAGTGGCCCGCAGACTCACCCAGTCGGTAGGCGCATAAGTAATACCGAATTTCGGATCAGTGGATTGCTGACCGGTGCTGAAGTCCTCGTGGCGCACCGCCAACTCCAGCTCCAGATTGGTCAGTAATGGCACCGCGAATTCAGCGAAGAAAGAGTCCACTTCCCGGCTACCACTGGTCACCGCTTCCCGTTCAGTACCGCCTATCCAGGTATCTCCGGCTATTTCTTCCGCTGACGGGGTGTTTTTAAAATGACTGTCACGGTACTGATATCCAAAAGCCGCACCGATCGGACCACCCGGGAGCTCGAATCCGAAGGTTGGCAAATCACCTGTCACCACCAGATCGATTGTATCCAGCTTGTCCTCCACCCTTTCCCGACTGCGACCTGCGATGGCATTCATCACATGCACGGAATTGTTGTCGGCTTCGTTCACCACAATAAACGGGTTGTAGCAGGCATCACGGTCATTAGCCACATCACAGTTCAATCCCTGCTTCATGGCAGAAATGGAATAGTTCTGATTGGACATAAAAAGAAATTCCCGGTCATTCCGGGTAAAGTTAGCTGAGCCACGCCAGTCTTCAATAAATGGCACAGTAAACTCAGCCCCCACAGTCCAGCGGCTGAGGCGGTCAGTATTAGCGGAAACATTGTCCATATCCGCAGTGTGCCCGTCGGATGGCGTGTGTGTCTTGTTGATGGGTCGCAACGTGCGCGGATTCACATCCTCGAACAGCGGTACGCCATTGTTTGTTGTCCCTGATACGATGTAATCCGGCAAGCCGTCGCCGTTCAGATCCTGTGTGCCACGGTCAGGTATACCATCGCCGTTGGCATCAATACCAAACAACGGTTGATTATTCGAATTAACCGCCCGGAACGGGTTGCCCGGAATTTCCCCGCGCACCACCGGCAGTTCGCCGATTCGCGAGTTGCCGGGATTAGAAGTCGAGGTAAAGGTCGTCTGTCGCAAACGCGTGGTGAAGGCCTGCGCAGACAGGGTCAGATCGTCACTGAAATCCCAGGTAGCATTGGTAAAAAACTGGTTGTTTTGCATCGGCTCCCGGTAGCTGCGATTGTCCCCGAAATCAAACCAGCAGTTGTTCCCGAGCAACATGCCCCGAGGATTATTGTTTGCGCCTGGCGTATAGCCAGTGCGCTCTGAGGCAGGTGCACAATTGGGGTCTGGACGGTTGGATCGGGTTCCCGTGTACTCACCGTCAGCCCCCCGATTCGGCACGAACCAGTTACCCGGCGCATTGGAGGAGAACACCAGCCCGGCATTGGCCAGATCACTGCGCTCGTCCCAGCCGAGCCTGCTGTTCGAACGGAACTGGCCGGCCATCACCACGTCAAGATCACCGATCTCACCGCCCCACAACATCTGGACTGAATGTTCGTCATAATCCCCACGCGAATCCTGTTCCGCGTAGGTGTCCATCTTGAATCCGTCATAGGATGTATATGGCACGAAATTTACCACACCGGCCACCGCCTCACTACCGTACAGGGCCGCCGCTCCGTCCGCGACAATATCGATACGCTGGATGGCGATCGTGGGTATCAGGGCATTGACGTTCTCATTCACCAGCCTTTTACCGTCCAGCAGTGTCAGTGTCGATGAGGCACCCAGGCCGCGCAAATCGATTGATGTAGTTCGCGAACTGGTACCCTGAATGGTATTGGTAATGGCAGAGGCCGCACCATTGACCATGGCAAGATTCTGTACTACTTCACCCATATTCAGGGTGCCTTCGTCTGCAAGATCCTCGGCATTCAGCTGAGTGACAGACGAGGCACCAGTGAAGCCTTCGGATCGGCGTATGAAAGAGCCGGTCACGATTACTTCCTCAATCTCCGGTTCCTGAGCCACAGCCAGATTGACACCAGTAGAAGAAAGCAGTGCGGCAGAAACAGCGGTACAGAGCAAATTGAGCTTGAAGGATGGGTTCTTAATTTCAGTCTTTTTTTTAGCAGTCATGATGCTGTCCTTTTAATTTTTATTTGATTTTTCTATTTTAGGATCCGGACTTATGGACTATCGATGAACGCCCGCTCCCTTAGCTGACCTGGCGTTCGGTCCTGCCAATTGTCAATTGCGCCTTACTGCTCAAAAGACACAATTGGTTACAACTGTAACAGCTCATTCCAAATATTCAAGCATGAATGAAAAATTAGGAAAATTAACAAACAAAATCTTCACTGACAGTGGACAAGCCGGATGCCAGACGTTACCGTCTGTCACCTGACTACTTACCTTATCACAGGCTTCATTGATGCCAGGCAACCCTACTCAAGAAGCGCAGGACACGACCATACAGCAAGCCCTGTCCAGCGCCATTCACCATCTGCATGCAGGGCAACTCAGTGAAGCCGAACATCTTTTTCAGCATATTCTTCAGCACGACCCGGATCAGCCCGTTGCCCTGCATTTACTTGGTGTGCTCTTGCATCAGTCAGGCAATAGTGAAATGGCGGTTCCACTGATAAAAAAATCAGTATCCATTTGCCCGGCTTACGTTGGTGCACACAACAACCTGGGTAATGTGCTGAGAGAACAGGGAAAACTACAGGAAGCCGCTGCCAGCTATCAACAGGCGATTGCCATTAAACCCGACTATGCTGAAGCACACAGCAATCTGGGGCTGGTACTGCTGCATCTCGGGCAGCCGGACAGGGCTATTGACTGCTGTCTTAACGCATTGGCAATCCGAGCCGACTTTCCCGCCGCACTGAACATTCTGGGCAATTCATTCAGCACTCTCGGCAATCTGGAGAAAGCAGCCGCCTGCTACCGAAACGCCATCGTACTGCAGCCTGTGCAGGCTGAATCACACTACAACCTCGCCAAGGTGCTCTTGAAGCTCGATCGACCGGATGAATCGATCAGCAGTTTCCGCCGTGCAATTGAGGCGCGGCCGGAATTTGTTGAAGCATATAATGATCTGGGTGCCACCTTGCAAAAGTGCGCAATGTTCGAACAGGCCATAGCCTGTTACAACCGTGCCATCACGATACGACCTGACTTTGCCGATGCGCATAGCAATCTGGGCAATGCACTCGCGTTGCTGGGCAGACTGGATGAGGCCACCGCGAGTTATCGAAGAGCGCTGGATATCCGCCCCGATCTGGCTGAGGCTGCCGGGGCAATGGGGTCTCTGTTAATGGCTGCCGGCAGACCCGAAGAGGGGCTGGAATGGGAAAAAAAAGGGTTCGGCATAATCACCTTTGATATCGATCAGGGCATATCTATCGACATACATTCATCGACAACGGAAGTATGCCATGAAGCGAATTGATCTGACCACACTCCACCCGGCTCCGCATTTTATTGGCAGCTGGTTCATAGAGCCCTTTTCGCTGAGCGATGATCTGATAGAATTTTTTGAAGCACAACACGACAATCAGACCCGAGGCAAGATCGCCGGCGGCCTGAATCCAGAAGCGAAGGATTCTACCGACCTGTCGATCAGGCCCGCTGATCTGACGCAACCTGATCACGCGCCTGTGCGGCAATACATCGATGCGCTGTTCGACTGCTATCGTGACTATCTGGATCAGTGGTCATTTCTGAAAGACATACTGGCTCGCGGGGAAATCGGCTCATTTAATATCCAACGCTATCAGCCCGGCGGGCATTTTCAGAAATTGCATTCAGAGCGGACAACGCTGGGAACCTCTCACCGCGTGCTGGCATGGATGACTTACCTGAATGACGTCAAGGCAGGCGGATCGACTCACTTTGCTCATTACAACATTGATGTGCAGCCTGAGAGGGGGAAAACCCTGATATGGCCGGCTGAATGGACCCATGCCCACAAAGGCAATATTGTGCAGGAAGGTAATAAATATGTCATAACCGGGTGGATTCATTTCCCCGCACCCGGGACACCCTGAGATATACTTCAGGCGAATCCACATAAAAAGCCCAAAGCGGCCAGACAAGGAGGAGTTTCCTTGAAGATCGTCCCTCAGTCTCTGTTCCCCAGCCTTGTCTGGACCACTGTGTTTGACGACCGGGCAAGCTTCAATGCCAGGATGCTGGCACTGGCCAATCAGATGCGGAAAAAAGACCCTGCCGGCGTCGCAAATACCAATGTACAGGGCTGGCAAAGCCCCAATATTCTGCAGGACCTCCAAGAATTCGAGGAGATGAACCGCAGGATTCTGCAGGTTTGTCAGCGTATCGGGGAATCACAACACTTCAGTCCGGACATCGTTTACCAGCATCAGGCATGGGTCAATATCAGCCCGCCGGGCGCGTCAAACAGCGTCCATTACCACGCCAACTGCCATTTCAGCGGAGTTTATTACATCAGCCTTCAGGAGCCGGAATGCGGGAGTATCTTTTTCCGCGACCCGCGTGTTGCCTCCAGAATGCTGACCTACCCCGCTGTCAGGCCGAGTGAATTCACCACAAGCGAGGTGCGTATGCGGCCTGAAGAAGGCCGTTTATATGTTTTCCCTGGCTGGCTGGAACATGGGGTCGAGGTCAATCGCAGTGACAGGGATCGCGTCAGCATCAGTTTCAATGTACTGGGCATACCTGGCCCCTGACCGATGCCTCTGATCCCCTGCCCGCCCCAGCCTCCTGCGCCGGGGAAGTCCGGGACAATTCACCAGACTGTTCTGGATGCACGAGGTTTGATACCCTGTCGCGCTGTCATTATGATCGTCCCGAAACAAAACTGCCTGAAAGTTGAATCAAAAATCCTGTGAAAACCAACGCTGAAACAGAACAACACACCCCCATGATACAGCAGTTTCTCCGCATCAAGGCGCAGCAGCCGGACAACCTGCTGTTCTACCGCATGGGTGATTTTTACGAACTGTTCTTTGATGATGCTACCGAAGCGGCTGAATTGCTGGACATCACACTGACGGCACGCGGCAGCTCCAACGGCAAACCGATTCCCATGTGCGGCGTGCCCTATCACTCAGCGGAACGCTACCTGGCACGACTGGTGGAATTCGGACGTTCGGTGGCTATCTGTGAGCAGATTGGTGATCCGGCAACCAGCAAGGGTCCGGTCGACCGCCAGGTTGTGAGAATCGTAACGCCGGGCACGGTCAGTGACGAAGCCCTGCTTAAAGAACGCGCCGACTGTGTGCTGATGGCCATCACTGGTCAGCAGCAGGAGGCCCGGTATGAATGTTACGGTCTGGCCTGGATGGACATCAGTGGTGGTCGTTTCCATGTCTGCGAAGTTGCCACACAGGCAGATCTGCTGGCGGAAATCGAGCGCGTAAGACCGGCAGAGCTGCTGTTTGACGACAGCCTGCTGTTGCCATCGGCACTGGAAAAGCGACCCGGCATCCGACGTCGGCCTGTCTGGGAGTTTGATGCCGATACCTGCTACCGGCAACTCACCAGTCATTTTCAGACCCGAGACCTCAGAGCCTTTGGCTGTGAGGATATGCCTCGCGCCATCATGTCAGCGGGCGCACTGCTGACCTACGCCAAGGACACCCAGCGCTCTGCATTGCCACATATTCAACGCATGAGTGTCGAGCAGCCAGGCGATGCACTGGTGCTGGATGCGGCCAGCCGCAGAAATCTGGAACTTGACCGGAATCTTGCCGGCGGCATCAGCAATACGCTGATGTCAGTCATCGACCGGACCTCAACACCCATGGCAAGCCGCCTGCTCAATCGCTGGCTCAACCGCCCGTTGCGACACCAGCAGACACTGGTGCTGCGTCAACAGGTTGTCAGTGCATTGCTGACTGACTATCGATTTGAAGTGCTGCAGCCACTTCTGAAACAGGCCGGTGACATCGAACGGATTCTTGCCCGGGTAGCGCTCAGAACTGCCAGACCACGGGACATGGCCCGTCTGCGTGATGCGCTGACAGTACTGCCACAGCTGCAACAGAGTCTGCTTCCCCTGGTCGCGGAACAAAGTGCACCGCGACTGGCCGATCTGCAGGCAGCCATCAGTGAATATCCACAGCTTGCCGAACTGCTGCAGCGCGCATTGCTGGACAATCCGCCGGTGGTCATTCGCGAAGGTGGCGTCATTGCTGAAGGCTACGATGCCGAACTGGATGAACTGCGTACCCTGAGCAGTAATGCCGGGCAGTATCTCGTGGATATGGAGGTACGTGAAAAACTGCGTACCGGGCTCAGCACGCTGAAAGTCGGTTATAACCGCGTGCATGGATACTATATTGAGGTCAGCAAAGCTCAGGCAGGGGAAATGCCGGCGGACTATCAGCGCCGTCAGACATTAAAAAATGCCGAACGCTTCATTACCCCGGAATTAAAAACGTTTGAAGACAAGGTACTCAGCGCCAACAGCAAAGCGCTGGCGCGCGAAAAAGCGCTCTATGATGATCTGCTGGAAAAAACCGCCGCGCAGCTGCTGGCGTTGCAGGACAGTGCAGCAGCCCTGGCAGAGCTGGATGTGTTGTGCAATTTTGCCGAGCGTGCCCTGAATCTGGACTGGGCGCAACCTCAACTAAACGAGTTGCCGGGAATCTGTATAGAGCAAGGGCGTCACCCGGTTGTCGAGCAGGTACTTGAAACCCAATTTGTGGCAAACGACACCGAGCTGAGTCATGAGCACCAGATGCTTATCATTACAGGGCCGAATATGGGTGGTAAATCGACCTACATGCGGCAGACTGCGCTTATCGTGCTGCTGGCGTTCTGCGGCAGTCATATTCCTGCGGCAAGCGCCCGCATTGGCCCGGTCGACCGCATTTTCACCCGGATCGGATCCTCTGATGATCTGGCCGGTGGTCGCTCGACATTTATGGTGGAAATGACCGAAACTGCCAATATTCTGCACAATGCCAGCGCCCAGAGTCTGGTGCTGATGGACGAAGTCGGTCGTGGCACCAGTACCTTCGACGGGCTCTCACTGGCCTGGGCAAGTGCGGTCTTTATCGCCGAAAAACTGAACGCCATGACCCTGTTCGCCACCCACTACTTTGAGTTGACGGTGTTGCCGGACCAATATCCCCATATCGGCAACGTGCATCTTGATGCCA
>Ga0210009_1002439_pt1 | contig 13585 bp, 11 predicted proteins | sample CryGeyCG2114_065_FD_185457 | JGI IMG/M metagenome (GOLD analysis project Ga0210009, IMG submission 185457) | Groundwater microbial communities from aquifer - Crystal Geyser CG12_big_fil_rev_8/21/14_0.65 (SPAdes) (version 2) | ecosystem: Environmental > Aquatic > Deep subsurface > Groundwater ... | reverse complement strand
GCGACGGGGGCTTCCAAGACAATTTTCGAAATGTTTCCCAACGATTCAGCGGCGGTTGCCTTTAAGAAATTGGCGCGTGAAATTATGATACAGTGATTCTGATATTCTGAACATCCATTATTCTATGTTTACTGAAGATGAGAGGGGCAGGACATTCATAATTTGATTGAACCTCATGGTGGCGAATTGAAAAATTTGTGTGTCTCAGGTGAGCACGCATCCGAATTGCTATCCGAAGCGTTACATCTCGCATCCTGGACACTCAGTGATGCGCAGATTTGCGATTTAGAACTGCTCTTAAACGGCGGATTCTCACCACTTACCGGTTACCACTCCCAGTCGGATTATGAGTCTGTTCTGAGTTCCATGCGTCTTGCGGACGGTACGCTCTGGCCCATTCCGATTACATTGAGCGTTGATCAGTCTTTCGCCACTGCAGTTCATTTGGGTGATAGGATTGTCCTGCGAAACAAGGAAGGTCGGGCGTTGGCGGTTCTGACGGTTTCAGACAGGTGGCAACCGGATAACGCCACGGAAGCACAGGCAATTTTCGGAACTCAAAATCAATCTCACCCCGGCGTTGCGGCAGTTATGCGGAGACGGAATGAAATCGTTCTTGGGGGTCCAGTCGAAGGTTTGGAATTGCCACGACATTATGATTTTTCGGCGTTTCGACATACTCCCGGCCAACTACGAAGCCTCTTCCAAAAGTTAGGCTGGTTGAATGTCGCCGCTTTTCAGACCCGTAACCTCATGCATCGCGCCAACTTTGAATTGACTGTGCGTGCTGCCGCCGACCACAATACCAAATTACTCATTCATCCGGTGGTTGGGCAGACCCTGCCGGGTGAACTGGATCCATTTACGCGTGTCCGGTGTTATCAAAAATTGTTATCAAAATACGTCCCGGGAACAGCGATGCTAAACCTGCTCCCTCTGGCAATGCGTATGGCAGGTCCACGGGAGGCGTTATGGCATGTCATTATCCAGAAAAATTTTGGGTGCAACCAGTTCATTATGGGACCTGATCACGCGAGCCCTCAACCATCATCCAGGGGTGACAATTATTATAAGCCTTATGCAGCCCAGGAGTTGGTAGACCAATTTGCAGACGAGCTTGGTGTGACTTTCATTAAATCGCCTAAACTTGTTTACAATACCAATCGGGCTGAGTATCAATCGGTTGATGGGGTACGGCCCGGCGAACAAACGCTCGAAATTTCCCCCAGTGAATTAAGGCATCGCCTGGATAAAGGACTGGAAATTCCGGAGTGGTTTTCATTTCCGGAGATCATCACGGAGCTCCGAAAAACTGTTCCACCGGTCATCCAGCGCGGATTTACGGTCTTCTTTACGGGGTTATCCGGATCAGGCAAATCAACCCTGGCCAACGGTTTGTTTGTGAAACTTATGGAAGATGGCGGCCGTCCGGTTACACTGTTGGATGGGGATGTCGTTCGTACCCATTTGTCCAGCGAGTTAGGATTTTCGAAGGAACAGCGGTCCGTTAATGTTCGGCGCATCGGGTATGTGGCTAGTGAAATAACCAAGAATGGCGGCATCGCTATTTGTGCGCCGATTGCTCCTTATGAAGATGACCGGCAATTCAATCGTGACCTGATTTCGCGGTATGGCGGGTATATCGAAATTTTTGTGAACACACCGATTTCAGAATGCGAGAAGCGTGATGTTAAAGGGCTCTACGCCAAAGCTCGTCAGGGATTGATTAAGGAATTTACCGGAATCGATGATCCCTACGAAATTCCCAGGGACCCAACGATGGTGGTTGAGACGGTGGGTATGAAATCGGAAGAATTGGTTCAGGAGATTCTTTTGAAAATCAGACAATTAGGTTATCTGAAATAATCAGCCTTCAGCTCAGGTAAAAAAAGCAAGATTGTTTAGCATTCCTTAACTGCCTAACAAGTTGAATGGAATCATTGAGCGATTGGAACCAGGTCGGTCGTACTGTCCAATTCTCCAATTTTATGAACCAGGGTGCTCGAATATTCCTGCAGTAAATGATGTAATTGATAGATAAATATGGATTCAATCAGTGCCCAATCCATGAGTCTGGGACGATGGCGAAGTGTCCACCACAGCAACCGCCAAAAGTATTTCCGGTCCTTATACCTGATCCCGATATAAAAAATGGTTCGAAAAAGTACTGGCAGATATTCAGTGGCGTTTAATCCCGGAATATCGGTTTCGACAGTCGGCAGGTGATTGAATTCTGAGAGCCATTTTTTTGCTCGTTCAAAACTAAACGCTGCTCCATAGATGAGTTGTATCGTTCGATGAAATTCACGATAAAAAGTGGCAGCCGGCATGTTTAACCTGATGTTGGTTTCCGCTTCCTGGAATGAGAAATCAGCAATCAGTCGGTCTTCATTCTTCATACGCTCAAAAAGTGGGGTGCCGGGAGGCGCTTTCAGCATGTTCACCGTTGCCAGCATGATGCCGCTGCTCTGAATCAGGTCAATCTGATTTTGAAAGGTATCAACAGTGTCTGTATCAAATCCAACAATGAAACCACCAACGACGATAAAGCCCTTGCGATGCAGAATCGAGATGCTGTTTAAGATATTTCGCCGCAGATTTTGTGATTTTCGGGTGAGTGTCAAGGTGTCTTCATCATCAGTCTCGATTCCGATAAATAAATGTCGAAATCCTGCTTCCAGCATGAGATCCATCATTTCTTCATCGTCAACCAGGTTAATGCTCACCTGAGTCGAGAATGAAAAAATGGGGACATGTTGTTTGCGCCACGCGATTAGTGCCGGGAGTAGCTCTTGTTTTAAAACCTTGCGATTTCCAATCAAGTTGTCGTCGGCAAAGAGAATACTTGGTACGACTGATTGCTCCCGGAAGACTTCCAATTCAGCAATGACCTGCTCGGGAGTTTTGGTGCGGGGCAGGTTTCCGTAAAGTGTTGGCACATCGCAAAATTCACAATGATAGGGACATCCGCGTGAATACTGAATGATGCCATATTGGTATTTTTTCAAATCGATGAGGTTCCAGGCCGGTATCGGAGTCTCCCGAACCGATGCGAAGGCATCACTCTGGTAAATCGTTTTGGGAATGCCTAATTCCAGATCAGCCAGATATTGTGGTAGCGTAATTTCAGCCTCATTCAGAATGAAATGGTGAATCCCGGGGAAACGCTCGTGCTGCAGCGTAAATAGAGAACCTCCAGCGACAATGGTCTTATTTCTTGCCGTCGCGCGGTGTATGATGTCACGAGCTGAAATTTCCTGGACATTCATGGCTGATAAAAATACCTGATCAGCCCAGTCAAGGTCATCATCCTTAAGTATGGTAACATTGAGATCAACCAAGTGCAGGTGCCATGATTCCGGTAACATCGCGGCAATTGTGAGTAGCCCCAATGGCGGGTACCAGGCTGATTTTCCAAGAATCTGGAGGGTATGATTCATCGACCAGAATGAACTGGGCATCTCGGGGTATACGAGTAAAGCGTTCAGTAGGAACCTCCTGTTTCGTTCAGAAGCGAAAGCATAAACGGAAAATTATAAGCGTTCAACTTTAATTTTAGAAAAATCGTCCTGGTAAGGAGATGCTTCAAAATGGTGGTAAAAGAAGAAGTCATGGTCGTGATAATAAAAAAAGCCCTGAACGAACTCAGGGCTTTTTTCCAACAGAGCGGGATCGACGGGGCTCGAACCCGCGACCTCCAACGTGACAGGCTGGCGTTCTAACCAAACTGAACTACGATCCCAACTTTCAAAAAATCAGATTATTAATCTTTGCTGCGATACATGATTGCAACTGGAATGATCACGAGGTAACCAATCAGTAAAACAATCGGGGAAACCGACAAGGATTGCGTGCTGTTCAAGCTGCCAGTCCCCATGAGGATATACCCTAAAGCGATAACAAATAACCCGATTAGAAAAAGCACATAGTTAATCGCACTGAATGGCAGTGTGCTTAACCAATTTGATGCTTCTAAAGTGCTTTTTTTGCTCATAGCGGGCCGAATATAAACGGGTCATATAGCCTATGCAATTAAATTCAAATTTACTAAAAAGGAATTTTTGGAGCGTTGACACACGTAACCAAGCCGTCTATATTCAAACGCCAATGCAGGACCAAAATGACATTCAGAAATAAGCTCCTTATTACAGCCTGTGCGTTGGCGGTGCTCGTTTTAGTGACCTGGGCTGGTAATTACCTCATTCTAAATAACACATTTGATCGGGGAAATGTGTCCGTTCGGGTCACCATACCACAGGGTGCGACATTGGGGCAGATCACCGATTCATTATACGCTACAGGCATTATATACAATCGGACAAGTTTTAAAATGGCTGCCTGGCTCACCGGAAAAACGCGCCGACTATATCCGGGTACTTATGAGCTGTCACCACATCTTTCCAATAAAACATTGTTGTACGAGCTATCGACTATCCATCTTCAGGAGGTTGAAGTTACCATTCCGGAAGGATTACGGTCTGATGAAGTCATCAGTATTCTGGCAAACAAATTAGATCTCGACTCGCTTGAATTGTCATCTTTACTCGTGGATTCGAGTTTACTGGCCAAGGCCAACTACGGTTTCATTTCACTGGAAGGGACGCTTTTTCCTGATACTTACAGATTTGTAAAGGGTGCTCCGGCTCGAGCTACGCTGGAACGGTTGATCGTCAATTTCACAAATCATCTGAAACCTGAATGGATTGAAAGAGCCAAAGAGATTAAACTCAGAATTCCGGATGTCATCACCCTGGCATCACTCATTGAGAAGGAAACGGCAAACCCCAACGAACGACAACTGATTTCCGGTGTGTATCACAACCGACTCAGACAAAATATGTTACTCAATTGCGACCCGACACTGATTTATGCACTGGTCCAAAGCGGCGAGTGGGACGGCAATATCAAGCTCGAGCATAAAGACTTGAAAAGCCCGTACAACACCTATAAATATCGGGGATTACCCCCGACTCCCATCGCCAATCCCGGCGCTGCCAGCATCGAGGCAGCCTTATACCCGGCCGATAATCCTCATTTGTATTTTGTGGGTAAAGGTGACGGCTCTGGTGAGCATGCATTTTCAGTGACACTTCACGACCATTTTAACAACGTCAATCGTTATCAACGAAGAAATCGGTAATTTTGTGTTTGATATTCTTGCAGGGCTGAACGCTGAACAACAAAGTGCTGTCACAGCGGTAAATGGAGCCGTTTTAATTTTTGCAGGGGCAGGTAGTGGAAAAACCCGCGTTCTGACGCATCGAATTGCCTATCTAATTCAACATGAGCATGTCGCCCCACATAACATTCTGGCCGTAACCTTCACCAATAAAGCTGCCGGTGAGATGCAAACGCGAATCCTGGACATTATCGGTGAACAACATGGTCGGGTGAATGTCGGCACGTTCCACTCTATCTCCGCTCGGATCCTCCGAAGGGAAGCAGAATCCCTGGGTTATGATCGCTATTTTACCATATATGATGATGATGATGGTTTGCGCGTCGTAAAACAGATATTCAAAGATAGAAATCTGCCCACGGAGCAAGTACCGCCCAAGAGTGTATTTTATTCAATCAAGAATTACAAAAATCAAATGATCGGACCTGACGAACTTGAAGGCCAGCCATTCTTTTTTCGCGGCGGGATTGACCTGGTTGAGATCTACAAGTTGTATGAAAGACGGTTAAAACATAATAACGCATTGGATTTTGATGACCTGCTGCTCAAGCCATTGGAGCTTTTTAAAAACAATCCGGGTATCCTGAAATTATACCAGGATCGGTTTCGGTACATTCTGGTTGACGAATATCAGGATACAAATCGGGCTCAGTTTCAATTGGTGAAACAACTATCCGCACTTCATGGCAATCTTTGCGTGGTGGGGGATGATGATCAGTCTATCTATGGTTGGCGGGGCGCTGATATTCGCAATATTCTCGATTTCAAGGCAGCCTTTCCCACGGCTCAGATTTTTAAACTTGAGCGCAACTACCGCAGCACAAAAACCATAGTTTCAGCCGCTGCGGCCGTAGTGGGAAATAATCGTGATCGTGCTGAAAAACAACTTTGGACCGAAGCTGAACAAGGCTTGCCAATATTAGTAATGCACGCCAGTGATGATCAACATGAGGCGCGCATGATCGCCGAGAAAATATTAGATCTTTCCAGCGAGCCGGAGCTTGATTTCAGTAAGATGGCGATTTTATACCGAACCAATGCACAATCTCGTGCGATTGAGGAGCGACTGCGGGACTCCGGAATTCCATATCAACTCGTTGGCGGGACAAAATTCTATGATCGTAAGGAAATTCGCGACGCGCTGGCCTATTTAAGGATCGTTCAAAATCCGTCAGATGATGTGAGTGTGGCTCGGGTATTGAACACACCGCCGAGAGGAGTCGGCAAGACCAGCGAAGCCCATTTGGCCAGTTATGCACTTGAGCATGACCTGAGGTTTTTTGATGCACTTCGTCAGGTAGATGCTACCGCGGTTGGTTCCGGTCCTGCGAACCGCGTTAAGGAATTCGTAGCACTTGTCGAAAAACATTCCGCCCTTTTACCCGAATCTGATTTGGGGGATTGGGCACAGGCCTACATCAACGAAACAAAATTGATACAACAATATCAAGCTGAAGAGTCTGACGACGCTGAATCCCGCATTGAAAACATCTACGAATTGATCAATGGCATTCGGGAATTCCAGGGGCGGCACGAAGAACCGACGCTGGCTGCATTTTTAGAAGAAGTCGCCTTAATAACTGACATTGATAACTTGGATAAGGCGCGTCGACAGGTGACCTTAATGACCTGTCATAGCGCCAAGGGACTTGAGTTCCCGGTGGTATTTTTGGCTGGACTCGAAGATGGACTTTTCCCATTGATTCGGCAGACAGAATCGGAAAGTGATCTCGAGGAGGAACGCCGACTGTTTTATGTCGGATTAACCCGAGCTGAGAAGCGAGCCTTTATCACGTACTGCTCAGCCCGCCAACGGTATGGTGAGACCATACTCGCCAGACCATCCAGATTTATTCTGGAGATACCACGAGATTTAATCCAAATGCCACAGGAGGCGAGTATCACAATATCCAGTAAAAGTTCATCAAATCGAAACATCCAGGAAGCCGATAGGAAGTCGATCACGAAAAAGCAATCACCCTTTATTGCCAATCGGATTCACCCTGAGCAACCGACTGACTATGCTACCGGCCAGACTGTCGAGCATGCCTTTTTTGGTCGGGGGAAAATTCTTCAGGTAATCGGGTCCGGGTCCGAGGCAAAACTCACGATTATGTTTTCTGGGAATCAGCAGAAAAAGATTCTTGCACGCTACGCCAAGTTGAATATCATTAGCGCTTAACAGCTTTAATTAACAAGTGGTTGGGGTGATATCCGAGGGGTCACTCTTCACTGTGTTCTGAAATTACATGAGACTCATTATCATTTGCAGGATGGGGTGATCTCAAATAGATTACCGTCAATGGAAAGGAGAAAAAATGCAAACCCAGGCAGAAGGTTCACTTAAAAGAGTTTTCCGGGATAACGCATTAAAGGCGACTCCTCAGCGATTGGATGTTTTGAAGTTGCTGATGACTTCCGGCGAACATTTAGATGCCGAAGAGATCTACAAGCGGTTACTGAAAAAAAAGAAAAATGTTAGTCGGGCAACGATTTACCGCACGCTTGAAGTTTTAGTTGAATATGATTTCGTACGCAAACTTGATTTTGCTGATGGCCGGATGCGGTATGAACAAAATCAAAATCCTGATGAGCACCACGATCACATGGTCTGCCAGGTCTGTGGGAAAGTATTTGAATTTTTTAATCCTCAAATTGAAGCTCTCCAGGAAGCCATCGCTCAGGAAATCAATTTTCAAATGTTGTCCCACACTATGCATATCTATGGCATTTGCAGCGCGTGTGGCGACAGTGCGGACCCGGTTGCATGATCTTCAATCTGCTCACATTTCTGTAGAAAGATGAAATAATCCATATGTTCGGTCGTTTTCAAAATAAAACCAGATCAATTCCCAGACATCAACTGGAAAACGCCGGCTTGCGACTAAGTGACCTGCAACCGGGTCAAAAAGCACGGATTTTAGAAATTGGCGGCAGTGAAATGTTCCGCATTCGCCTGATGGAAATGGGGCTATTAATCGGAGATGTTGTGGAGATGGAAAAATTGGCACCTCTCCGAGACCCAATGGAGTTGATTGTCAAAGGCTACCATCTTTCCTTGCGTCGGATGGATGCTGAGAAAATAGCCATCGAAACAGTCGCTGCCGATGAGTAGAACGCAGACGATCGCGGTTGCCGGTAACCCCAACTGCGGTAAAACCACCATTTTCAATTCATTGACGGGGACGCATCAGCATGTGGGCAATTGGCCTGGCGTGACCGTCGAACGCAAGGAGGGTCGCTATGTTTATCATGAGCAGACCTTCAAAGTCATTGATCTGCCTGGTACTTACAGCCTCTCCACCTACTCCGTCGAAGAATTGGTCGCTCGTGATTTCATTATCAAAGATGTCCCCGACATCATCATAAATGTGGTTGATGCCTCGAACCTTGATCGCAATCTGTTTCTAACCACCCAGCTCATTGAAATTGGCCGACCCATGGTCATTGCCTTGAACATGATGGACATGGCACAGGAAAAAGGGCTGCAAATCGACACCGAGACGTTGGGTGTTTTATTGGGTGCACCGGTAGTTCCGGTCGTAGGGCGTACTGGCTTGGGTATCGATCTCCTGAAGGAAAAAATTCACCGGGTCCAAACTCAGGTCTCGGAAAAAGCTCGCCATATCAACATTGTCTATCATCGTGATATTGAAGCCCAGATTGAACGCATCAGTCATGTGTTGGAACAGGGTGCCATCACGCTGCCGAACGCCCGATGGGTTGCGGTTAAACTACTCGAAAAAGACGATCACATCTGGGAATACCTGGTGGATTTCACCGAAAAAGAATCCTTGAAGATCGTCACGGCTGAAGCCATTGACCAGATTGAAAAAATTTTTAATGACACGAGTCGCTCAGCGATTTCCCATGCCCGCTATGGTTTTGTGCGTGGGGCAACGCAGGAATGCGTCAAGACAACACTGGCTGAACCCGTGGATTATAGTCGTAAGATCGATAAATTTTTAACCCATCGCCTGTTGGGATTACCGATTTTTGCATTTTTCCTTTGGGTGATGTTTACGGTGACATTCAATGTTGGCGCTTATCCCATGGATTGGATCGATAGTGCCGTTTCCTGGATGATAAACCTCCTGCACACGATCTTGCCGGAATCCATGGTTGCTTCCCTGATTGTGGATGGCATGATAAGTGGTGTGGGAGCAATTGCCGTATTTTTACCCAATATATTTATCCTGTTTTTCATCATCGCGTTGCTGGAAGATTCGGGTTACATGGCCCGGATGGCCTTTATCATGGATCGTGTCATGCATTCCCTGGGGCTCCATGGGAAGGCATTCATTCCATTGGTTATGGGATTTGGATGTAATGTGCCGGCCATCATGGGTACGCGCATTCTGGAATCCCGCCGGGATCGTATTCTCACGACCCTGATTAATCCGTTTATGAGTTGCAGCGCTCGACTGCCGGTATACATCCTGGTGGCCGGAGCGTTTTTCCCCACCCATGCCGGAACTGTCATTTTTGCCATGTATGTCACCGGCGTTGTAGCCGCGATTCTCTCTGGGAAATTATTTTCAAAGACCGTCCTGCGAGGCATGTCGAAACCGTTTGTCCTGGAATTACCACCTTACCAAAAACCGAAATTTTCATCATTGCTGTGGCACACTTGGGAGCGAGGTCAGGTCTTTATTCGAAAAATGGGTACCGTCATTTTAGTAGGATCAATCATCGTCTGGGCATTTGGCTACTTTCCCCGTGAGGTGACATTATCTCAAGATTACGATGGCCAAACTCAGAAATTGAAGACGCAATTAACGGTCAGGCAACACAGTATTGACGAAGCCTTTGATGCGTCAGTGGAAATGCAAAAACAGCAATATTATTCCGTGTTGGTACCGTTCGAGTCCAGCAAGCATTTCAAGGAATTGGTCGGTCAGCGTGATTCCCTGCTGCATGAGACGCAGATTAATTTTCAAGATGCCGTCGCAAGCATAGGCTACGCCCGCCAGGCGGATGTCATGAGTCAGAAATGGATCGGGAAGCTGGGAAAGATCATCGAACCCATCGTAGCGCCACTGGGTTTTACCTGGCGTGAGGGTGTTGCTCTGATTACCGGTTTTGTTGCCAAAGAAATTGTTGTCTCCACCTATGGTGTTCTCTTTGGCGTTGGGGCTGATGTGGATGCTGAGAATACCGGAATTATTGCCAGCTTACAGCAGGGAGGTATGACACCCCTGATCAGCATCGGATTCCTTGTTTTTGTGCTGCTTTACACACCCTGTTTGGCGACAATGGCTGCAATTCGGCGCGAAACCGGTAGTTGGGGTTGGACGACCTTTTCGGTGGTGTATTCCTTGTTACTGGCCTGGTTGCTGGCCTTCGGAATCTATAGAATCGGGAGCTGGCTAGAATGGCTCACATAATAGATTGGCTGGTAACGGGGTCCATCGTCCTCATCTCCAGTGTTCTGACGATCCGATATTTGGTAAAGCTCGTGCACCCTCCTAAGCATTTGCAAGCGACCTGTATCGCCTGTGATACCGGATGTGAGATGCGTGAAATCCGGGACGATTTTATCAAAAAAAAGCGTCATTTGGTGCAAACCGAAAACTGATCTTTTGTGGTTTCGCCTCATTTCGAACAAATTTAATTTTTTATCATCCAGTTCTTTAATTTTGAGAATAATCATTCTACATTAGGCGCGTCTATGCCACCCAAACTAACGCGAATAGCTGACTTTGAACCGGATAAGCGAATCCAGGGATTTTATCGTATAAAAGAAATCCACCAGCGCATCACCCGCACCGGACAGCCCTATCGTGAATTGGTAGTACAGGATAAAACGGGAATGGTGGACGCGAAGATTTGGCATGATGCTGCTGCCTTTAAAATCTCATGCAGTGTGGGCGACGCCGTAGTGGTCCAAGGTGTTGTTAGTGAGTATCGTGGACGACTCCAGTTGGAATTGGAAAAATTGGGATTGGCGACACCCGAAAAGCACACTGAATATGGTTTTGATCCCACTGATTTACTGCCTGCCACCGCCTATGATATTGAAGAAATGTGGTCCGGGATCGTCGAGATTATTCAGAGCATGGAAAATGAATTTCTCCGGAAACTGGTGGAAAATCTTTACCAGACTCATGAGACGAAAATAAAGACTCATCCCGCTTCCATGACATTACACCATGCGGTTTATGGTGGTTTTTTAGAACATATTTATTCCATGGCCCGGGTTGCGGAGAAAATCGCGGCACATTATTCTGCTGATCGCGATTTGCTCATCACCGGCGTGTTGCTGCATGACCTGGGCAAGCTCGTCGAGCTAAAACCCGTGAATGAGCCGGGTTATACCGATGAAGGCATTTTGATTGGGCACTTGGTGCTGGGGCGTGATATGGCCCGGGAAATGATGCTGAAAATTGACCATTTCCCCGCTGAACTGAGACTGAAAGTTGAACACATCATTCTCTCACATCAGGGAAAATACGAGTGGCAATCGCCAAAACGTCCGAAATTTCTCGAGGCCATGCTGCTCCACATGATTGATGAAATGGATGCCCGTGTCAACATGCTGAGTGCCGCCATTGAACAGGATCATGAACCGGGTGCTTTCACCAATCGCTACAACTACTTCAAGCTCAATCTCCTCAAAGGTCCCCTGAATATTGATGATGATGATGACGCTTTCCCTGCTTGAGTACCGCCGAGCCGCTCTCGCAGCGATGCTCATGGCTTTGCTCCTTGCTGTGGGGATGACGCTCGTCTTTATTCCCAATCTTGAACTGGTTACTGCCACCGCCTTTTTAATCGGATTTTTACTTGGTCCAAAATGGGGATGGTGGGTTGCCGGACTCGGTGAAGCACTGTTTTCTGCTATGAATCCAATCGGTTCGGGATTGGCGTTCCCCATCCTGTATGGTTTTCAAATTATTGCAATCAGCCTCACCGGATTTATCGGCGGTGTGGTTGGGCAAAGATTGACAATGGATCGGCCATTCGTCATTTCCCGCATCTGGTTCGGGGTGCTGGGTAGCACGCTGGCTTTGATTTACGATTTTTTGACTGCTCTAAGTTTCCCGCTTACCGCCGGCCTGGGCGGATGGCCACTGCTCACGGCAACCGTGCTGGGGTTGGGATTCTTCATCATTCATATCGCCGTCAACTTTGTCGTATTTTCCACCATTCTTCCAGCTTTAATGTCTGCCAGTCGGCGTCAATTGATGATTCACGGTCTGGTTACTTAAACATGCTTTACTTGAACCGTACGCAGCTCCGATACGCATTATTACTCGTGTCTTTCCAGATTTTTGGACAAACCATCCTGCCTTGGGACGATCATCAACCGAGCCCTGATTTTGGTATATCCATCGGTCCAACTGCCTATCTGAATTACGCCCGTCCGCTCGGGTATCCGGGTGTCCAGCTACATGAATATTCTGATTTGACGCGATTAAATTTAATAAGCGGTCAACCTGACCGCCTGCTCTCGCCATGGTGGATTGGTTCAAACCATAACACACGTCACACCAATTTTGGTCCTACGGTTATCACGGAATTTGATACAGCCGCGTCACATGTGATGATCAATTACAAACAGGGTGATTCAGAATTCAAAGATTTTGCATTTACTTACGAGCACGCTCTGAGCAAAAGCAGCTATCTCGGTTTCGTCAGTGAGACGCGCAGTCATGTGCGGTATATTGATGTGACTGATTTCGACCAGCAGGATCACCAAATTGAATATTTTACTGAAACAAAAAATCTTTCTACCCGGGTCAGGGCGGGCTACAATCGCCTGCGCACCCCACTGTACACACTTATTGTAGATCCGATTTTATTGACGACAAGCCTGGATGCCGATGCCAATCTTCAATGGGATCGGTATACCGGTTCCGTCGAATCGAGCTTTTCTCGCGGTAAGAATCAATACCGATTGGTATTTTGGCAGCAGGGGGGTGAATGGCTTTGGGCGGACTCGCTCCGTAATCAATGGAATACCCTGGCGTTGGGTAGTTGGGATTATCACTTGTCACCTCGTGTGACGGTTTCTACCAGTGCCGGATATTGGCGGCAAACGCTGGGGGAATGGCAATTTAAAGTCCCACTGACGCAGGCATCCTTTTCCAGGCTCGGAGATTATTCGACGATCGAATTTGGCGTGAAAACGATGGACAGGATCGTCCTGCCGAATGGCGATGCCCAATTCAATTTCAAAAAAACTTATATTGGGGTGAGTTTGACACCACTGCTACAGTACGATCTGGCCCGGCACAAACTTTCTGCAACATCCGTCGGACAGACAAAAATTGGCATCCGTGATTCGACCTTTGCCGTGGAAGCGAGTGCCTGGCAGGGATTGAGTGGCTTGCCGATTCCCGGAGATACCCTTGGTGGAACTGGCGGAACTACCGCCGGTCGGGCCGTGATTGCATCCTTGGA
>Ga0210009_1002435_pt1 | contig 13598 bp, 10 predicted proteins | sample CryGeyCG2114_065_FD_185457 | JGI IMG/M metagenome (GOLD analysis project Ga0210009, IMG submission 185457) | Groundwater microbial communities from aquifer - Crystal Geyser CG12_big_fil_rev_8/21/14_0.65 (SPAdes) (version 2) | ecosystem: Environmental > Aquatic > Deep subsurface > Groundwater ... | reverse complement strand
GCACCGCCGGCTCCGCCGCACCGTGTCAGGGCGCGGTCGCGACACGTTACTGCGCAAGCAGCCGATTGCGGGAGCGACCGCTTGCAGCCCTTCCCGCACCGCCGGCTCCGCCGCACCGTGTCAGGGCGCGGTCGCGACACGTTACTGCGCAAGCAGCCGATTGCGGGAGCGACCGCTTGCAGCCCTTCCCGCACCGCCGGCTCCGCCGCACCGTGTCAGGGCTGCGGTCCGACCCACAAAATCAGCCTACTTGATGCACACCGCGCGCACTTGCTGGATGTCGGTGATGCCGCTCAATACTTTTTCGATACCGTCCTGTTTCAGCGTGCGCATCCCCTCGTCCAGCGCGATGGCGAACAATTCGGCGACGCGCGCGTGTTCCTGGATGGCTTTTTTCACCGGGTCAGTGCCGATCATCAACTCATGCAGGCCAACACGACCGCGATAGCCGGTACCGGTGCATTTGTCGCAGCCTACTTTTTCGTACAGCGTGATCTGGCCTTTGTCGTCGCCAAACAGTTTCACCCATTCGGCGTACTGTTCTTTCATTCCGGTATTCGGATCTTTTTTCCACCGCTCGGTGTTTTTCAGTTCTTCCACATATTCGGTCAGCAGCAGCTTGATCTCGTCCTGGGTGGCAATATGCGGCTTCTTGCAATCCTTGCACAGCCGTTTCGCCAGACGCTGCGCCAGAATGCCGAGCAGCGCATCGGCGAAGTTGAACGGATCCATGCCCATGTCGAGCAGGCGAATGATGGATTCGGGCGCGCTGTTGGTGTGCAGGGTGGCGAACACGAGGTGGCCGGTGAGCGAGGCTTCGATACCGATGGAGACGGTTTCCTTGTCGCGCATTTCACCGACCATGATCACGTCCGGATCAGCGCGCAAAAAGGAGCGCATGATGGTGGCGAAATCCAGCCCGGCCTTCTTGTTGATCTGCACCTGGCGCAGGCCCTTCTGGGTGATTTCCACCGGGTCTTCCGCCGTCCAGATCTTGGTGTCGGGCGTGTTGATGTGTTTCAGGATGGAATGCAGCGTGGTGGTCTTGCCGGAACCGGTCGGGCCGCACACGAAGAACAACCCGTAAGGTTTGGCGATGGTCTTTTTGATCAGTTCCAGATTGCGCTCGGAGAAGCCCATCTTCTCCAGCGGGATGGGTTCGCCCGATGCCAGAATACGCATCACCACGTCTTCCACCCCACCCTGCGAGGGAATGGTCGCCACCCGCAGCTCGATGTCCAGCGGGCCGTATTTTTTGAATTTGATCTTGCCGTCCTGCGGCCTGCGCTTCTCGGAGATATCAAGGTCGCACATGATTTTGAGACGGGTCACCAGTGCGTTGCGATACGTGGCTGGAATCTCGATGTAGTTCAGCAGCGAGCCGTCCTTGCGCAGGCGGATTCCGGTTTTGCCTTTGCCCGGCATCGGCTCGATGTGGATATCGGACGCCCCCATCTTGTAAGCGTCGATGATGATCTTGTTGACCAGCTTGACCAGCTCGTTGTCGGCGGCCGCATTCAGATCATCCTGATTGACCCCGCTCGATTCCTCATCCTCCTCGCTGCCGAGCGAGGTAAGCAAATCATCCATCGACTCCGAAGAGTCACCGAAACTGCCAGTGATGTCGCCTACCCCGCCCCCACCGTAGAACGCATCCAGAGTGGCCTTGAATTCGCGCTGGGTACAAACCTTGTAGATCAGCCGGTTCTTGGGGAAGATGTTGTTGACGACGCGCGACGCCTGGATCCGCTCGGGATCGGTGGTGAGAATGACCAGCCCTTCCGGTGTGTCGTCGACCGGCACCCAGTGGCTGCTCTCGACATACTCGCGGCGCAGGTTGCGCAACAGATCGGCGGGCTTGACCCGGTCCGCCTTGAAAGGCTCGTAGCCCACGTTGAAGAATTTCGACAACGCCGAACCCAGTGCCTCAAGCTTGATGCCGAATTCGTCGATCAGCACATTTTCGACGTCGATCCCTTTGCGCCGCGCCGTGCGGGTCGCCAGCTCGAACTCCGCCGCCGACATGACCGCATCCGCCACCAGGTAATCGTATTTGGTCTTGATCGCATCGCTTTGCTGCTGGCGCTGGCGCAAGGCGATGGCGAGGGTTTGCGTCAACTCTTTCACGCCCTCTTCCACCTCCTGCGGAAAGGGCTGCCCCGCCTTGTTGTTGATGACTTGCATGACGCCGACCAGGTCGCCCCCCTCGTCCACGATCGGTGCGACCAGCATCTGCTTGGTGCGGTAGCCGGTGCGCTTGTCCACGTCCTGCAGAAAACGCAGCGTGGGACTGTGCGCCGCCAGTTCCTGCTGGTCATACACGTCCTTGATGTTGAGCAGTTTCTTGTGCGCGGCGCTGTAACCGGCGATGCTCTGCTCGGCGATGGGCAATTTCAGGTCCTTGAATGAGTTGAGTCCGGTCTTGACTTTGGAGATCAGCGAGGCCTTGTCGTCACCCACCACATAGATGGTGAGCCGGTCGGCATTGAACAGGGTGCAAATGTCCTTGCTGACGTCGAGCATGATCTCGTCGATGTTGCTCGTCGCATGGATCTTGTTGGTGACATGGTTGAGATTGCGGGTGAATTCCAGACGCACGCCCATCTCGTTTGCATTGCCCTGTAGCGGACCACTCATTTTTTTGTCTCCCTTGCCTACTGTTGCTGCGCTCGCGACACCGACCACAGCCCGTTTTCCAGCACATAGACGTCATACCCCGACTGCGCCAGGATGAACGCGGCAGCCGCGCTGCGGCGGCCACTCTGGCAATAGGCGATATACGGCGTCGCCTTGCTCAATACGCCGATCGCATTGCGGATGTCGTTGAGCGGCACGTTGATCGCTCCCGGCAGTTTGTCGTAACGGTATTCCGGCGGATGGCGCACGTCCAGCCACACTGCGCCCTGCTTCACCTTTTCCTTTGCTTCCGCAAAACTGATGCGGTGCAACAAAGGCTCTTTCATCAATTCGAGGAAGTCCTGCTTTTTCATGCGCAGCAGCACACCGTTGCTTTTCATGGTGACCGTGGCATTGCGCTTGGCATCCGAGACCAGCGCCTCTTCACCGAACACGTCGCCCGCCTTGAGTTCGGCCAGCAGCAGATCGGCACCGCCCACGCGGCGCGTGACCTGGGCGCGCCCGCTCTCGATCAGGAAGTAATAATCGCCTTCCTCGCCCTCGCGCACGATCACATCTTTTTCCCAAACCGCGATGGCTTCGACCCGATTAAGCAGTTTGCCAATGTTGGCCGGCGGCAGATGCGCGAACGGGCCGTGATTCAGATTCTCCGCGCTGAACATGCCGGAATTCAGCAGGCGTCTGACCGCCGCCTCGCTCCCGCCCTTGTCGATCTTCGGTTTGATGTCGTCGTGACTGGCGAACTGGTCCCAGGTCACCATGCGATCCAGCAAGTCGTCATCGACGCGCAGCAATTGCACCGGGCTCAGCGCGTTGGCGGCCACGATGTCCGGCTGGCGTTTGCCGATCGGGTGGCGCGCCCATTCGGAATCGGCGCGCATGGTGACCTTGTTGCCGTCGGCATAGGTCAGCTCCAGTTCACCCCGCACCAGATACACCGATTGCCCCTCCATGGTTCGGTCTTTGAAGGGATCCTGGCCCGGCGCCACATTCTCGATGTGGCAATAGTCGAGCAGTTCGCGCAGGCGCGCAGGACTGAAACTGGAGATCGGTTCCAGTGCGGCGAGGACTCTGATGTCGAGTGTGTCGTTCATGGTCTGATCAAAAATCGAACTCTTGTCCGTTTTGCAATATTTTCGGATTGACGTGGCGCACCTGTTCGCTGATCTCGCGCATGGTCATCTCCACCTCACCCGGTTTCAAGTGGGTAATGAATATCTCCGGCTCCAACTTCAGCTTGGCCAACTCTACCGCCAGCAGACTGGGGCACAGGTGCTTGGACAGGATGGCCAGCTCTTTTTCGGCATCGCAAAAAGCGGTCTCCACGATCAGGTAGCGCAGATTGGGGATGCGATTGACCGCTTCCCACAGGGCATCGCATGTCGTGGTGTCGCCGCTGAACACAAGACTCGCATTTCCGCTGTCGATGCGGAAGCCGATGGCCGGCACCACGTGATTGACCGGCAACGGGGTCAGCTTGCGCCCGCCCACTTCGACCGTCTCGCCCATGCGTATTTCTTCATAGCGCATCACCGGCTGCTGCAGATTCGGGATCTCGGCAAAATCCGGCCAGATCGCCCAGTTGAATATGTGCTGCTGCAGAATCTTCAGCGTCTCTGCCGTGGCGTGGATGACGATGGGTTGGTCGCGCATGAAGCCGACACTGTCGATCAGCAGAGGCAGGCAGGCGATGTGATCGAGGTGCGAGTGGGTGATGAAAACGTGATCGATCACGCTCATCTCGGCCAGACTCAACTCCCCCAGTCCGGTGCCGGCATCGATCAGCACGTCATGGTCGAGCAGGAGCGAGGTGGTGCGAAAATTGCCACCGATCCCGCCACTGCAGCCGAGCACTTTAAGTTTCATTCCGCGTCACTCATTTCGTTTTGAAGATGAACACGCCATCCCAGTTTTCACCGGGCGGATTGGCGCGATAGTAAGCCACGCGCTCCGCATAAACCTGGTACAGCTTGCTGTCCGGTGCCATGTTGTGCAGGCTCAACAACTCCAACTCCGCCTTGTCCCATTCCTGCTTGCGGTAGGAGCGCAATGCCTGATGGAACAGTTTGACCTCGTCCAGCACTGCCTGCCCGACTTCGCCCGTCAATCCAAGCGGCTCGAAGATTGCGACCGGCTGCACCTTGCCTTTGACCCGCACCAGATCGACCTCGCGATAGACGAAGCCGGGGGCCGTCTGTCTGGTCGCTTCGCCGACCATGATCTGCGCCCCGTACTCCTTGGTGATACCTTCCAGGCGCGAGGCGAGGTTGACCGTATCTCCCATCACGGTGTAGGCGACACGCACCTCGGAACCCATGTTGCCGACGCTGACCCGCCCGGTATTGATACCGACCCCGACCCGGATCTCCGGCCAGCCGCGCGCCTTGAAATGCGGCTGCAACTCGGCGAGCGTGCGCTGCATCTTCAGGCCGGCAAGGATAGCATGCTGCGCGTGTTCCGCATCCGGCAGCGGCGCGCCCCAGAACGCCATGATGCAGTCTCCCATGTATTTGTCGATGGTGCCGCGCTGCTCGTAGACAACACGCGACAGCGGCGTGAGAAACTCGTTCATCAGCAACGAAAGTTCCTTGGGGTCCAACCCCTCCGAGATGGTGGTGAAGCCGCGCACGTCGGAGAACAGAATGCTCATCTCGCGGCTGTCGCCTTCCATGGAAACGCTTTCCGGGTGCTTCGCCATTTCGTCCACCAGCTCGCTCGGTACATACTGCCCGAACAGTCCGGTGATCTGCTTCTTGGCACGCGACTCGACAAAATAGCCGAACGTCATGTTCAATCCGAACAAGGCCGTAATCAGCAACAAGCTGCCCGCCAGCGGCATCGCCATATCCGCGGAATCCCACAAGACACGGTTGAGCACCACATCCGCCGTCAACGTGCCCAACGCAAGCAACATGCCGCGCACCGGGGTCAGCAACGGCAAGATCAGACTTAAAGCCATGCCCACCAGCAGCAACAGCACCACGTTCGCCCCCACCATGTAGGGCGGACTCTGTTTCAGCTTCTGGCTGAGAATGCCGCTGATCATATTGGCGTGCACTTCCACCCCGGGAAAGACTTCCCCGACCGGCGTGCTGCGCATATCCATCAGGCCCGGCGCGGTGGTTCCCACCAGCACGATCTTGTTTTGCAAATCCGCCAGCGGTGTCTGGTGATGCAAAACATCGGTGACCGGGATGTATTTGAATGTGCCGCGCGGACCGCGGTAGGGCACCAGCGCACTGACTTGGCTGTCCACAGGTATGATCAGATTGCCCTGTTCCGACTCCAGCGTCAGCCACTCCAACCCGCCGTAGTCCTTGCTTTTTGTTTGGGCAAATCCCGGCGCAAGCCGCGGCCAACCGAGCACGCTGCGCACCACCGCCAGCGACAGCGATTCGTAATACGCACCGTCATGCTGCACCACCATCGGGATGCGGCGCACGATGCCATCGAAATCCACCAGGGGATTGAAATGTCCCGCCGTTGCCGCGCTGGCTTGCAACGCCGGCAGATTGGCGCCATAACTGTCCCACTGCACAAAATCAATGGCGCGCCCCTTGAACGTGCCGGGGGCGAACACCGGCGGCGGCAACGCGCCGGATTTGCTCGGCGGCGTTCCCGCCTCGTTGTTGCTGAAGTAGTAGCCGAGCACGGTGTTGCGCTGCTTCAACCTCTCAGCGAACAAGGTGTCGTACTCCAGTTGCGGGCGGATTTGGCTCAACACGGAATGGAACTGCGCGACGTCCTTGAATTGCTTGCGCCCGAGTTCCTGCAACACGTTCAGGCCGGAACTGGTGTCCGGCTCGGCAAACACCACGTCGAAACCCACTGTCGCGACACCATAATGATCGAACAGGTCGTCCACCAGTAGCGCCAACTTGTCGCGTCCCCACGGCCAGCGCCCCTCCTGCTTCAGACTTTTTTCATCGATATCGAGAATGACGATGCGATCATCCGTGCTGTGCGGCAGGGATAACAGCATGCGGTAATCATAGAGCTTGGCATCCAGGAATTGGACGAAACCGATCCGATAAAGACCGGCGGCATCGCCCACAAAGAGCAACATCGCCAACAAGCCCAAGCCGATCAACAATGCATGCTTCCTCATCGATCGCCCCTTTCAGCGGCTGGCTCGGCTTGGCGGCACATCGGGTCGATTTCCCGGCTCAAGCCTTGAGATAGAACTCCATCTTGATACCGGCCAGCTCGATCACGTCGTGATCATTCAGTTGGTGTGGCTGTTCACCGATAGATGAACCATTCACTGTCGGGAAACTGCCGCCTTCGACATGGGTGATGAAATAACCGTGCGGACGGCGCGCCAGCACGGCCACCTGCACTCCAGGCTTGCCCAGTGTGGTGAGATTCTTGCTCAATTCCATCTCTTTGCCGAGATTCGGTCCGTTCAGGATCTGGATCACGGCAAGGGGAGTCACAGTGGCAACAGTCGCCGCGGCCGGGGCGACTGGCTTGGGTTCGACTTTGGTCGCGGTCGCATTGAAATGGGTGGTTGATTCGTATTTCGCGCCCTGCGCGCCACCTGCTGTGGCGGGAGCGGCAGATTGCCTGACCGGTGCACGCAATACCAGCGTCTTCTCGAAATCGGCGGCAGTAGTCTGCGTCGGTTGATCGTTCAGGTACTTGAGTTTGTATTTTCCGATCTCGATCACGTCGTTGTTTTGCAGAAAATGCTTCATCGCCGGCGCGCCATTGACCAGCGACCCGTTGGTGCTGTTCAGGTCCTCAAAGAACGAGTCATTGAGGATGGTGATCACGGCTGCGTGCTCGCTGCTCACCGCCAGATTGTCGATGACGATGTCATTGTGCGGCTTGCGCCCGATGGTGGTGCGTTCCTTGGTCAGCGGATATTCCTTGATCACCGCCCCGTCCATGCTCAATATCAATTTTGCCGGCATTTGAATTTCCCCGTAATAACGCTAATCAATTCCTGAACCATGATAACAACTTCGCCCACCAGCCGCGCGGCGCCGGATAACTTGCCTTAACCTTCACCAGGATGACCGAGACATTGTCGCGCCCGCCATTGTCGTTCGCCTGCTCGATCAACTGGCTGGCCGCCAGCGCCAGATTACCCTGCAACATCTGGATTGTCGCGCCGATGTCTTCATCTTCCACCATGTCGTTCAGCCCGTCCGAGCAGAACAGGTAAATATCGCCAACCGCCACATCGTACCCATGCACTTCGGGTTCAACCTCGGCATCGATCCCGACCGCGCGCGTCACCAGGTTCTTGTTCTTCGACAGGCGCGCCATCTCCTTGCTGATCACACCGCTGTCGATCTGCTCCTGCAATAGCGAATGGTCGCGTGTGATGGTTTCAAACGTTTCACCGCGCAGGCGGTACAAACGCGAATCGCCCACATGCGCCACCACCACGCGATTATCGTAGAACAAGCCGGCAACGATGGTGGTACCCATGCCCGCATACTGCGGCTGGCTTTGGGCGGCATTGAAGATCGACAGGTTCGCCTTCCTGACGTTATCGCGCAACAATGCAAAGCCGATCTCATCCCCGGTTCCCGCCTCTTTCTGTTCCGGTCGCGCCGCATCAAGGCGGTGGCGAATCTCGCTGGACAACACCGACACCGCAATGCCGCTGGCGACTTCCCCGGCGTTGTAGCCGCCCATGCCGTCCGCCAGCACCGCCAGCCCGTAGTTCACATCGAAGGTGATACTGTCCTCATTGTGGGAGCGCACCATACCCGGGTTTGTTTGACCGACGATCTCCAGCGCTTCATTCGTATTCACTTGGATTCCCCTTGCGCGCTCACTGCCAGTGCGGCAGCGCACTGACGTATCGCGTGCGCCATCGCCACACCACTCTCAAAACGCTCTTCCACCTTCTTCGCCAGCGCCTGCTGAATGATGGCGACGACGCACGGCGGCAGATCCGGCTTGATGCTCAAAATATCGGTGGGCGGTTCGTTGGCGATCCTGAACATCAGCTGCGCCATGGAATCCCCCACAAAAGGGAGCTTACCACAGGCCAATTGATACAAACTTACCCCGAGTGAGAACAGGTCGGAATGGCCCTCGATCTTGGCGCCGGACAATTGCTCTGGCGACATGTAGGAAGGCGTGCCCAACACCATGCCGGTCTTGGTCTTGGAAGAATCGGTGATGCGCGCGATGCCAAAGTCGGTGACTTTGACCGTGTCGCTTTCCGGGTCGTACATGATGTTGGCCGGCTTGATGTCCCGGTGCACGACATGCAAGCCGTGGGCGTAGCCGAGCGCATCCGCAACCCGCGCCACAATGGAAAGCACTTGCGGCAAAGGCAACAAATTGTCTTCCTTGGTGTAGGGGACCAGATCCTTGCCTTTGAGAAACTCCATCGCGATGTAGGCCAGATCGTGTTCCTCGCCCGCATCGTACATGGTGACAATGTTGGGATGGTTCAGCCGCCCTGCGGTTTCCGCCTCGCGGAAGAAGCGCGCCTTCACATCCTCCAGCTCGTCCGCCTCGAACTCCTGCGACAGCGCCATGGTTTTGATCGCGACGATGCGGCTGATCTTGGGGTCCTTGCCCAGATAGACCACCCCCATCGCGCCCTTGCCGAGTTCTTTCTGGATTTCGTAACGACCCAGCATCGGCTTGGCAATACCGGCCTGATCCAGTTTCATTGTGCTGTCGTTGCTGCGACCGGAACTGCCGCCCAGAATAACGGTTTCAGCCATGGCTTTGGATTGTGCGGTGCGCGCTTCCAGATCGCGGAATTTCGGATTATGGTCGGCCATGTATTTGAACACCGACTCGGCTTTGTTGAATTGCCGTTTGCGCTCGAAATCCAGGCCGAGGTTATAAAGCACATCCATCAGGCTGTCATCCAGCGGCACTTTGCGGAACTTGTCGAACGCCATGTCGAGCTGCCCCTGACCCTGAAAGGCCAGACCCAGCATGCGATTGCTTTCTGCCGAGTTGGCATCGGATAGTTCCTTGCCTTTTTCCGTCAGCAGGAAACGCTTGGTGGTCAGCATCAGATGGCCGACCAGCAACAGGGCGGTCGGCAACATCAGTTGCAGCCACATCGCCTGGGTAGTCATCAGCACGAAATGGGTGGATAGCAACGCCACGAACAGCGCGCCCGTGAGCGCCGCACCGAGTCCGGCACCCAGCCTGGGCAACAGCAAGATCAGATACAGCGCGACCAGCAGGAAGGCAGCCAGCTCTGCCCACGCCGACCAGGCAGGCGTCACAAAAAAATCCTGTTTGAGGATGCTGGAAACCGAGTGCGCCAGCGTCAGCACCGGCGGCGTCACCGCCGATACCGGGGTCACCTGTGCGGAACCAACCCCGGCTGCCGTGGCGCCGATCAGCACGATCTTGTCACGATATTTTTCCGCCGGAATCTTGCCGGTCAGCACATCGTAAAATGAGTCCACCTGAAAAGCGGAGCGTCCGCCGCGGTCGGCATAGAAATACGTATTCATGCGCAACGCCGGATCGGTGGCGATCTTCAGGTTACCTACGCGCACCCCCTCTCCCAGTGTCACCTGAATATCCTTGGCTTCCAGATTCAGGCTCTTCGCCGCAAGCATGAGCGAGAGCGAGGGATAGTATTGGTCGTAATAGGCGATGACCAGCGGCTCGGTGCGGACGCCGCCATCCACATCCGGCGTGGCATTCAGATGCCCCATGCCCACCGACTGCTGCCCCAGCATCGGGATCGGCACCAGCACGTTGGCTGCGGATATCGGCGAGACTGCATCCGCACCGCTCTGCACATTCTGCAGCGCATTCTTCAATACATACTCGGGCAACGCCGAATCCGGTTTCCCCTGCGGTTCGCCCAATTCGAAATACAGGCCCAGCAGCACGTTGTGTACCTTGCCCATGCTTGCGGCCAGCTTCTGGTCATTGTCCAGATGCTGCAAGGCGTCCTGCAACAATCCCTGTAATTCCTGCCACTGTGCGGGATGGGTCTGCGCCAGATTGGTTTGCTCGATGACGGCGGCGATGTTGAGGATGTAATCCAGACCGGCATCGACCTGTGGTTCGAAGAACAGCACGGTCTGGCCGACGACCTTGGCGTGCCCTTCCGCGAGAATGTCCAGCAAGTTGGCCTGTACCTCGCGCGGCCACGGCCAGCGCCCCAGATTGGCGATGCTCTCGTCATCGATGGCAATGACAGCAATGCGGTCGCTGGGCTGGCGCGAGGAGGCCAGCACGCCCCAGTCGTAGGCTTTGCGCTCCAGACTCTGGATCAGGTCGGTGTTGGCGCCAAAGAAAAAAACGACCGCCAGCACGGCGGCAAAGAACCAGTCTGCTTTCCAGAACGACGTTTTTTTCATGACAACCCTGACCGTTTATTCATTTTTCTTGAAGCGACGGGCGGATACTAAAACAATTTGCAACGTCAATCCATACCTGATTGATTTATTGATGCTTTGAGCGCATCAGCGCACGACCATGACCGGCGCAACGGATAAACGCAGAACCCGCTCGGCAACCGAACCGAGCAGCCATTGCGTCAATCCCTCTTTGCCTTGCGCCCCCATGATGATGAGGGAGACTTCCTGCGCGGCGGCATATTGCAGAATCGCCTCGGCCGGCCGGCCGATGCTGATGTGGTATTGGTAAGGAAGTTGTGCGGCATCGAGTACGGCACGCGCACTCTGCAAGGCCTGCAACCCCTGTTCGCGCTGGTAGTCATCAATGACCTGCTGATCGAACAGCAGCTTCACGTTGACTGTCGCCACGCTCCACTGCACATTGAGCAACAGCAATTGCGGCGCTGTCCTCATCGTCGCGGCCAGGCTAATGGCCTGTTCGAGCGCATGCAGGGAATGTTCGGAACCGTCCACCGGAATCAGCCACTTCATATTCTGTCCCCTTTGTTTTGTGATTCGGCGCCAACCTCGACATCCGCCAGGTCTCTGATTGCCACCGTACCGGCGCGGCGGCGCGCGATTACCCAGGCAACCCCCAGCACCAGCAAGGCACACACGACAGGCACCAGCCAGAGCAGATAATGCCGCGTTTCGACCAGCGTCTTGAACAATGTTTCGCTGACCAGCATCTCGCCCGCCACATAGCCGAGGAGCGCACCCCCCGCATGAATGATGAACGGATAGCGGTCGATCAGCTTGAGCACCAGTTGGCTGCTCCACGCAATCAGCGGGATGCTGACCAGCAGGCCGAACACCAGCAGGAATACATTACCCTTGGCCGCCGCCGCCACGCCCAGCACGTTGTCCAGGCTCATCACGAAATCGGCGATGATGATGGTCTTCACCGCCCCCCACAGATTCGCCTCGGCCTTGATGCTGCCTTCGCCATGCCCCTCTTCTTCCGGCAGGATCAGCTTGATGCCGATCCACAACAGCAACAGTGCGCCGACGATTTTCAGGTAAGGCAAAGCCAGCAGGCTGACCGCAAAAAAAGTCAGCACCACGCGCAAACCGATCGCGCCCCCGACGCCGTACAGGATGCCTTGGCGCCGCTGCGCCTGCGGCAGGTTGCGGCAGGCCAGCGCGATCACCACCGCGTTGTCGCCCGACAACAGCAAATCGATCATGATGATCTTGAACACGTCCACCCAGAACTGGGGGGATTCCAGCATCAACAAAAATTCCACGCGTTATGCCTTCAATACTTTCTGCATCGTGCGCCCCATTTCCGCCGGGTTGCGCGTGATGTGGATGCGGCATTCTTCCATCACCGCGAGTTTCTCGTTCGCACCGCCCTGACCGCCGGAGATGATCGCACCGGCATGGCCCATACGCTTGCCCGGCGGGGCGGTAACCCCGGCAATGAAGCCGACCACCGGTTTCTGCATGTTGTCCTTGATCCAGCGCGCGCAGGTCTCTTCATCGTTGCCGCCGATCTCGCCCACCATCACCACCGCATCGGTATCCGGATCCTCGTTGAACAAACGCATCACGTCGATGTGCTTGAGGCCGTTGATCGGGTCGCCGCCGATGCCGACGCAGGACGACTGGCCATAGCCCAGCGCGGTCAGTTGCCCGACCGCTTCATAAGTCAGTGTGCCGGAACGCGACACCACGCCGATGCGGCCTTTCTTGTGGATGTGGCCGGGCATGATGCCGATCTTGATCTCGTCCGGCGTGATCAGGCCGGGACAGTTGGGGCCGATGAGCAGGGTTTTCTTGCCTTGCATCGTGTAGCGCGTGCGGATCATGTCGTGCACCGGGATGCCTTCGGTGATGCAGATCACCAGATCGAGTTCTGCTTCCACCGCCTCGTCGATCGCCGCCGCTGCGCCTGCGGGCGGCACATAGATCACCGACACAGTCGCGCCGGTCGCCGCTTTCGCCTCTCGCACCGAGGCGTACACCGGAATGCCTTCAAATTCTTCGCCCGCTTTTTTCGGGTTCACACCCGCGACAAAACAGTTCGCGCCGTTCGCATACGCCTTGCATTGCTGGGTGTGGAACTGGCCGACCTTGCCGGTCATGCCCTGCGTGATGACTCTTGTTTTGCTGTCGATCAATATAGACATGGCAATGCTCCTTGAGCGTGGATTTGGACAGATAGGTCAAATCTTGCCCACGCGGAGACGCGCAGGCGCGGAGAGAAATATCTTGGATCCGCGTTCTTCGCGTCTCCGCGTGAAATCATTTCAGTTTGTCGGTGAAGAGAATGGCTCATCATTCCCGGTGCCCCGCATCGGATGTTTTTGCCGCCGCGACGACTTTCTGCGCCGCATCCGCCATGTCGCTGCCCGAGATGATGGGCAGCCCCGATTCCGCCAGGATTTTTTTGCCGAGTTCGACGTTGGTGCCTTCCAGCCGTACCACCAGCGGCACAGTCAGATGCACCTGGCGCGCCGCCGCGACCACGCCTTCCGCGATCACGTCGCACTTCATGATGCCGCCGAAGATGTTGACCAGGATCGCCTTGAGATGCGGATTCTTTAGCATCAATTTGAACGCCTCGGTCACTTTCTCCGTGGTCGCGCCGCCGCCGACATCGAGGAA
>Ga0210009_1002434_pt1 | contig 13608 bp, 10 predicted proteins | sample CryGeyCG2114_065_FD_185457 | JGI IMG/M metagenome (GOLD analysis project Ga0210009, IMG submission 185457) | Groundwater microbial communities from aquifer - Crystal Geyser CG12_big_fil_rev_8/21/14_0.65 (SPAdes) (version 2) | ecosystem: Environmental > Aquatic > Deep subsurface > Groundwater ... | reverse complement strand
GGCCGTCGCCATCCTGATTGCGCTGATCGGTTTGTTCGGCTTGGCGGCCTATGCCGCGGAGCGCCGTACGAAGGAGATCGGGATCAGGAAGGTGCTCGGCGCATCGGTGGGCGGAATCGTGGGCCTACTGTCGCGGGAGTTCGTCGCCATGGTGGCGATCGCGTTTGTCGTATCGACCCCCATTGCATGGGTCGTGATGTCCCGGTGGCTGGAGACCTTCGCGTATCGCATGGAAATCACGTGGGCCCTGTTCGCCTGGGTGGGCCTGGCCGGGCTCGTCCTCGCCGTCGGGACCGTCGGCGTGCAGGCCGTCCGCGCAGCCCTCGCCAACCCGGTGGAGTCGTTAAGGAGTGAGTAGGGGGCGGATCGTGTAGACTTATCGACGCAGAATGGTGTCGGCGTTCAGCATGGTGTCCGGAAATGCAGCCGGACTCAGCCATTCATTCCGAGGGACGGTGCGTCGCTTGCGGTAGGCGTCGCCCTCCGGCTCATGGTACACCTCAATGCAGTCGGACATCAGATTCACGATCCAGACCTCCCGGATGCCGGCCTGTGCGTAGAGCGGGAGTTTCAACGTCCGATCTTTCTCCAGCGATGCATCGGCAACCTCAACGAGCAGGAAGACGTGTTCGGGGCGTGGGTGTCCGTCGGCGTACATATCCGCACGGCGCTCCAGCAGGGCGACATCCGGTTCGGGTTCACTGATGTCACTCAGCCGGACCGGCCCCTGGATACGAATACGCACCCGGCCGGCGAGCATCTTCATGAATTGCTCCGCGAGTTCGTCGACGCACGCGGCATGGCGGTCACCGATCGGGCTCATCTCAACGACCTGCCCGCCGAGCAGCTCTACGCGATCGTCCGCCGAAAGCATTCCGGCGCTCGCCATGCGATAGTACTCGGCAACGGTTTGCTGCATGGTAATGGGTGTCATTGCTGAACATGTTTCACGGAAATCGGATCGCGACGTTCCGGGACTTGACCCGCGGGGCCGGGAGTCGTAACTCTGGACCCTCCCTACGCACTCTCAGCCACAGGAATGATTCTGCTCGTCGCCAAATATGTCGTGGTGCTTTTCGGAGTTTTCCTCATTGGCGTGGGTGTGCTCATGCTCGTCCGGCCCGCCACGGCGAGAGCCGTTCTGAGAAAGGCCGGGAGCACCAACCTCATCAATTACGCTGAAATAACCGTCCGGATGATTCCCGCGGTCGGGTTGGTCATCTATTCCAATGCATCCCGGTTTCCGGACGCATTCAGTCTGCTGGGATGGTTCATGATCGCGACGTCGGTTGTGCTCTATTTCGTCCCGCGAACCGTGCATCATAAGTACGCGCGTTGGACGGCCGAAATACTGACACCCGCCCGCATCCGGCTCATATCCCCATTATCCATCCTTTTCGGATGCGCTGTTCTGTATTCTGTGCTCTGACAGCATGCAAGACGAAGGCAGACACAGCAGAACGATGAAAGCAGTAGTGTTGACCACATACGGACCGCCGGAAGGGCTTCAGGTCAAGGACGTGGCCAAACCGATTCCGAAGGCCGGGGAAGTGCTGGTGAAGGTGCACGCCGCATCCATCAATGATTGGGATTGGGGGTTGGTCAGGGGCACGCCGTTCGTGATTCGGCTGATACATGGCCTCAGAACCCCGCGAATCCGTGTTCCCGGGGTAGACATCTCCGGCAGCGTGGAGGCGGTGGGGGATGAGGTGGCATCCTTCGCGATCGGCGACGAGGTGTACGGCGATCTGTCGGATTCCGGCTTCGGCGGATTCGCTGAATATGTCTGCGTACCGGAACGCGCGCTGGCCAAAAAACCGGCCAGCGTGAGCCATGTGGATGCCGCTGCCCTGCCCCATGCCGGACTGCTCGCGCTGCAGGGACTCCTCGACAAGGGGAAGGTGAAAGCCGGACAGAGCGTCCTGATCAACGGCGCCGGAGGCGGTGTCGGGACGTTGGGAATCCAGATCCTGAAATCATACGGGGTGAAGGTGGCTGGCGTTGACAGCGCTGCAAAGTTGGATGTGATGCGGTCGCAGGGATTCGACTCCGTGATGGACTACCGGGAGGTGGATTTTACCCGGAACGGCGAGAAATACGACCTCATTCTCGATACCAAATCAAACCGGAGCGTGTTCAACTATGTGCGATGCCTCAAGAAGCATGGGAGGTATGTCACCGTTGGCGGATCCATGCCCCGGTTGTTCCAAATCCTGGTGTTGGGTTCGCTGATTTCGCTGTTCACCAACAAGAAATTGCTGGTGCTCGGTCTTCAGCCTAATCGCGGCTTGGACCGTCTGTCTGAACTCGCGGAAAAAGGACAGCTGAAACCGGTGGTTGATGGCCCATACGGGATCGATGAAATCCCCCGGTTGATCCAGTATTTCGGAGAGGGCAGGCACCTGGGAAAGATTGTAGTTGAAATCGGAAACGCGGGAGAATCATCAAATGAGTGAACTGACGGACCAGGCATACCGACGGTTGTTCAAGGCCGCGCCGGGGAAAATCCTGGTCGTGCGGCCACACAGTTTTGAGATAGTCGCCGTTACGGATGCCTATCTGGAAGCAACGATGACACGCGAAAGTGACATCGTCGGCAAGACGCTGTTCGAAGTATTCCCCGATGACCCGGATGATGAACGTGCCGAGGGGACACGAAGGCTGTTGGCATCATTGGAACGGGTCCAAACGCTGAAAACTACGGATATCGTCGGCGTCCTGCGGTATCCCGTGCGTCGTCCGGATGGCCATTTTGAAGAGCGTTTCTGGAGTCCGGTGAACAGTCCGGTGCTGAATGATGTGGGCGATGTCGAGTTCATCATGCATCGCGCAGAAGACATCACGGCTATTGTCCAGGAAATCGACGAACTCTCCGAAGAGGTGTTGGATGACCCGCGTGATGCGGTTGCCATTCAGGAGATCATCCTGCGGTCACAGGATCTCAGACAAGCGCTCTCCAAGCTACAGGAGTATGAGGCTCGCATGCGCACGGCCGAGCGTTTGCTGAACCTGGGTGCGTGGCAACTCAACCTGGAAACCGGACAGCTCGATTGGTCCGATCAGGTTTTCGACATCTACAACGTACCGAGGAGCGAAAAAGCGCCCAACGTGGACGCATATTTCGACGCCGTGCACCCGGACGACCGGGCGCCATCCCGCGCCATCTATCAGGCTTTTGTGGACCAGCGGGCGCCCCAGATCGAATTCGAGCACCGCGTAGAAGCGCAGGATGGGAGCGTGAGATATGTGAAAGGGGTGGGTGAACGCCATGTTACACCCCATGGTGAAATGGTCGTGGGCTATGTCCAGGATATCACCCCGTTTGTCCTGACCCGGTACCGGCTGACCCAAGCCGAACAGCTGTTGCGCCTGGCCGGCGAAAGAGTACGTTTGGGTGGGTGGCGTGTTGAACTGGACCCGGAAGCCATCTTCTGGACGCCGGAGACCGCTGCCATCCACGGAATGCCGGCGGACTATTCCCCACCCGACGTCTCGGAGGCCATTCAATATTATGCGCCGGAATACAGACAGGTGATCCAGGACGCATTTGAAAAGTGTGCCCGGAGTGGAGAAGAGTTCGACGTAATCTGCAGGCTGCAGACAGCCGACGGACGCCAACCGTGGGTGCGATCGATTGGAATAGCCGAACGGGACGACCATGGACGGATTCATGCCGTCCATGGGGCCTTCCAGGATATCACGAAGTTGCGGGAAGCGCAGGACCGGGCCGACGAGGCGGACCGGCAGCGGGTGGACGTCCTGGAAAGCATCAACGACGGATTCTTCATGCTGGACCCGAATTGGAACTTTGTTTTTGCGAACAGGCAGGCGTGCCTGACGTTGGGTCGCACCCGGGAGGAATTGCTGAGTCGGAATATATGGGAAGAATACCCCGACCGGATTGACAGCGAGTTCACACGCCATTACAGGCAGGCGGTGGAGAGCCGGGAGACCGTGCGATTCCAGGGATATCTTGAATCGGCCAGCAAGTGGTTTGACGTCGCAGCCTACCCACTTCCCGACGGCCTGGCCGTCTACTTCCGGGATGTAACACTCGAGCGTGAACACCAGGAGCAGCTGCGCCTGGTGGATGCGGCCTTGTCGCGTCAGAATGACGTCGTCATGATTACGGAGGCGGACGTGCTGGACGAGCCGGATGGACCGCGCATCGTATACGTGAATGAAGCCTTCGAGCGGATGTCCGGCTATTCCAGGAGTGAGGCCATCGGTCGGACGCCACGGATGCTGCAGGGCCCGGAAACCGACCGGGAGCAACTGGATCGGATCCGGGAAGCCCTCATCAACAAAGTGCCCATCCGATGCGAAGTGCTGAACTATTCCAAATCAGGCGAACCCTACTGGCTGGAATTGGACATTACCCCGCTTTTTGATGACTTCGGCACGTGCACCCACTTTGTGGCGGTCGAGCGGGATGTGACGGAGCGGAAGGAGCAGGAAACGGCCCTGCGTGAGGCCCAGGAGCGGTTCCAGTTGATTTCGCGGGCAACGAACGATGTCATTTGGGACTGGGACCTGACAACCAACCATGTGTGGTGGAATGATTCCATCACGGAGGTCTTCGGCTATTCCCTGTCCGACCTTGAGCCCGGGCCCGAGTCATGGATCCGCCACATTCATCCGGAGGACCGGGATCGCGTGCTTGCCGGCATCCACGAAGTCATTGACGGAAGTGAGGAGTTGTGGACCGAAGAATACCGGTATTTGAGGAGTGACGGACAGAACGTGCACGTGATTGACCGGGGATTCGTCATCCGCGACGGATCCGGAACGGCGGTCCGCATGGTGGGCAGCATGCTCGACATCACCGAGCGTATGGACATGGAACAGCGCCTTCGGGAATCCCAGAAGCTGGAGACCGTGGGACACCTGACGGGCGGCGTAGCCCATGATTTCAACAACTTGCTGACCGTCATTCTGGGCAATGCGGAACTGTTGACCGGATTCCTGGAGGATCCGAAACTCCGCAGGATGGCCGAGATGACCATGCATGCGGCGCAGCGTGGGGCGCAGTTGACGAGCCGCCTGTTGGCGTTCGCCCGGCGCAAACCGCTCGATCCGAAACCCACGGACCTGAATCGACTGGTGGAAGCCATACATCCTTTGGTTCGGCGTACGTTGCCGGAGAGCATAGAACTCGTTGTGGCGCTCGATCCGGCTATCGGAATTACGGAGGTCGATGCCGGAGAACTGGATACGGCTCTGTTGAATCTCGTGGTCAATGCCCGCGATGCCATGCCGGACGGAGGAAAGTTGACCATCGAGACCGCCAATGTCGAGCTGGACGAGGACTATGCCGCGGAGCACGCTGAAGTTGAGTCCGGACGATATGTGATGGTCAGCGTATCGGATACCGGGATCGGAATGGACCGGGAAACCTTGAAGCGGGTCTTTGAGCCTTTTTTCACGACCAAACCCGTCGGAAAGGGCAGCGGCCTGGGACTGAGCATGGTCTTCGGGTTCACGAAGCAGTCCGGTGGGCACATCAAGGTTTATTCCGAGCCGGGTGAGGGCACGTCCGTCAAGCTGTATTTCCCGATGGTTCGGACGGGCGACCACCTTGTGCAGGATGAGCGTCAGGAAAGACCGCTGCACGGCGGCACCGAGCACATCCTGATTGCAGAGGACGACGAGCTCGTCCTGAACCACCTGGAGGGCCAACTGCACGCCCTGGGGTACCGGGTTTCGGCTGCACGATCCGGCCCCGAGGCGCTCCACTTACTTGAAACGGTGAGGGACGTCGATCTTTTGTTGACCGATATCGTCATGCCGGGTGGCATGAACGGACGGGAACTGGCGGACCGCGCGCGCGCCATGTACCCGTCGCTCAAAGTGCTGTTTACGTCCGGATACACGGAGAACGCCATCGTACACCACGGCCGCTTGGACGCGGGAGTGGACTTGCTGAGCAAACCGTATTCCCGTCTGGAACTCGCAACTAAGGTGCGGTCGGTGCTGGACAGGAAGCCGCAACCTTGAATCACAACTCTATGAACGTTTTCCTTCGATGGCGTTTTCTGCTGGCGTTGATATCGGTGCCGTTGGGATGTGCCGCCCAGACCACCGCCCCGACGGCGGACCCCGCCGTGTTCGACTATGACCGGGAGCTGCCGCTCGACGTGGTGGTGCACGCCCGGACGGAGCACGCCGACCACACCGAACTGGATATATCGTACCGGAGCCCGGCCGGCGGACGCGTGCCGGCGCTGCTGTTCCTGCCTGCGGACGGCAACGGGCCGTGGCCGGCGGTCATCGTGCAGCACGGACTGCCGGGAAGCCGGCGGAACGCGGCATCGTTTGCCGCCGAATATGCCCGGATGGGCGCGGTGGCCCTGGCCATTACCGCCCCTTGGGCGCGCCCCGATGACGAGCCGCGGCGCAACATCCTGACCATGACGCGCCAGGATGCCGACGACCAGATCCAACTCATCCAGGACCTGCGCCGGGCCATCGACCTGCTGCAGGCGCGACCGGACGTGGATCCGGACCGGATTGCGTACAGCGGGGGCAGCTACGGCGGGGCCATGGGCGGCTTGCTGGCGGGCGTCGAGGACCGGATTGTGGCCTACGCCCTCTGGGTCGGGGACGGCGGGCTGGTGGCCCACGTGAAGCGTCCAGACGCTACAGCGTGGCTGGCCGCCATGGAGCCGATAGAACCGTTGCGCTGGGTGGGCCGGGCGGCACCCGCCGAATTGCTGTTCCAGAACGGTCGGTTTGACGAATTCGTGCCGGTGGCTGATGCCGAGGCGTATCAGGCGGCCGGGTCGGAACCCAAAACCATCCTGTGGTACGATGAGGGGTATGGTCTCAACGAACAGGCCCGGGAGGACCGGCGGCGGTGGATAGCGGAGCGGCTTGCCATTCCGGTCGGCGTGGAATAATCTCGGAGGATGAAACACATCCTTGCCTGCTGCAGCGCCCTCATTCTGCTCTCCTCCTGTTCGTACCTGGCCAACGTACGGCTGCTGACCGGGGGAGAAATCCGGCGGACCGACTACGTCCAGGTCGTGCCGTTTGACTACCGGAAGGACCTGATTGTCATCCAGGCCCGCCTGAACGCCGATCCGGAATCGCGGGAGTTCATTCTGGATACCGGTGCGTTCGACAGCAAGGTCGAAAAGGAACTGGCTGACCGGCTCGCGCTGGACGTGGTAACCAGCAAAACCAACAGTACGGCGCAAGGCATCAGTCGCACCATTGACGTCGTCCGGATCGACTCCTTGGGGCTGGGCGAGACCACGGCGTACGATATCGGCGCTGGAAAGCTTACGTATGCGCCCACATCGGCCAGTCAGTGCATTGCTGCCGACGGGATCATTGGCGCCAACCTGATGAAACTGGCGCACTGGAGAATCGACTACCGGACGAAGGAATTGCATTTTTCCGACCGGGCTTTCGAGGCCGGTGTCGGGGCGCATGCCGTGGCGTTCGACCGGCCCATGCTTTCCGGGACGCCCAGCATTCGCCTGGACATCGACGGCATCGACGTGAAGGATGTGCTGTTCGACGTCGGCTACAACGGGGGCCTGGTCCTGCCCATGGCACTCGCCGACCGGTTCGACAGTCCGACGCTGCTGACGGTGCATGACGGCTCTACGTCCGGGATCTTCGGCACCAACACGGACTCGCTGGTGGTCAAGGAACTCACGGTGCACCTGGGCGATGACCGCATCCGCGTTCCGGTGTCGTTTTCCAGCCTGGGCAAGTCGTTGCTGGGGAATGATTTCCTGGAGCACTTCGGGGTCATCATCAACTACGACACCAAGACCATCCATCTCGAACGTCAGGAAGACGTCCAGGTCGATGCGCCCCGTGCGTTCATGGTGGCCGGTCTGGGTGATTCGCTCTGGGTGGTCAACCGGACCACGCGGGATCTGGGGCTGGCGCTCGGCGATACGTTGCGCACGGTGGATGGCAGGAAACCCACGGATCTGTTCTCTTCCTTTTGCGACTACGTCATGAATGTGGACCGACTGTTCGCGGCCGACAGCGTGGTCGTGGAACGCATGGACGGAACGACGCACACCGTTCGACACACCCCTTGACGATTGCCGGCCGGCCGGGCAATCCGCCCCCTGCATAATTCGATTTCGATAATTACCTTGACTGATCAACCAAAAATCCCATGACCATGTCCAGCAAGAAGATCATTACTGTTTTCGGAGCCACCGGCGCGCAGGGTGGCGGCCTCGCACGTGCCATCCTCAACGATCCGGACGGGGGATTCGCCGTCCGCGCGGTGACGCGCGACGCATCGTCCGACAAAGCCAAGGCCCTTGCCGCCGCGGGAGCCGAGGTGGTGGAGGCCAACGCGGACGATCCCGCCAGCATCGACCGGGCCCTGGAGGGTGCCTGGGGAGCGTTCTTCGTGACCTTCTTCTGGGAGCATTTCTCGCCCGACCAGGAGCGGCAGCAAGCGGCCAATTTCGCCGCGGCCGCAAAGAAAGCCGGTCTGAAGCACGCCATCTGGTCCACGCTGGAAGACATGCGTGATTGGGTACCGGTCGAGGACGATCGCATGCCGACGCTGCAGGAGCGGTACAAAGTGCCGCATTTCGACGCAAAGGGGGAGTCCGATGCGCTCTTCCTGGAATCGGGCGTCCCGGTGACGCTGCTCCGGACCTCGTTCTACTGGGACAACTTCATCCATTTCGGGATGGGCCCGCAGAAAGGCGAGGACGGGAGTTACTTCATTGCGTTTCCCATGGGCCAGGCTGAACTGGCGGGCATTGCGGCGGAAGACATCGGGAAATGTGCCTATGGCATCTTCAAGCGGGCCTCCGACTTCGCCGGTCGTACCGTCGGCATTGTGGGCGAATGCGTGAGCGGCGCAGAGATGGCGGCGAAATTCTCGGAGGCACTCGGCACCAAGGTCCACTATAACGACGTACCGGCCGACGTCTACCGGAGTTTCGGATTCCCCGGCGCCGACGACCTGGGCAACATGTTCCAGGTGAAACGGGACTTCAACGAGGCCTACAACGCCAACCGGGACCGCGCCCTGTCCCGGCAGCTGAACCCGGACCTGCAATCGTTCGACGACTGGCTCGCCGCCAACAAAGACGCCATTCCGATGGGGTAAAACCGACCGTCTTGACCGTCAGTGTTGACCCTCAGTCCCCACGGAGCTCGTCGGCCGGGTTCATCCGCGCAATACGGCGGAACTGCGAGGCAATGGTCACCAGAGCCGTCCCGAGCACGAACGTGAGCGAGAGCACGAACGCCGACGGGCCGAGGGGCATGGGATCGGCATAGATGGACGACAGCAGGCCCTCCATGGCCACGTAACCGAGCGGCGTCGCGAGGACGGCGGCGACGGCCACAATGATGACGAACGTCCGGTTCATTTCCGAGGCCAGCGAGGCGAGGGTCGCACCGAGCACCTTGCGGATGCTGATCTCGCGTCTTCGGGCTGCAATCCGTTGCGTCACAATGCCATACAGGCCCATGCAGGAAATGAGAAGGGCCAGCACCGAGACGAATCCGAACAGGCTCCGGATGTTGCGGTTTTCCTGCAGGATCCGGTCGAATACGGTGTCCTGGAAAAATCCTTCCCAGGCGCGGTCGGGCCAGAGCGTATGCCACGCCGCCTTCACGGCCTTCTCGGCGGCGACCGCCGAGCCCGGTGCGAGCTGGATGGTCATGTACCGGAAGTCCTGTCCGGGAAGCTGGGCCAGGATGGCAGGTTCGAGCGGGCTGTAGAAGTCGTCGTACTGGATGTTCTTGACCACGCCCAGGATGGTCAGCGAGAGCGTATCCTGGCGAACGGTCTGACCGACGGCCTCTCCCGGGGTCCAGTCGCGGCGCGAGGCGAAGAGCTCGTTGACCAGCACACTGCCGTCGAGCGCCGTGTGGGCGCCGTCCGGAAACGACGAACCGGCCACGAGCTCCAGTCCGTACAGGTCCACGAATCCCTCGCCCACGTCGAACCGGACGGCGCCCATGCGACCGTCGCCGACATGCACGGTGGTGGACTGCCACGAGGACCAGAAATGATTGTTCGCGCCGACCACCCGTTCGACGCCCGGGATATCCTCGATTTCCGTTGCCAGCTGCCGGAACGCACCGTCCGTGCGCAGGGGCACGACCAGTTTCTGTTCGGCATCGTATCCCCAGTCGCGTTCCATGACAAATTCGGCGTTCTGCGCCAGCACGACGCCCATGATCATCGTCAGGAATGCCAAAACGAATTGGAAGGTCAGGAACCCGTACGTCATCTTGCCGCCACCGCCGAGCACCGTCCGCCCCTTGAAGATGGCCACGGGCGAGAACCGCGAAACGCGCAGGGCCGGCCAGAGTCCCGATGCCACGGTAATCACCACAAAAAGCAGCGTCAGGAAAATCCAGAGGTTTGTGGCTTCCGCGTCGGCGGGTGTAACACCGCCGCCCTGGGCCGCGAACATGGCATTGAATCCCGGTACGAACCAGGCATACGCCAGCAGGATGCCGAGGCCGAGCGACAAGCCGCACACCAATGTGTTCTCGGCCAGGAACTGCCACACGATCTGGGAGCGCGTGCCGCCCATGGTCTTGCGGACCCCGATCTCGCGCAGGCGCCGGGATGCGGCGCCGACCGATATGGTGATGTAATTGATGCATGAGAGCAGCAGCATGAAGAGGGCCACCACCGAGAACAGGATACGCGCGGCCGCCGGGGAGCCGCCGGCCAGGCTGTTCGTGACCGTCGATGCAGTCGTGGCAAGATCATACAGTCCCACGAAGCGGAAGTACTCCACAGGGCGGTCCGGATCGGCGGCCACCTGCTGCTCCCGGAAGCCATCCATCTTCGCGGCAACGGCCTCGACGTCGGCCGGATGGGCCACACGGATGAACGTGGCGCCGGTGCGCACATCCCATGCCGCCGCATCGGATGCCATGTGTGTGAACGGGATGATGGCATTGAACAGGAAGCTGGCCTTGCTCGGAAACGGATCTGCCACGGCAACCACGTTGAACGCCAGCTCGCGGCCGTCCGGGAAGTACAGCGTCATCGATTCGCCCACCGGATTCGCATCCCCGAAGTACTTCTCCGACATGGCGTGGCTCAGCACGATCGCATCGGGTTCCTCCAGACGGGCCGGCTCACCATGCGCCATGGGGAAGGACAGCATCTCCATGAACGCCGGATCGGCGTACCAGTTGCTCTCATCGAACGTCTCGCCGGCCGCGCCGGCGGTCACACGGCCCCACGTCATGCGCCCGGCCTGTTCGACCTGCGGAATGGACGCGCGCATGGCCGGACCCAGTGGCATGGGTGACATGCCGTTCAGCTCCTGGTGATCGCCGCGGTCCACCACCGACATCACCTGTAAAACGGTCTCGCCGCCAGCATGGAACCGGTCCCGGGTCAGCTCGGCCTCCACAAAAAAGAACACGAACACGGCCGTCGCCACCGAAATGGACAGCCCCGTCACGTTGATGATGGTGGCCGACCGGTTCTTGAGGAGGTTTCTGTACGCGACGCGGAGGTAGTTGGCGAGCATGATGAGGGTCCAGGAAACGGTGTCTGTCAGGAGATGCGGAACGGAGCGGAGCGCCTGCCGCCAGTACCAGGCGTCAGCGGCCCGGCGGCCTTCGGTCTCAAGGAGATGCGCGTGCATCTGGTGGAAATCCCCCAGCGCTGCGTCGCGGATGGGCGGGGCCAGGCTGCGCCCCACGATGCGCTCCGCCAACCGGGGAGGGCCGGTGTGTTTGCCCGGCGATGGGTGCGCGGGGTGTTTTGGGTGCGCACTCATGCCGGTTTCAGCTCCGGAATGCCGGTCCAGACCGTGTCGTGCACGGTCTTCACGTCTATGAGGGCCTTCTTGCCTTTCGGCGTCAGGTGGTAGAGCACCGTCGGCCGGCCGCCTCGTTCGGGGTTGGGCGCGCCTTCGGTGATTCGGACCAGCCCCTTGCGTTGAAGGCGGTGCAGCGGGGCGTAGATGGACCCGAGCGACCAGTCGCGCCCGGTGGCCCGGTTCATGGTCTCGAGGATGCGGACGCCATAGGCATCGTCCTGGAGGCGCCAGATGGTGATGAGGAGCAGTTCCTCGGAGCGGCCAATGAGATCCATGGGTGCAGTCAGCTGGTGGCGGAACCCCGTACTATTCGGAATGAATAGTAGAAAGTTTCATCACCATTCCACGGACGATAATCCTACCAAACATGCGGTCGCGTTATCGTCCCGGAACCATCCGCCAGAGTGGCTGGGAGTTGGGAGTCCGCCAGCACCCCTGTTCGAATGGGGCGAATGAATGACGCCGAGTCTCGGATGGCGTTTGCAGTGCGACGATGAGGATTCAGTACACCGACAGGAAATCCCAGGTCTTGCTTCACCATCAGGATCGGGGTGACCAAGTCTGAATCATTGGAAACGACTACCGCCGCATCGTACAAGCCCTGATGGCCATCATGCAAAAGGTGGGCTGCCAAGTTTACGTCAGAGCCCTTCTCTTCGATCTTCACGATCTCGACGTACGGGTTGGTGCCCGGTGGAGGGTTTGCCAATCTGCGATGCACATTATGTACCAAAAAGTGCCCGTAGTGTATGCTGACACCGGGGACCGTTCCCAATGCGCGCAAATACAAATCCTGTCGGATGGCTTGGGACCGATCGCCTGTCTGAGGAGAGACTCGCGCCGTGAAGTATTTGATCTGCGCGATCTGATTCCGGGGAAGGATCTTCTCGCACATCCGGCGGACGTCGAGCCACTTATACGCCGTTTTCCGAAGGGCGCCGTAGTAGAGATTGAATCCGTCTATGTAGACGTTTGTCCTCATCCGACACCCGTAAAAATAAGCAGAGGCTGAACAGCAATGCTGCCCAGCCTCGCGCCCGATCCTCGAAGGGAACGGGGGGGTTCATGTCTGAAAAGTACGGTAGAAAACTGAAGGGCCGGATTCCTTGATGATTTCTTCACAATACGTCCGCGCTACCGTATGATTTTGGTGCAATATGGATGAATGACACACGGGAGAGCACCACATAACCTCAAAAAACCAGCGGTGACGGGTAGTAGTTGATGCCCAAGACGTCCCACCGGGGGCCGTGGGTGGCGAGGCGCGTGCGGTAGGTGGTCCAGTCCCGGCGTTCGTGGGCGGTCCAGCCGATTTCGGCCACGCCCGGCAGGCGCGGGAAGGCGAGCCATTCCAGGTCGCGGATGGTCTCGGCGGTTTCTGTCCAGAGCGGGGCTTCGACGCCGAGGATGGCGCTGTCGGGCACGCCACTCACGAGCGTGGCGGGGTCCCAGTCGTACGCGTCGCGGGTATCGTTGAAGCCGGCCCAGCGGAGGCCCAGGCGGCTCGACGCATCGTATTTCATGTCGACGTAAATCCGGTCAGCGGGCGAAAGGATCAGACGGGCGCCGCGGCTCACCGCATCAACCAGATGCTGTCCGGTGTCCGCCGTCTGGGGGCGCCACACCTGGATGACGGCGCCAGGCGGCAGGGTCATGCGCGTCTCGGCGACTTCATCCCAGGCCATGAAGAGCTTGCCGTGGCGCGCCACGATTTCGGCGGCGCGGTCCATGAAAGCGTTGTACTGGGTGGCCGAGAAGTCCTTGACCTCATCTCCCCCAACGTGGAAGTAAGCGCCGGGGCTGCGCTGGGCGA
>Ga0210009_1002433_pt1 | contig 13612 bp, 15 predicted proteins | sample CryGeyCG2114_065_FD_185457 | JGI IMG/M metagenome (GOLD analysis project Ga0210009, IMG submission 185457) | Groundwater microbial communities from aquifer - Crystal Geyser CG12_big_fil_rev_8/21/14_0.65 (SPAdes) (version 2) | ecosystem: Environmental > Aquatic > Deep subsurface > Groundwater ... | reverse complement strand
CAGGAGGAAATATCTCCCGTAGCAAGAAGGTCAAAGGCCAGGTTGCAAAGGTCAATGAATTGAAGCATGCCATCAAAAACAAAGACAAGGAGATTAAAGCGATTAAAAAGGTATCCGCTCCACCTTCCAAAACAAAATAGGCTGCAGGATATTTCCCAATAATCGTTATCAGCCGGGACCAGTGCGGCTAGCTCGTTAATTAGTTAGCCAACTTGCTGGCTTGCCGGCTAAAGAAATTTCACCCAATATTATTAAAGACAGGAGTTTAACATGGCAACTAGCTCAGGAAACGCTATGAAAATCATCGCCGTCATGCTCATGGTTATCGGTGCTGGTCTTGCATTCTGGGGGTATCAATTATCCGGTTCCGTCAGTTCGGAACTGACAGAAGCTGTCACCGGCGCCGCCCCGGAGAAGGTCATGACGTTTTACATCGCGGGTGCCGTTGGTCTGGTTGTGGGCATCTACCTTTTTATTAAAAATTAAACCAGTGGAGGTACCGTGGAGTTCATTGATTTTATCTTGTTTGTAGCCATTGGCGCAACAGTCGGCTGGCTCGCTGGTAACGTCGCCAGAGGGAGAGGGTTTGGCACCCTGGGTAACATCATTGTGGGCATTGTTGGCGCTATCCTGGGAGGCTTTGTTTTCGGTCTGGCAGGGATTATAGCAGGCAGCCTTATTGGAGGCATTCTGATGGCCGCGATAGGCGCGGTTATCTTGTTGTATGTCGTCAATATCGTTAAAAAAACCTGATGCAGGTGCTGCGTGGAAGCGGGAAGAATGCGTGACGAGTGCCTGGGGACTGGGGACTGGGGACAGGGAACAAGGAACCGGGAACCAGGATGCAGGATGCCGGAACCTGGAAATCTCGTATTCGTACTCGTACTCGTTCTCGTAATCGTTCTCGTTCTCGACAAACACAACAGATCCCGCAAAGTGATTAACCACAGAGAAAGAGGTTAAAATCGATGGCTAGTCGGATTTTCGTTTTAAAATTTGAGCGTTTCGATTTGGAATTTGTTTGATTTTTGGTGCTGGTTTTTTGGAGTTTTCGAATCCGCTAATCCGGCGTCATTCAATGTTCCTCATTTCTTGACAAAGCGCGCGCACCCGCTCCCCATCCACACCATTCTCCCAGTAACCATCTTTTTTGAAGTAGCTACCGACAATAAATCCGTCTGCAAAGGGGGCGACTGTCTGGATATTTTCCGGCGTGACGCCCGAGCCAACCAGAACGGGCAGATTCGTGGCTGCACGGACAGCTTTTAAATCATCCGGATCGGTGGGTGATCCGGTGGCGGTACCGGTGACAATGAGACCGTCACTGAGGAAAAATTCTGCGGCTTTGGCTGTCTCGGCGAGACTCACATCGCTGGTGATGGTGTGGGCGCTGTGTTTCTTTTTTATGTCTGTGTAAATCGCGATCTGCTCCGCGCCAATGGATTTACGGTAGCGTAGCAGTTCGCCCGCATCGCTGTCCATGTAACCTTCATCCGCCAAATGACCAAAGACAAAACCCTCAGCCCGGATGAACTGAAAATTCGCTGCCAGCGCAACAGACAACGCGGCCTGATTCGCACCGGCGAGAATCTGGATACCCAACGGAACTTTGATCGCTTTTCGTACTGCTACCGCGACAGCGGTCATGGCGGCGATGATTTCCGGTCCGACGATTCGATTCAGATAAGGAACATCGTGCATGTTTTCCAACATCACGCTGTGAATGCCATTGTCTACCAGGATTTTGGCTTCGTTTACCGCTGTCTCAACGATGTTTTTCAATGATTGGTTGTGACGCGGTGTCCCAGGTAACGCCTGAACATGAACCATCCCTATGATTGGTTTTTTTTCAACACCGAACAGTTGGTGGAATTTTTTGCGAGGGGATATGGAGTAATTCTTTAATTGCATGATTTTAACCTATGCAGCTCCTGGGGTTAAGTTCTAAAATTTCGTTGCAAAGCCTTATAAATACTGTTATCATCCGCCAATCCAGTTATCTGGAGGTGGATGGCGAAAGCTATCGGGCCCTTAACGGGCCTTTTTTTATAGAAACTTTTTCCCATACATTTTCTCATCAACTCGATAATATTTGTCATTTAAGATTGATACAATTTTTCGCGCAAATGGGGCGAGAGATTCCATCCGCTTCCCATTCTCAAGCAAAATTTCGCTTCTGCTTGGATGAGACAGTACGTCCGCTATCTGGAGTCCGGAAATATTATTCGCCTTCGATTTAACTTTTAGCTGTTTACTCGTCAAGGTTGCTTGAAATCTCTCAGGGCCAATGTACTGCGTTCCCTCCCGCCAAAGATTCAGAAACGAATTCTTCAACCGCTGATCTTCCTTCCCACCACGGGACTCAGCTAACACATCCCCGGAGCATTTTTTTCGTTCCAGGAACATGATATAGCGCTCGAGCAACAGTGCCAGACAGTAATGATAGGGGTCATAGGTCCAGACCTGATAAGTTTTCTTGTGTTCCATTTTATCCAAACAAACAGTGATGACAGTATATTCCCAAGCTTCCAGCAGCCCCAAAAATTCCGCGTCAAATGCTCGACGCGTTTCAGCAACTCTTAGGTTTTCGAAGGGAAATTTTGCTTGTAACAGCTCTTTTCGATGCAACACCAACGGGTCATCGGGATGGGAATTGAAATATTTCCGTTTAAGAGCTTCCAATTGTGGAAATAAGGTTGTACCAACATAAGCCAAATCGACTATTACACCAGTAAGACTTAGGAACCGATGAATGGGGTTTTCTGAGCTCCCGAGGTCAGAATTACCACTTTCATCAATATAAAGTCGAAATTTGGACATTTAGCCGCAAGATATACGATAGAAAATTGGCCATAATAGATCAGTGCACATCATACGCCAGTCCGCCAATGAACTCCCGGATATGGCTGGTGGCCGGGATTGATGATTCATCCTCAACCGGCGTCACCATTTCCAGTAATTCCCTGACTCGTTTCGCCCGCACATAAGCATCGGCCCGGCGGGGATCGTCTGCATATTTCTTTTCCCACTCACGAAAATATTCCAGCAAACGCGGTCGCATAATGGGCAACTCATACGGAACGGCACCATTTACCACATAATCAGCACTGTTCACGGCCGGAATGATGTGTTGCAATTCAGCGCTGCGGACATAATGCCAATGAGTTAATGTCTGCTCCGGCGCGTAGCCCCGGTGCATGGAATCCCGCACCATGCGACGCATAAGTCGTAAATCGGTCCAGCGGATGAATTTATTGTTGGGTCCTTTCATCTGAAGCAAGGTCTCGATGTAAACTTTGAAAATCGCCTCCGGCGCAATCCCCGCCGTCATAGCGCCGTACAAACCGTGCAGACTATCAATGAGAATAATTTCATTTTTGGCTACACGCATGGGCGTCCGGTCCAGGTAACGCTTTCCGGATTTGAAATCGTAATACGGTGTGAGAATTTCCTCCCCATCCAACATGCGCCGAATGTGTTCGTTGATTAATTGAAGATCCAACGCATGGGGTGTCTCGAAATCGTGATCACCGAATTCGTCCTTGGGATGGAGCTCCAAATCGTAGAAATAATTGTCCACATTCAATTCCACCAGACCCAAGCCCTTGGTTTGGAGATATTCCGCGAGTTTGGTGGTGGTGGTGGTTTTTCCGGACGACGACGGCCCGGCCACAATCACGATCCGCACATCACGCCGTTCAGCGATGATTTCTCCAGCCGTGTGAATGTCTTCTTCATAGGCACGATCCGATTCCCGGACGATGTCAGGAAATTCTCCCTTGGAGATGCGTTCATTCAGTTGATGAATGGTATTCACATGATGGTCCACGGCCCAGACGTAGGTTTCCCATATTTTCTGATAGGGAATGTTGCCTGTGTGTGTTGCACGATCATGCAATTTCACCCGATGACGCATCTGCTGCTCAGCGCGATACAGGATATAGGCTTTTGCAACTTTGGCGTGGCCATTTTCAATGAGGACTTTTTCGACGATGTCCTGAATGTCCTCTACCGCCGGATCGCGTTCGGACCCAAATGTTTGATTGAGTAAATCAGTGACCTGATCCGCCAGGTCGTCGGGGGTATTTTTATCGCGTCCGCCTACCGAAACCGCTGCCCGATAAATGGCATTGGCGATGCGCGTTTTGGTATAGGGTACTTTTGAACCGTCACGTTTGATCACATGTGTAATGGGGCTCATGCGTTATTCCTTGCTCTCTGAGTCGTCTCCGAATCGAATTTCATCACCCAGTTCATTTTTATCGTCCTCCCGATGCGGAAAATATTGGGCCAAAACTTCACCCAAACGATTGATCCCGCCAATTAAGCCTTCCGCCATTTTCCCTTTCTGGAATTGGGTTGCCATCTCCGCTACAACCTCATCCCAAAAATTTTGAGGCACTTTGGTATGAATGCCTTCATCGCCAATAACGGCAAATTTTTTCTCATCAGGAAAAAGCACAATCAGCGTGGCATTGCGTTCTGCGGTCCGATGGAGACTATTTTTCGTAAAAATGCGTCGCGCTGTTTTGTAGGGCTGACCCGCAGATGATTTATTAAACGAGACCACAATTTCGCCACTCGTTCGCCTTTCAAAGGACTTGATGGCAAATCGAATGTCATCCAAATCTTCCCGGCCAAACATTTCGTGAGCCAGATATTCAGCAGCGTTCATGGGCAATCCTTCGGTGTGAAAGTTTCGTTCCGGGTGTTTAGCATAGTAATCGAAAAGATAAACGCAGAATTTTCATCCTGCAAAACCTGTAAATTCAGGATAGCTGACTGAAATCGGTAGATATAGGGGAACTGGGTCCTCAATCCACAATAGGTTGGTTAAGAAAAAAGGACAATGATCAAGTCAAAGCGTCAGAGTTTCGAACCTAAGCCAATGATCAGAACGACCGGGTAGGTTACCTCGGTTTGGGAAGAGGTGAGCAAGTTCAATTGCACGCCTACATTCAGGATATGACCCGGAAACCATTTTAAAGGATAATGCTGTAATAATCTCAGGTTTACATAGCCCGTATTCCAAAAGGCATCCCGGCTTTCAGCCCCTGAAGGAGAATCTTCATAATATGACCGCCATAGAGATTTCACCGTAAAACCCAGTAGCAGATCGGTCCCGGGAGTGAGAAACTGCAGATTTTTCCCAATGCCCAGACGGGCGCTTGTACTAATCGTCCGCGGCGTATTTCCCCAATATCCTCCACCTATACCAAAATCGGTGAGGACCGTCCCGTCTCCCGGAAGTGCTGAAATCAGATTCAATTCAGTCCAGGCTGTCTTTCCGGTAAACAGATTCCATGAATATGAACGATGCTTTAAGGGGGTGAAAACTTCAGGCTTGTGAGGAGGGATTATAACATTTGTAAGGGAAATTATAAATACCGCATCCTCCGATGATACCTCTACCGTTGGGTGAAACACTGTGATTTGTTGAACCAGTTCAGAAGAGGGCGTCTTGATACTCTCAATGAGCGATAATTTGATCCCCCTGCCCCGTTCATCCAAAATGGCCATTTTCAATACTTTTGAGACATTCATCTCGATAACTTTGTTGCTGACTTTAAGATTAATTTCAGCATGATAGGGTTGAGCAGACAAGAAAAAGGGTATGAGCATCATGACCGTCACGACATATGAGCCTATTTTCTGAATAATCATAGACTTATCATCTTTCTAAAAATTGTTATTACCAAATTACTACTTACTCAAATTTGACCCAATATTCTCAAACAGACGGGTCTGTATATCTGGCAAAAACAGTCTGGTTGCGAATGTAACAGCAGCAATACAGTTTGGTATCATCGTGATCAGGGTGTCACCCTCAGTAGCACTCCGATTCCCCGATTCTTGAAGTTCATATCGGAGGTGGTCAGGTCCATTACATCTGCCAAACCGTAGTAATAAAATCCCCGTATGCCAAAAGTTGGTGATATTGCCATGTCGACCCCCGCGATTGCACCATAATCGAATGCAAATTTATCCGCATTGATATGTCCGGAGAAACGGCTGTCACTCACATTACCCTTCGTATTACCTCCCAGAGACAGACCGGCTTGAATTCCACCAAATGCAGAAAATTTACTCAGATGGAAAAAGGGGTACAGGGCATAACCCACCAGGTAATTGTAAATATCGTAACCAATGATGGTTTCTGTATTTTCCGTATAAGAAAAATCGGCACCATACTGAGCATAAGCTGCACCTAGTACGATGGGGTTGGGTTTTGATTCCACGCCAAGAAAAAATCCTAGTCTCGAATCCACCATGATAGCTTCATCATACGCGGTGTTGTTATATTCAATGGTGCTGTAATTTGCACCGCCAATTGCCGTTAATCTACCCTGTGCAATTAAGCTGGTAGCGAGGAGACTAATACCAATCACAATTTTTTTCATGGTAATCCCATTTGGTCAAATTTTCAGACTTTTTATCTCATCCGATCCAACAATTAGCACACTACCTTAACACACTCTCAATCTGAAACGACAGGTATTTTACAGTGCATGAATTCATCGATCTCCTGAATTATCGTGGATTCGAATATTGATAAAAATTTATCCTGAGTAAAATTGGCAACAAGAATAATCTACTTGTTAATCAAAAAGTTTAATTCGCAAAGTGATTACCCAGTGGATCCCGGCGTATCTATCATCAACTTTGTAAGAAGTGTTATCGCTAGGTCGACAAGATTATACAATATTCTCCCCCTTGGTTTAAGGACTCTCAATCGTTATGATTGGCGGTTCTTTAAGAACAAGCCCGCATTTCCTCTGAGATGGAATCCACCAGGGCGTAGATGATTTTAGCAATAAAGGAGTGATAACGTGGCGAAGTCGATAGGCGTAACCAAACAGAGTGAGGATTTTTCCCGCTGGTACACCGATGTGGTTCAAAAAGCGGAATTGGCCGATTATGGTCCGGTAAAAGGAACCATGGTCATACGACCCTATGGGTACGGCATTTGGGAACTTATGCAGCAAGGGTTGGACGGGTTGTTCAAAGCCACTGGCCACGTCAACGCCTACTTTCCGCTGTTCATTCCGGAATCCTTCCTGAAAAAGGAAGCTGAGCACGTCGAGGGATTCGCACCGGAAGTCGCAGTGGTAACTCACGCCGGTGGTAAAAAACTGGACGAACCGCTCGTTGTACGTCCGACATCGGAAACCATCATCTGGCACATGTACAAAAAATGGATCGGTTCCTACCGCGATCTGCCTTTACTCATTAATCAATGGGCCAATGTGGTGCGCTGGGAAATGCGCACGCGACTTTTCCTCCGGACCACGGAATTCCTGTGGCAGGAAGGCCACACTGCTCACGCCACTGCCAAGGAGGCCGAAGAAGAGACTCAACGCATGCTGGCTGTTTATAAAAAATTTGCAGAAGAATGGATGGCAATGCCGGTTTTGACCGGCCGAAAGTCCGAAAGTGAAAAATTTGCCGGCGCGGTGGCAACCTATTCCATCGAAGCCATGATGCGGGATACGAAGGCACTGCAGGCCGGCACCAGCCACTTTCTCGGCCAGAATTTCGCCAAAGCCTTTGAGGTGACCTTCCAAAATCAGCAGAATGAAGCCGAATTTGTCTATGCCACCAGTTGGGGCGTGAGTACACGCCTCATTGGTGGTGTGATCATGACTCACGGCGACGATAAAGGTCTGATTTTACCGCCCAGAGTTGCACCCATTCAGGTGGTCATTATTCCCATCTTTCGGGACGCGGAACAAAAATCCCTAGTGATGGCTGAAGTTGATCAATTGAATCAGGGATTGAAGGCATTAGGCATCCGCGTCAAAGTGGATGACGACGAAACCAGCTCACCTGGCTTCAAATTCAACGAGTGGGAAATGCGCGGTGTCCCGGTTCGCATCGAACTGGGTCCCAAAGATGTGGAAAAACAGCAGTGCGTTTTGGTGACACGCTATAATGGCGAAAAGTCATTTTTGCCTCTGGCCGGTTTGGTGGAAAGTATGCCACAACGGTTGGATGTCGTCCAAAAAGCACTGTTCCAACGCGCGTTGACATTCCAACAGGAAAATACTCATCGTGCCAATAACTGGGAAGAGTTCCAGGAAATACTTGAATCCAAGGGCGGTTTTATCCGGGCTGGATGGAATGGCGATCCGGAAGTTGAAGCCAAAATCAAAGAGGCGACTAAGGCGACAATTCGGAACATTCCCTTTGACCAGCCAGAAAATCCGGGAACCTGTGTGTTCACCGGTGAACCTGCCCAATACGAGGTCATCTTCGCCAAAGCGTATTAATGATAAATTCAACTTGTTCCATGGATGTGGCTATTCTCCAAATGCATCTCTATGAAAACCCAAAAAATGTGAATGGGTTTTTCATAGCCATACACGTTAGATCAAGGATCGAAAAAAATTAATGGGATGATAATCCTATTCTTCTGTTCTTTTTTCTTGATCCGTCAGTAGCCGGAGGCACAAAAAAAGAACCAAAAAATCAAGTCGACAAAATCTTTCTCCGGCACCGTTCACCGCCTCCGCTATAGCAATTCGAACTCAGTCCCAAAGCGGACTTCAAACATGAATTCCTGTTTAACGCTACGGCGTTTCCGGCATATCCCGGGAAAGATTTTAAGGACGCAGTGAAAACTCGGGGCTGCGCAATTTTTCTGTTACCATGCATTTTAGCCTCGACGGAGCCTACGGCGAGTCCCGCGAGACCGCGTGGATAGCCCTCCCTCGTCACCCTAACTTTTTCAGGGTCTTGTACTTTTTATTAACGATGATCCTGAATCAAGATCACCGCGCGGGTCAGCGAACCCTTCGGGTATTGAGATAACCTACTTGTATAACCGAGTTATCCATTCCAAAGTCCTTGAGTGGATTGTACCTTTCCTCCAACCATGATCAACCTGTGTCGGGAGGAATTTTAGGTATGCGCTATCATACACGGAACTGGAATCGCCGGGTATTAATCGGATTGATTTTTTGTGGATTGATTTCTTCCATTAGCTTTGGGCAAAATGTCAGCGAACCCGTCTGGTTCAATCAACACGCTCCGGAATCCGGCGTTGTTAGCGGCTACGGAAACGGTCCGGATCTCACTGCCGCTGTTCTGACTGCACTGGGTGAGATGGGACGCCAGGTTGAAGTGCAGGGTGGTGACGAGATTATCACGGATGATGCTGAAGGGATGCGCAATATCTTTTTGCTTCATTTTGGTCGCGTTGCCGTTCTGGACACCGCGATTATCATGACCGATGAGAACGGTGAGAGGGAATTTTATCGAACGATTATGGTTTTCCGACCGACATCCAAATACTTCAAAGCATCACAAACCCAGACAATTGTTGGAGAGACAACCCAGAATTCCTGGGAAATAAGAACCAGTGGTTGTTCCATAAATGACGTGTTGAATGAATTACAGACCGCTGGTATCGACATAAAAATGCAAGTTGTTCCCGACGGCGCAGGTTATCAATATTACCTAAGACTCCAGACTGAAAGTCCCTGATAATGAGGTGACCTTAAATGAAACTATTTGCAAAATCGCTGCTCTTCTGTCTCGGATCACTCATTCTGATTGATTCAAATGCATTTTCACAAGGTTGGGAAGTGTTGCATCATGTTAATGGCGAGCTGCGATTGGAGCGTAATCTACGACTACTCTCGATTCAGGATAGTGTCCTGTGGGTTGGATCAGCGGATTACATCGGCAATTTGGAAAGTCCGGCATTGGCATTACAACGGTTGGAATTCCAATGGTCAATCCCTGTCGAACGGATTGAAAGTCTAAAGCAGGTTCATCTGCAATCTGAAAATCCGGCAGCCACCGGCGCGATTTTGGGATTTCTGGTCGCCATCCCTATCGGCACCATTATTTCAAAAGATAATGGTGGTACAGATCCCGGATTCAGCGGATTGATCAATGATGTCCTTTACGATAATTTCTTCATCTTTCTCGTTACAACGCCACTTGGTGCCATGCTTAATTACAAAGCGGAGTTGCGTCGGGGTAGCACCATTCTCCACAAGCTCACCGACATGACATTTGCCGAAAAAACCGCAGTCATTACAAAAATTCTTGAAGAAAGCTAGACCTCGCCATGCAATCATCCATTAGACGACATTCCATATATACTGCCATTCTTAGCCTGCTTGCGTTTTTGTTAAGCCAATCCTGCTCTGACTCCAATTCAGATGTCGTGCTGAAAACGATAACCAATCCCGGTACCATTTCACCGGTTATTGCACTTTCGCGTTACATCGATTCCAATAACTCACGGACAGAAATCGTCCGGGCGCAATTATTCGACAAAAATCTGAATGCCGTCCAAATTCTGGGTGGCAGCATTATGGTGAATGACTCACTCCTTACCACAACATCTACCGGGTATGAATGTGTTCTGGACTCGGTGCCATTTATCCATTCGGATTCCCTTTACACGATCACCATTGTTCTCTCCGACAGTCAGGCATATAACTGCACGGTACGAGCACCCAAATCCGATTTGACTACGCTCTACGCACCCACATACCAAAGTCGCAGTGCTTCAATGCCAATCTCCTGGCAGGAGGTGGATTCGATTGGTCCGCAGCGACTGGATTATTATTACTATTTTCAGCAGAATAATCAACTCTACTACGGTATGACCAGCTATGTGATCTGGGCTCCTGAAACGGGTGTGTTTAGCGTGTCAGCCGCGGACTTGAATGTGGTGCCAAATATTTCTACTGCGAAACTGGTTTTACACTATTCCATTGATGGGACCATTGATCCGGCTTTTCGGGCCGGTGGCAGCATTGGGGTTGATTTTGCCGTGGAAAAAATAGTGTCAATTATTGATTAGTGACCCAGTCGCTAAAAAAATCGTTTCTGAACGACATTTTGTGACACGGTATGTCCCAGCCTAACTCCGGATTTCCATCAACGCAATCCCAATCTCTCTGGAATGACCGGAACCTGCTGGTCATTTTCAGTGTGACCCTCATCGCGATTCAGGGCGTCGCCAGCCTCACACCAGCATTTCCAAAAATGGCTCAGTCATTGAATATTTCACCGAGTGATATTGGTTTGCTCATCACCTTTTTCACGCTGCCGGGTGTCGTACTATCGCCCATTCTGGGAATCATGGCTGACCGATATGGCCGCAAGAAAATCCTGATTCCATCACTGGTGTTGTATGGCATCGCCGGTACCGCCTGCTTTTTTTGGCACCAACTTCACCTCCTTTTGATTTTCCGTTTTTTTCAGGGTGTGGGTGCGGCCGCCATTGGTGCACTGAATATTACGCTAATCGGTGACCTGTACGCGGGGCGTGACCGCGCTACAGCCATGGGGTATAATGCCAGTGTGTTAAGTATCGGGACGGCAGCCTATCCGATTATTGGTGGCGCGATGGCGTCGATTGGTTGGTACTACCCTTTTTTGCTTCCACTGTTGGCGCTGCCTGTGGCAATATTCGTTTTAATACACCTGAAAAATCCTGAACCAAAAAGTACCGGTAAACTCAGCACATACTTACTCTCAACCTGGAAAAGTGTAGCCAATAAGGCGGTTCTGGGCGTTTTTACCGTGAGTGTGGGGACGTTCATCCTTTTATACGGTGTATTTTTGGTCTATTTCCCACTTCTCATGGATCAACTATTTCATGCGCCGCCATTTGTAATTGGACTCGTCATCTCAACTGCATCAATCAGTACGGCAATCACCGCCATGCAACTCGGCTGGTTGACGGCGAAATTTTCCGAACGAAGCATGATCAAAATGGCGTTTCTATTTTATGCACTCACACTCATTCTCATGCTGTTTATGCAGAATATTTGGGCGATGTTACTGCCAACAATCATTTTTGGGATCGCTCAGGGACTCAATATGCCCAGCCTGCAAACACTACTCACCACACTGGCACCCATGGACCAACGGGCAGCCATTTTATCATTGAACGGAATGGTGCTGCGCATCGGCCAAACACTCGGACCATTTTTAATGGGTTTGGTTTATACCGTTTGGCAGATGAACGGGGTCTTCATTGCCGGTATCGCTCTATCCATTGCCATGATTGGTGTGGTTTCGCTCACCATCGCCCCCCGAATATTGGCGCCACCACCTACCGAATGAGCCGAGTTATCCTATCAATTGTTGGTGTCATTTTTCTCAACGCGTGTGGCACCGTACCTATCAATCTCACTGAGGAAATCATGCAATTACCAGATCAACCACAATGGGAAAAAATCGCTGAAAAACTGGATTTTCCGGAAGGGCCGGTCTGGGACGGATCACATACTTTGTTTGTTTCATCCTGTTATGGCCACCGGGTGAACCAGATTTCTCATATGTCTGGCAAGGCAAAAATCTGGAGTCAACCCGATTCAATGTCTCAATGGAGTCACACCAACGGATTGGCATTTGGACCGGATAAGCGACTTTATGCTTGCGAGTTTGAGCATGGCAGGATTATCCGGTTTGACGCAAATGGTGAGGCTGAGATTGTCCTGGATGGATTCAATGGCACACGGTTTATTCGCCCAAATGACATCACTTTTGACAAATGGGGTAATGGCTACTTCACCGATTCGGGTCATTATCGCAGGGAGAATCCTGATGGTCGGGTCTACCGGTTGGCTGCCGGGTCTGACCGGGCGACCATCGCTGCTGACCATCTGGCTTTCGCCAATGGATTGGCATTCTCTCTCAATGGCGCTACTCTTTATGTTGCAGAGTCAGCCCGGCAAGTGATTACACAATTTACGGTTTCCCAAATTGGTGAATTGAGTGATCCCGAGACTTTCGCTGTAATGGAGGGTGGTGATCCGGACGGAATGGCTTTTGATGACCGGGGTAATTTGTGGGTGGCTCATTTCGGCGCAGGGAAAATCGTGGTCTTTGGAGCGGACGGAACCCGCCTGGGGGAAATCGTTACGCCGGGGAAGAAACCCAGTAATTTGGCGTTCGGGGGAGCTGATCTGAAATGCCTTTACCTAACGGAAGATGAAACGAATGCTGTGTATCGCCTGAATTTGCCTTTCACCGGTGCGGCATTACCCTTCGTGGGTTTTTAGACATTAACAACTTCAATTCTTACAAAATTATCTTATTCGGATTATCCTGTCCGTTTTAAATTGCATCTCTTCACCCAATGAGTTATGCTAGCGCGGTGGTGAAAAATTAAATTATGACCGTCCTTTTTTCCCGAAAATGTGAGTATGCGCTACAGGGCGTTTTATATCTGGCTCAAAATCGTCAGAGGGGAAATATTTCTGCGGAAGAGATCGCGACTGATCTGGGGATTTCTCAGGACTTTATCTCAAAAACGCTCCAAGGTTTGGTAAAGGTTGGGATGATTCAGAGCAATCGGGGCAAGATGGGCGGGTTTTCTCTGGCGCGTGATCCGGAAAGTATCACTTTGCTGGAGATCGTGAAAATAATTGACGGGAACGAAGCATTCGAAAATTGCGTCATGGGATTACCCCAGTGTCATTCAGATTCGCCCTGTGCCTTGCATTCAAAATGGCAACCGTTAAGAGAGGCTGCCCAAGCGATGCTATCATCCACCACCGTCGCACAATTCGAACCAAGTAAAACCGAAGTCATTTTCGACCGGTAAATGGGAGAAAATATAGATGTCCAGTACCAATCA
>Ga0210009_1002422_pt1 | contig 13659 bp, 18 predicted proteins | sample CryGeyCG2114_065_FD_185457 | JGI IMG/M metagenome (GOLD analysis project Ga0210009, IMG submission 185457) | Groundwater microbial communities from aquifer - Crystal Geyser CG12_big_fil_rev_8/21/14_0.65 (SPAdes) (version 2) | ecosystem: Environmental > Aquatic > Deep subsurface > Groundwater ... | reverse complement strand
ATCCTTTATCTTCTGCAGTTTGCTGTAAATCAAGAACACGTTCAATAAGTTATCTTACCCCAGTCATGCGTATTAATATTAAGGTTATGTTCCTCACCTTCAATATTTGAAACAGTCAGCAGATTCTCCATAAGTGCCGAGAGGTGTTTTGCTGAAATATTAACCCGATCAAGTAACATCCGTTGATCATTACTTAAACTATCCCACACTTTTTCTTGCATAAATGCTGATAGATAACCTTGAATAGATGTAAGCGGGGTTCTAAGCTCATGAGCAGCAATTGATACAAAATCTAGTTTCATAAGCTCAAGCTGATTCTCTTCAGTTAGATCATGAACCACAATAATTGCACCAAATCCAACTTCTTCACGTTCTTTTATGGTTGAACTTATTATGTTAACGGACCTCAGGTCATCGCTGGAAAGATTTAACTGAGCACCATAAAGGGTTGCAATAACTTGATCTGTTTTCATGCTTTTTTCAGGAAGCAGTTTACTAATCGGCACAAGCGTATTATTTTGAAAAATACAAATAACATCTCCTATACTTTTTCCAACAACTGAAGTTTTAGGTTTTCCAATCAACTGTAAAAAGCTTTTATTTTCAAGAATAATTTTTCCGTTAAAGTCAATTGCCACAACACCATCGACGATTGCTTCTTTTAATACTTCTAGTTTATTTTTCTCTGCAGCTGTATGTAATAGCTCTTAAACTCACGAAGATCTGTTGTTACAACAACAATTCCCCACAACACGTTATTTTCAACATAAGGTGATAATGACAGTTTTACTGGGATACGTTCTCCCTGTTTTGTAATGAGATTTGTCTCAATTTCTGTAGGCTTTCGGTTGTAAATTTGCCATTAAACCAAAATTTACAAGCATTAAAAATAACCCCAATACAAACAAAAGGATTTGTTTTCGCTTCGCCGCATCTTTTGTTTTAAACCGGTAAATAACCAAAAGAATCATTGAACCCGTAAGTGACGATACAACGTAACCAAGTAAAAAATAATAGTATGTGCCAAATCTATACATCCAGCCTCCTAGTTCAAAATAAAAAGTTTCTGGCCTTTGGTCGATTATAAGATTGCTGGTTAACGTTAAGATTGATAAAATTATCGTTATTGAAAAATGTAGCAATTTTTTAACATGAGAATCAATGAGATATTCACGTTCAATATACACATAGGCCCATCCCATAAAAAATGTAGGAATAATCCCAAGCCCAAGAATTGAAAGCGTGTGCCAAAAGCTTGCCCCACTTGCCATGAACGATTAAGGATTAATAGTAAGAGAAACGTATAAACAAGCGCTGACGAGATTGGATAAAAAGCATATGGGTTAAATGTAAGGTTTAACAATAAACATGTATCATAGTGACTTTCCCTATCAATAGTGATTCTATAGAACATTTAACTTTTAGGAAACTAACTATTTTTCAGCTTGAAAATCCATTAAAAAGTCAAAACCCATACTATTTGAATATCTTGAGCACGTTTTAATTATAATTGCCATACATTTCACCCAAAGTAATACTCTTGTAGGAACAAAAACGAAGTGCAACACTTTAGGTAGAATTCAGACCTAAAGGAGGTGAAAAACGTTGCAGAAATACAAACATTTAAGTTTAGAAGAGCGCGAATGGATATTCGCGTGGTTAACGAGTGGAAAAAGCCTGCGGGAGATAGCAAGGAGGCTTAATCGTAATGTGGGAACCATCTCTCGTGAGGTAAAAAGAAACACAAAATATGGGAAAAAGTATATACCGTGCGTAGCACAACGGCGGTACGAGCGAGTCACAGTAAAACAACGATCAAAGGCGCCGTTAAAGAGTCCAGAGGTGTTTTTGTACGTTCGGGAGCATCTTCGAGCACCATACCACTGGACACCAGGCCAGATTGCGGGACGGTTAAGTCGTGATACAAAAGGTCGGTTACACATTTCAGCGGAGTGTATTTACCAATACATCTACTCAAAAAAGAACCAAAAAGAAAGGTTGTGGAAATATTTAGTATGTGGAAAAAAGAAGAGAATGACAAAGAATGGAAGAAAAGTACGAAATGTAGGAAAGGTACCAAATGCTGTCAGTATAACCAAAAGACCACGGTACATCGAAAAAAGAGTACAGGTTGGTCACTGGGAAACTGATGATATGGAAGGTACAAAATCATCAAAAGCTGCCTTGAGTGTTTCCCGAGAACGAGCTCTCTGTCCCAAAAGTGGAACTCTTTTATTGATAATCTTCTGGCTGTCCACAAAAAACTCAAAGAACAAGGTTTTCTCTATTATAACGGAAAAGTTAAGATTTTAGATCAAGAGGAGGTATCAAAATGATATCTTTCTTTAAAAAACGACCAAACAGTGACTTCTCTTCTCAGTTATTTGATGAAAATGGATTCTACAAGAAATTTTTGAAAGACTTGGAAACCTGCCAAAGTGAGGTAATTATTGAAAGTCCGTATGTGACCTCAAGCCGAATGGAGGTTCTACTCCCCGTCTTTCAACGGTTATTACATAATAAAATTAAGATTAAGATAGTTACTCGAGATCCGAGTGAACATGAAAATGAATTGTTTCGTCATCAAGCTACTAATGAAATATTAGTATGCAAAGATTTAGGAGTTGATGTGCAACTTCAGACAGGCTTTCATCATAGAAAACTAGCGGTTATAGATAAAGCCATTCTGTGGGAAGGCAGTCTTAATATATTGTCCTACTCCAAAAGTAAAGAAATTATGAGAAGATTGGAAGGAGGTAACCATGCTCAAGAAATGCTTGAATTTCTCAAGTTATAAGTAGTATTTTGATATAATAAGACCATCTATGAAAAACAAACTTCAGATATAACAGAAGCAGATATTCAAAAAGCTATCAATTACCTTGAAACAAACAAGGGAAAAGAAGAAGCCACCAGAGAAAATGCAATAAAATTTTTGCAAGGAATGCAAATAACAGCGCATATAATTGCGCATGATAAGGTGGATAATAAAATAGAACAAAATTTAAAAGTAATAGCAACTTAGGAATTTTTTCGACAGCTAAAAAAAGCATGCTAAATAAGCAAATAATTTAGATTTAGGTTATTAGTGTTTGCGATGAATAATATAATTTTCATTCTCTAATTTACTAATAGTCTGATTTAACTCTTCATTTGTGGGCTCAACCAGAACAGTTCCGTCTGGAAATTGTATAGTCGGTATAGACTGAAACCCATTGTTAATTTCAACAACTTTTTCTGCAGCGGAAGGATCTTCTGCAATATTAATATATCTGTACTCACAACCTAATAAATCCAAAAATGCTTTTGATCGAATGCAGTCTGGACAGTAGGGTGTACCGTAAAATAATATTGTATTTGATTTAGCATTCATATGCTTCCCTTCTTTTTTATTCGTTAGTGAATTGTTGTATAGCAGATACAGAAATGTGGTCTGATATATCCCTACCGTAATATGCGGTATGAATAGTTTGGTCTACATTGATTAGAAAGTCAGCTGGTATAGAGTATAGATCACCATCTTTTTTACCCTTAATAAAACCATTTGAAAATGCATTTACAAGTTTTAAAATATTGGTAAGTCCAAAAACAAATTTCATTTTTGAAGATTCATTGACCTGATAAATCTCGTAGACTTTTCGTTCTGGATCAGGAAAAATGGGGAATGGCGGTTTCTGGCTTCCTGCATAGGAAAGGATTTTCTCTGTTGGAGATTGGAAAAAAGCCAAAAATTCGATATCTTTTGAAAGTTCTGGATACACTTTTATTAGTTCAGCAATTCTCAAATTGCAAAAAGAACATGATGCATATCTATAAAAAGATAGCATTACTTTTTTGCCTTTATAGTCTGACAACGACCATTCTTTACCCTGAATATCTGTAACTGTAAAATCCGGTGCAGTTTGTTTTGGTACAAGTCGGTTATTTGATGGCATATTTAATAAGTTGCAGTACTGAACCAACTGGATGGTTTTTCCAATTGCTGGCTAAATAAGTTAAAAAATCTAGGGAAAGATTATGCATGATGTTTGCGTAGGTAGGATATGGCGTAATAAAATCTGTCATGGTTAAAACAGGAATTTTCTCATCAATCAACAAAGTAAACAGGTTAATCAAATCCTCTCCAAAATCGCCAAATAATGAAGCTCCTATGACACGTCCACTTGTTACATCAATATTCACCACACCATAAGAATTCCTATCATAATGTGTCCTACCTTTATCTGTACGAGATAAATCAAGCTCAAACAGACGAGAATTAGCCGTCTTCTCCAGTTCTCCAGTGCTCGAAATTGACGGGGATGTAAATGTCACCCTTGGTAAAGAACGCTGCCTGTTCTGAGCAAATGGCACTGCAATTTTTTTTATAACAAACTTTCCCTGATTGGCTGCCAAGTGAGTAAATTGAGGACTTTGCGTGCAGTCGCCAATTGCAAAGATATTTCTATTACTTGTAATTAGATTGCGGTCAATATTTATTCCCGTATTATCATACGCAACATCTGCCTTTTCTAAATCAAGTTCAGTGTTCGGTACTCTTCCTACAGCTGAGAGATAGAATTCTGTTTCAGGGATATTTGTGTTATTGTCTAAAGTGAGCACTGTATCTTTTAGCTCTATTGGTCGTGCCGGATGATACTTAACGCCAATTTTCTTGAGAGATTCAAGGCTTCGCTGGGCGATTACTTCCGGCTCCTTTGCCAAATAACTATTGGAGACCAAATAGGTTGTTATCCCAAGATGAGCACAGGCAGTTGCCAACTCAGCTCCGATCGGTCCACCTCCCAAGATAGTAATAGAAGCAGGAAGGGATACTAAATAGAAAAAATCCTCATTTGTAATTAATTTTTCAGAAGGTATACCTTTTATTGTGATTTTTCGTGGCTTACTACCTGTTGCAATAATGCATTTTTTCTTAAAACGTACATGCTGTCTCTCATCACCATTCTTAACTTTTACCGTGCTCTGATCAATAAAGCCTGCTGAACCATTAATGTATCTTTCTTCTTTAATCAAATCTTTCTCTTCTTGTGCAAAAAAATTCACTTTTTTAGCAACTTCTTTTAATGCGTTTTTCTTGATTTTTTCTTTTGCTATAGGGTCGCATGATTGATGGTATTCTTTTGCTATATGAAGGAGCGTTTTCGAAGGCACACATCCATAGTGCGTGCAGTCACCGCCAATATTTTTTGAAACTACCGCAACATCTTTACCAAGTTTTTGTAATCCCACTGCAACTAATAACCCTCCTGAGCCTGCACCAATAACGAGGTAATCATGTTCAATTATTTTTTGTGACATATGTATTATTTTTCTTAATAAATTTAGATACTGCTAATCCAAACATGAAAAAGAATCCAGAAATAAGCAAGTTGGAGGGGCTATGTACAGATCCACCTAAAAAAGCTGCTGTGATAAGCCCCGGTACTATACCGACAAATGTTGCTAACGCAAAATCTTTATATGAAATTACGCTTGCTCCTGCGAAGTATCCGACTAAATCAAATGGTGCATACAGAAGTCGTAACATCAAAATGGAAATAAATCCATTTTGATGAAAATATTTTTCAAATTTGTGAATGAAAATATTATTTTTATCTAGCGTATCAATTATTGATTTTCCGAAATATTTACCAACAGTATAGGAGATAAGTGAGCTCAAATTCTCAGCAATAATTAAAATAAATATTGCTTTGACTGGTCCAAATAAAGCTCCTGCCGATAGGCTAAGTAGTGTCGCTGGGAAAAAAATGAGGGGGCGAATAGCAAATAGTAAAATGAAGAATACAGGAGCCAAAACTCCAAATGAAGCTACTTTCTCTGCTATAAATGATGGATATTCACTTAAAGTGATACCAAGTGTGAACAATCTATACAAAGAAATGCTAATTACTAGAACCCAAAATATGAATAATATTTTTTTTACTTTAAAATCTTTGATCATGTTGTATGAATTTTTTATTTTTACTTTTTGTTTCTATTTAATTCTTCAATACTGGAATCTAAGTCGAATTGTTCTTCAAAGGCAGTGGGTAGTCTTGTCCAGCTCTCTGGAAGATTGGTCAAGGTCCAAGATTGCAATGCTCTATCGGCACCCGTCCAAATAAACAATGCGGAGGTAAGTACAATAAGCCCAAATACTTGTCTAATTTTTTGATTTTCTTTTTTTACAAAACCAAACTTGCTTGAAAAGTTACTTCCACTTTTTGCAATATAATAGAGAGGAATTCCAGTACCTATTGCATAAGCGACGGCAATTAATACTGCAGAAAAAGAAAAAGAACTAACTGCTGCTAGAGTTGCAACTGTTGCGACAATAGGACCAATACAGGGTGTCCAAACAATTCCTAAGCTAACACCTGTGAGGAAACCTCCAAAAAATCCCTCCTCTTGTCTTTTGGGTTGAAAATGCCAGTATTTCTCAATAGCAACCTGTACTGTTTGCCAAAGTGAAGGAAAGATTAAACTAATTCCGAATATAATGAGTAGTGCAACTGCAATCAATCGAACAGCATCAGCGGGAATACCAAGCACTCGTATAATTGTGGCTAGAAGCAATGAAGCAACAGTAAAACTTGTGATTAGACCTAAAATAATGCCCTTTATTCGTTTAGTATTTCCATCAATGCCACTAGCAAGAATTATTGGCAAAATTGGCAGTATACAAGGTGAAAATACTGTTAATATTCCAGATATAAATGCAATAGGTATAAGCAGTAACATATTATATTTCGTTAACTTGCTGTAATAGAGTGTCGAAGCCTCCACCAATCCATCGTTTCACCTCTTTACTATTTTCATCCAATACAACTAGGGTATGTTGACTTGTCACGCTCCATTTTGCATTCATTGCTTTGTCATTATCGTAGTCCACTTTTAAAATTGTCATATCTGTGGGGATTTCATTTACTCTAGATAAAATTTCCTTTTCAAGTTCTGAGCATGTTTGACACCAAGTAGTTGCTGCAAAAAAAAGTATTGAAGTACCTTTTAACTGCGAATTAGCCAATGTTGAATCTGAATAATCCGTATAACTCATAACATCCATTAATAGCTCAGGTTTTTCAACTCGATTAGTTGTAGTATTTTGACCACCTTTAAAACCATCTTTTAAGAAAATAAATCCTCCTAGGATTGCTATTAATGAAGCCACTATAAAAAAGTTAAATGATTTCATGTTTATTGTTATAAAAATTTACTAAAAAAACTAAACAATTTGTCTTTAGTTTTAGACTCTACAAGAGAATAGCAAGTTAATTGTCCGCATCTTTGAGATGTGACTAGTCCTAACTTTTTAAGATCAGAAAGCGCGTGAGAAACAGCTGATTGTGATAGGTTCAAGATTATAGCTATATCTGTAACAGCAATTTCATCTACTTTATGCAAAACGAGAAAGATCTTGAGTTTTGTTGGATCGGAAAGACTTCTGATTGTATTTACGATTTCCTCCTCTTCAGAAGTGAAAGAAACGTTCTTTTTCAGAGAAGCTATTGTTGAGTCAGCTATGTAGTGAGGATGATCCTTATGGCCATCAATATATGAACGATTGAACATATATAAAATATATCAGTTAGATGAGGTGATTGTCAAATTTAATTTTCAGTCCTGAGAAGATATATTTTGGTTGAGTTAATTAATAAAGTTTTGTCATTTTCAATCTTATACCAGTTCTCTTCTTGACTGAGTGCACCTTTCAGTGTTGCAAAGTGTGGTTCTCCACCTAGCTCATAGATCAAGCTCACTACACTCGGCACTTCTGTTTTTTCTCCATCAACAAGCAAGTAGTTTTGCTTGTTGTGTAGATTTATTTCACCAATATACATACGACCATTTATAACTGAAAAGTCAGTGATAATATCTCCAGAAACATATACTTCTTTTTGTTTTTTGTCTGGGATAGAGATAGAAATAACTTTATTTTCAACATTATTTGTAGTTACTCGAGTTAAACATAATACCTCTGTACTTGATTGAATAAAGCCCTTGTCGCAGAGCACTCCCAGATCCAAACTATCAAGCATGGTTGTTTTACCACCATTGCGCAGAACTTTACCTTCTGCATAATCAAGAATGGTTTCGCTAAAATCCTTTTCTTTTTTCTTTTCCTCAAGATTGTAAACATGCGTTACTTGTTTTTTAGGGAGTATTACCAAAAGGTATGGATAATGCACGGCTACTCGGCTAAGGGTACTCTGCAATCGAGATGGTGTCATCAAAAACATAGAGTGTTGAGTCTTGAATTTAGACGGTTTCATTTTTCTGCTCTGGCTCTGGTGTTGGAGACTTTCTCAAGAGAAAAAATCCAGCAAGGAAAACAACGAGCACAATGGCTACGCCAAGTTGTAATAATCTTCTTTGATTTGTAGTTAGCTGATTTAGTTCTATGTTTTTCATATATTAAGTTGTTTTTTTGTTTTAAAAAATTCTTTTAATTCAAGATCATCAATTGTGTTTACTAGGTCAATTACCGAAACCATGGATTTGTTCTTCTTTTGCAAATTAGCCCCTGCATTGATAAATAAATCTAAGATCTTTAGGTTTTTACCTTTTGAATTAAAAACTGCTTTAAATAGAGGGGTATTCCCATAGGCATCAGTAGAGTTAATGTTCGCACCAGACTCAATTAAGAGTTTGATTATTTTCTCAGAATAATTTTGTGCCGCAAAGTGGAGAGGCGTCCATCCATTATCATCGGGAAGGTTAATGTCAAAACCGTTTTGAATTAATTTCATTACCTTATCTTCATCGTTTTCAACGATAGCATAATGTAAATCACTTCTACCATATTTATCAATCCCGGGGCGGATATTCCTCTTAGGCATTTTTTTAGTCATAACTTACATTAATTATATTTATCACTCTATATGGTTTAACGGATTTACTGCCCGCCAGTTATTACCATTTTTAGTACGCACCTCATAATGCACATGTTCGCCTGTGGCATTGCCGGTGTCTCCCATAATCCCAATCGGTGTGCCTGCGGTCACTTTTCCAGATTCTACTAAAACTCGACTAAAGTGAATGTACAGTACTTTAATTGAACCATTATCGCTGGTAATTTCAATAGTATTCCCTCCATATTGGTCAATATAATAACTTACCGACCCATTTACGGTTGCAAAGATAATAACTTTGCCAGTATCTTTATAGACTTGGCTATTTTGATAGTACGACCCTGACGGCACCAGATCAATGCCCGTATGATTTCTGCCAAAGCGCAAATAGTAACTTGGGTCAAGAAAGTAGGCAGTAACCGCCACATATTCCATACCGCTTCCGCCAAATGGGCTTACTTTTGGCACCTGCGTGCTCCTAAATGCTGAATCAGTTTCAAATTCACCAGAATTGTTATCAAATAGATCAGTAAATTGGCTCCAGTAGCCAGAGCTCACAATAAGTGGTGACATAAAAAGCGTGCCAACCATCATGATCATAAAGAAAAATAATATGGCTAAAGAGGCAACAAAACCTATGAGTGGGACTTTAAACTGCGCGACCACAGCACTAGGCAAAGGAAATGGCGCAAATATATTAACAATAACGGTGATTATTGCATCAACAACAAATCCAAAGGGATCTTCTTTAAGCTTTTTAAAAGCATTTGCGTATTCAAGTGCCATCATAAATTATTGCTCACTCGTAAAAACAAGGGGCTTTTCAAAGGGCAACACAATAGTATTTAACCTTAAATGCTCCGCCTCTCTAAACAGAATTACTTCACCAATCCCAAGGTGCCCTAGCTGTTGCTTTTCTTCATCGGTCATCGGGTAAATTGTTCCTATTTCAGATAACGCCGCGTACGACTGCTTTAATAAAATCTTTGTTTCAGAGTTAGTAATAATTGCTTTACCATATTCATTATGCAAAAAGTCCTCTACATCTTGAGTAATTGAAACAACTCCAGTATTTCGCTTTCGTGCTTGCTTTACTAACTCTCTATAAAATACGGCAACTTCATGGTCAACAAGTACCTTGTGGGCTTCATCAATAAATAGCATCCGCTTTTTGCCATTTTGTATATTTATCAGATTCCAAATTAAAGAGGTAAGTAAATACATAGCAGGTTCGCGCTTCTCATCTTTTTTTAGATCATGCAAATCAAGAACAATGAAGTTATTATCAAGTTCAAGCTTTCGTTTAGAATTAAATATTCCTCGTAAACTTCCGGTTGATAAAACGCTTAAATCTTTTGCCATTGAGTGGTTACCCAAAAGTTCTAACAGATTTTCAAAGTTTGGAGTTCCCGAGTCATAAAGTTTAATTAAATTTTCATCAAGCACGGCTCCATCATAGTGATCCTGAGGAATAAAGAATTTAAAGAATGTTTTTAGTGTCGAAATATGATCCAAAATATCGTTTTCTTTGGTGCTATTTATGTGAAATGGATTAATACCATTTTCTCTTGAAAACTGAATTACTTCTCCACCCAACGATTTTGCGAGATTTACATATTCGCCTTCTGGATCAATTGCTAAAATCTGAACACCTCGCATATAAAGTCGATTCATTAAAACTTTTGATGTAACACTTTTTCCAGAGCCCGAGACACCAAAAATATTCATGTTGTTATTTCTTGAGGTAAACGGATCCATAAATATGAGTGAATCGTTATAGGCATTAACTCCCAGAAATATTCCATCTGCATCTTGTAAGTGTTTTGAAACAAACGGCATTAAATAAGAGACTGCGGTAGACTGTAGAATTCTGTTTTCTTGCAAATGATCTTGTGCAAATGGCAAAAAGTTTTTAAATGCCTGTTTTTGACCGAACGTATACTGGTTAAAAGTTAAATCCATACTACCTGCGATATTTTGTAACTCTTTATGCAGGGCATCTAGTTCTTTTTTACTATCTGCCTCAAGTTGTAGATACAATGAATAAACAACCCCTTTTTCTGCTTCGTGTACAAGTTCATCAATAAAACTCATTACCTCACCAATATTTTTATCTATTTGTTGATCTCGAATTTTACCTGCCTTTAATCTTTCGTTTTGTTGCATTTCTAAAACCGACAATCTTTGTCTGGCTTTTTTCAGTAGCTCGGTACTTGATGCTGGTTCAATAAAAATACTAAGCGTAAATGGTAGTGAAGAAGTCAGAAGGCGGAAAAACACATAAGGGCTAAGATATGCAGGAATATCAGCCAAGTAATAAAATCGCTTAAGTTTTCCTCCAACATCTAAATGGGTGCTGTACTCTTTGATATATTCACTTTTATAAGAGCTCTCGTATACTTTATCAACACTAACTTTTGAGTTGTTTTTCTCTAAAACCAGATGGAATGTTTCTTTTGATTCATTCAGAATCTTTTTTTCATACTCTTTAGTGTCTTTTTTAAACTGAAAATAACTTTTTATATAGCCAATAGGGGTACTACTCTTTGCTCTTTTAGGCTTTTTTAATACAGAAATTTTATTTGTTAGGAATGGCTTTTTCTCAATAATTTCAGCTTGTGAATCTATAATTTTAATAAGCCTATTTATCTCATCTTTCAAAGCTTTTTCAGTTGAATTTTCAGAATCAGCATTTAGCAAGCTTTTTTGTATCTTTTTAAATCCTTGATTCCTTTTTTTGACTAAATCGTATTCTTTTTTAAGTTTATATAGCTCGTCTGTTGAAATATCCCTTTCGTAAGCTAATTTATTAACTTGGTCTTTTAATTCAAAAGTAAGGATAAAGTTTCTAATATTCTGAATAACCGTATTTATTTTGTTTTTGATAGTTTGTTTTTTCATCTTAATATACTTCGAACAAATTGTTTTAATTCATCACTAGTTATTACTTTGGTAGATATGTTGCAAACAGATAAGCTTGAGGCAAGTCTTGTTCCAATATCATTCAGTTTTTTAACTCCCTCTATCACCGACTGAGTTTTTTGTGTATGACAAGGAACCGATATAACTGCAAAGTGTTTAGTCACAAAAAAGGTATTTGAATCAACAAGTTTTGTAAGATTTTCGATATATTCTTTTACCAACGACTCTTTATCTGTAGACGAGCTGTTATACAAAGAAAAGAAATGTTTTGAATAATCTTCGCTTTTTGCCTGAACTTTTTTAACAATAAATTGTGTTTGAGTAGGTAAAACGTGTATTGCTTGTTTCATTTTGATGAAAAAATGTTCCCTGTCTTGTTCGTTTAGTAAAGCAATATCAAAAGGCTCGACCTCGTAAATGCGAATGATTTTATCCTTTTTTATAATTAAATCGTTTTGAATATAAAAGTCAGTAAAATATGGATCAAGATTGGTAACCCCTTGCTCTTTTTTGCTCGATTTAAATGTTGTAGCTCTTGGAACAATCTTAAATATGGGTTGGTTATCAATTTTTTGACTAACAAAGGCGATAAAAAATACAATCGAAACAAATAGTGCCGAAAGATAATATCCCCAATTAAAAAAGTGAAAACCATAAGTAAAGGCGAGATATAAAATTAGTGCGATAAGTAAACTACCACCTGTAACAATTGCAGTATCTGTAAAAAACAGGCTTCGCAAAATATGTGTTCTTATGTCGTCTTTATATATTCTTACGTTTCTCATATGTTTTTTGTGAATACAACCTTATTACTGAATCCGATCCCCTTTTGGCTTGCCTTTGGACAATTACTCCTTTTACTCCAAAGGCTTGATTTCTTGTTGCGGATAAATCTAAAAAGTGTCTAACTTTGTGCGGTGGGCTAGACTCATTAACATAAGCGTAATCAATCTCTTTGCCTTGTTTCTTAGATTCTTGCATTGCATTAAAATTGTGTGGGTTCGGATTGTTTTTATTAAAACTAGAAAGATCGATAAACTTTTCTTTGTTTAGATCTATCTGCGTGACCTTGTCTTGTGGTATTCCGTCTTGTATGGCCTCTGTAATTGTTGGTTAGTAAGAAGTCATCCCATTTTTATCCTCGTGTTTGTATGCTCTACCCGATACAGAAACAATTCCTTGTTTCGGATTTTCAGATTGAATGTTAAAACCTTTTTGAGAAAGGCTTTGAGAAAATGGAGCTACAGGCGAGCTAGTTTTGTTTTCTTTATATTCTTTATTTGTGTTATTGGAGCTGTAGCTTTGTTTATTCTGAGAGTTAGAACTACTATAATCTGAAAATGACTGTTTGGTTAAAAATCTATTTCTAATCTGATTGCCCAGTGCGTTACTAAAGCTTTTATTTCCTGTTACGCCTGTTTTAAAATTACCAATACTCGAGTTAATTGGTGCCATTATGGTTCTTGTCGAAACGGCAGCCATCATATTATTTGACATAGAAGACCATACATCTCCAAAGATTCTGGCAACTAACATATTTACTCCGCCTAAAAAGAACAAAAATCCCGTATTGAAAAACAGCATTCCAACACTTGGTCCTTGTGACTCTAAAATGCTTTTAAAAATGTCAGTTGCAATAGCAAAACCTAAAACGAAAGCAGGTTGTTGTATTAAAAAGGTAAACCAAGTCTTAAAATAGGTTTGCACAATACCCTGTGTTTTTTCAGTTAGAGCAAATGGAAGCACAATTGGATAAATTACACCTAGAAATAATAATGGGTCTTGCACAGATAACTTAAGAAAAGCGTAACAATTTACGCAACGTTTTTCTCAAATCATCTCTGTGATTGAATCTCCACTCTGATTCTAACAAATAATCTCCAAACCTGCTTCTGCCAATTCC
>Ga0210009_1002421_pt1 | contig 13659 bp, 11 predicted proteins | sample CryGeyCG2114_065_FD_185457 | JGI IMG/M metagenome (GOLD analysis project Ga0210009, IMG submission 185457) | Groundwater microbial communities from aquifer - Crystal Geyser CG12_big_fil_rev_8/21/14_0.65 (SPAdes) (version 2) | ecosystem: Environmental > Aquatic > Deep subsurface > Groundwater ... | reverse complement strand
CCGTGAAACCGACTTTGCCCATCACATTTTTTGCAGGTTATAGCCTGAAACACAGGCAAATCGATTGCTAAAATCCCTACACGCCAAACCTAAAGAATTAGGCACTTGATGTTGAGCGTCAGTTTTTTTCCGGAGCAAAACAACAACAACAAACTGCCGTGGGTCGAACATCAGTGTTGATACTAATGGTTTCAATAAATTCTAAGGCCCGCATTTGATCTTCATTGAGGTCGAAATCCCTTTTAAGTTTACCAGGATTTTCGTTCAAGCCTTGACCATAGTCTGCATCTATTGAGAGTTTTTTGATCGCTTCTTGAATTTCATAATCAATCATTTGTAATCCTCCTAAGAGTGTTTTAAGTCCCATAGCATTTGGCATAGCGGCATCCGATTACAACTCGAATTTTTTTTAGGAACTCCTAATTCCTGTTTTATCCTACTTCCAGGATTCATTTTATCCTACTTCCAGACTTTATCGTATTATTAAATAATATATAGCAAAATGTAAAAATATGTCAATAAAAAATATACTTCACAACCCATCTCATTGAAGTATTACTCTTTGAACATCGACCAAAAATACTATAGAATTGAAATTTACTTAACCTGTTACAAGAACCCATTGACATCTCGAACTATTCTGATGCCTTTCTTTTCAACAGCCAAATTTTTTGAGGAGAAAGTAAAGTCTCATCCCCCAAAATCATATAAACACCTATCAAAAATAGGGCAGTTGAGGATTCCCGCCTGTTTGACCTTGTTATTTCTAACGATTATTGCAAATCCAGCTTATTCAGCACAAAAAGATGGCCCTGCAAACGAGCAGAAAAAGATCCTCAAGATGGACCTGCGCCAACTGATGCAGATGAATGTGACGGTCACATCCGTCAGTAAAAAACCGCAAAAATTACATCAAACCGCTTCTGCGGTTTATGTCATAACCCAAGAAGACATTCGCCGCACAGGGGCAGTCAATCTCATGGAAGCCTTACGCATTGCGCCAGGAGTCCAGGTCTCAAAAATAAATCAAAACAAGTATGCGGTTTCCATTCGCGGATTCAATAGAGGGACAGGGTCGGACAAACTCCTAGTACTCATGGATGGTCGATCAGTATACAGCCCCGCAGATTCGGGAGTTTTTTGGTTGGCGACAGACACAATGCTAGAAGATATCGACCGCATTGAGGTGATCCGAGGCCCCGGTGCCGCATTATGGGGTTCCAATGCGGTTGCAGGGGTGATCAATATCATCACTAAAAGCGCGCAAGAAACTCAAGACAATTTGCTCTCGGCAGGTGCCGGCACCGAGGAGCGGGGGTTTGGCTCCTACCGATATGGCGCAAAAATTGGCGACGACTTTTTCTACCGTGTCTATGGAAAATATAGAGATCGTGATGGGGGGGAGCTATTAAGCGGTGCAGATGCATTCGACAAAAAAGAGTTGGGCCAAATAGGATTCAGGGGTGATGGGCAATTGACCACCAGGGATCACCTCACAGTTCAAGGCGATACATATTACCTGGATTCTGAACTCAATTTTAAAAACAGATTTGTCTCCATTGGAGATGGCAGTCTTGAATTTAAAGACAATCTTGTCCAAAGAGGCTCAAATGTTCTAGCCCGCTGGACCCGGGAACTGGAAAATTCCTCAGCTTTCAAATTACAAATTTATTACGACCGCTTTGAAAGAAAATCCCAAGTACCCATCAATAACACTGTCGAGAAAGCGGACCTGGATTTTCAATACGATTTTATGCTGGGAGAACGGCAAAATCTTTCCTGGGGTTTTAATTATCAATATCAAGGCTATAATTTCGAGGATACTAATATTATCAGCGTATCCGAGAACAGTGCTCATTTACTTGGTGTTTTTATCCATGATGAGATAAGCCTCATTCCCGACAAATTGAATTTAATACTCGGATCAAAGTTTGAGTACAATGAGTTTTCCGGATTTGAATTCCAGCCAAATATTCGAACGGTCTGGACACCACATCAGAATCATACACTTTGGACAGGTTTCTCGAGGGCGGTAAGGATTCCCAATGTCAGAGAAGAGGTAGCGACTGTTAATCGAGCGGTTATTCCTCAAGCTGGTTTGGACATACTGTTGCGTGAAGAAAACGACGGTTCAACGAATGCTGAGGAATTATTGGCCGTTGAAATGGGCTACCGGTTTAAATACCAATCAAAATTTTATTTTGATCTTACAAGCTACTATTTTAAATACAATGATTTGATTGAAGTACTTGAAGGTAATATATTCTCTGAAACTTCCCCCTCGCCGGCTCATTTGGTTTTGCCCACTAAGTTCTCGAATGCTTTGAAAGGCGACGTGTATGGGGTGGAGGTGAGTGGTCAGTGGGAAGTTTTTAATTACTGGCGTTTGGCGGGTAGTTATACTTTCACCACCCTTGATTTAGTCAAAACAAAAGACCAAGCCACTAACAGCACAGATTTAGATGCCAATGGTGAACCCGAACACTGGTTCAACCTGCGTTCTTATTTAAATTTACCTCACCAATTTGAACTCGACAGCATGTATTATTATGTGAGCCGAAACTTTGCCAGGGGAGTTCCCGCCTACCATCGGCTGGACCTGCGTTTGGGTTGGAGACCCACTGCAAACGTTGAATTGTCCTTGGTCGGACAAAACCTCACCGATTCCAAACATGTCGAGCTCAAGGAATTACTGGAAGAAACTTCTCAAACCGAACGCAGTTTTTATTTAAAAGCCACCTTGAATTTTTAGAGAAACCATAACAGGTTTAATTTCAAGATTATTTTAAAATGAGATAATATGAATACCGATATTCGGCTGGCGACAATAAGCGATTCCGATGACTGTGGACGTATCATCTATAATGCTTTCAAGAAAACTGCCAATGATTATGGTTTTCCTTGTGATTTTCCCTCATTACAGTTTGCAAATCTGTTCTCCAAATACCTGATCTCTTCCCCTTCGATTTTCTGCGTGGCCGCCGAAGTCGATAAGCAAGTGGTGGGAGTCAACTTTCTTCACGAAAAATATCCCATTAGAAGTGTGGGACCAATTTGTATAGATGCGAAATTTCAGGGACAGGGAATCGGACGGAGGCTTATGGAATTCATCCTGGAAAGAGCCAAGGATAACCCCGCCGGTATTCGCCTGGTACAAGATGCGTTTAATATTACCTCCATGTCCCTTTACACGTCTCTTGGATTTGAAATCAAAGAAACGTTAGTTCTAATGAATGGCAGCCCCACATCTGGAAAAATAAAGGACCATTTAGAAATTCACACCCTAAAAAATTTTGACCTGAATCAATGTGCATCTCTTTGTCAGAAGGTGAATGGATTTGACCGTGTTCTGGATCTCGAAGAAGCGCAAAATCATCATTCTCCTTTTATCGTTAAACGGGAAGGCCGAATCACTGGCTATGCCGCGGCAATGACAAATTGGATGCTAAACCATTGTGTAGGTGAAACAGAAGAGGATATGAAAGCGATGATTTTGGGAATCGGAAAAATAATTGACAGACCGCTTAGTTTTCTTCTGCCAACCCGACATGCAAGGCTGTTCCGGTGGTGTCTGAATCACAACATGCGCCTTGTAAAACCCTTAACCCTTATGGGGATGGGGCCATATCAAAATCCACGAGGTTTTTATTTTCCCTCTGCTACATTTTGAGATTTTTCATGGGGGCAAAGAGGTTTTAATTTTAATGCATTTGTCCCCTTATTTTCTTTTCTGAAAATATTTTTTTCTCCAGGCCTTTAATTTTTCAACTATGTCGAAACGAAATATAAAGAAATGCAGATCATTGCTCTTTTTCCTGCTTTGGGTGCTGGTTTACGCTACTCCCTCCCATGGCCAGGAGAGTTTTGACCGAGAATATTCTCTCAAAGGGAGTTTTATTTTAAAACTCACACAATTTATCGAATGGCCTCAGGATGTTATAGCACCCTCTAATCTTAAAAATCTAAACTTATGCATCATTGGGAAAGACCCTTTTGGGAATATTTTTGACCTGGCCAAAGAGGAGGCGATCCTTTCAAGAAATCTGGTGATCAAGCACTTTATTGAAATTGATGTGAAAAATCAATGTCACGTTTTATTTGTCAGTTCTTCAGAGAAAGATAGGATCGATGAAATTATTCAAGCGACACAAAACGAACCCATCCTTTTAATTGGCGATACACTCGAATATGCAGAACGAGGTATCGGGATTAATTTAATAATCATAAACAATAATATTCGATTACAAATCAATCCGAGTGTGGTTCATCGAAAAGGTATCAATATCAGTTCAGAACTTCTGAATTTAGCCATAATTGTTTCAAAAAGGGGCCATGATGAAAATCGTTGAAGACCTTCCCCTAAAATGGAAACTGGTCATCATAATGTTAAGCATTTCCGCATTGACCCTGCTTCTTAGTAGTAGCATATTTGTATACAATGATTTAAAGCTATTCAAAAAGAGCATGGTACGTAACCTCACTGTATTGGCGGGCGCGGTAGGGGCTAACAGCCGGGCGGCTATTTTTTTTGGCGACCCCGAAGCTGCGAATAAAATCCTCTCTTCACTTAAAAAAGAGCCGCAAATCAAGTATGCGTCTTTATACGATGCTAAGGGCAACATCTTTGTCACTTACACACGAGCTGGCCTTCAAGGTTTTGAAGGACCGGTTTCAAAAGAAGTGGGTCCTTCCTTTTGGGAGAATCGCGTCGAACTCATCCAGCCAATTGAATTGAAAGGTAAAATCATAGGTAAAATTTACTTGAATGCGCATTTAAAGGAATTTGAAGATGTTGTTAAAAGTTACATCGTATTTTTAAGCATAATACTTTTCACGACTCTTATCATCTCCCTGGTCTTGTCTTTAAAGCTTCAAGGAATTATTTCCAAGCCCATTTTATTGCTTGCGGAGACGGCGATAAAGATCTCAAAAAATGCGGACTATTCACTTCGCGCAAGCCGTGAAAGTGCCGACGAATTGGGAATCCTTTATTCAGAGTTCAATGAAATGTTATCTCAGATTCAAAAAAGGGATAAAGAGTTGGGCAATTATCGGCACCGATTGGAAGATTTAGTTAAGGAGCGAACCAGAGAGCTGGAAGACGCTCAAAAGGAATTGGTAAAAAGAGAACGACTTGCAGTTCTCGGTAAATTAGCCGCCATGGTGAGTCATGAAATCAGAAATCCTCTGGGAACTATTAGAAATGCCGCCTATTCCATAAATCATTCGATTGAGAAAAATCACCCTGAGCTTCTCCCCTCCCTTGAATTGATTGACCGCAATATTATCCGGTGTGACAATATTATCAGTGAGCTCCTAGAGATCGCCCGAACCCGGGAGGAAAGCATGGAAATCACGAATATCGACTCTTGGCTGAATCAAGTTATCAATGAACAATCGATTCCACAGCTAGTTACGGTTGAAAGAGCATTAACCTCTCAAGCCAGCATACCTCTGGTTCGAGAACGATTTCGCCGGGCCATGAATAATGTCATCCAAAATGCCTGCCAGGCATTGATGGAGAAGCATGCTCAGGACATGGTTCTGGAAGAGAATAAGAAAGGTTATTTTCTCAAAATTGAAAGTGTTATAAAGGACTCCCGGTTGGAAATAATTTTCACTGATACGGGTGTTGGCATCCAGAAAGATCAATTGAAAAAAATATTTGAGCCTTTGTACAGTACGAAAAACTATGGCGTTGGTTTAGGGTTGCCCATTGTAGAAGGGATCATGAAACAGCACGGGGGAGGAGTCGACGTAAAAAGCAATTACCAACAGGGCACAACGGTCATATTGTGGTTTCCATTGGTAAAGGAGAAAACATGACTGATTTAATGACTTTGGGCCGAAAAACTTATTCGGGCCGCATCTTGATCGTTGACGACGATGCAGACTTCGCGCAAAGCTTGAAATTGATCCTGGAAATTGATAATTACAAGATTTTGGTTGCCTCGAATGAAATTACCGCCCTGAACCTGATGAGAGAGTTTGATCCCCATGTTGTCTTGATGGACATTCGCCTGAGTGACTCAAACGGAATAGATCTTGTCGCTAAAGCTAAAAGTATTAAACCAGAAGTTTTTTGTATTATGGTTACAGCTTATGGTTCCATTGAAACCGCTGTCTCGGCCATGCGTCAAGGTGCATTCGATTACCTTGTTAAACCTTTCAGCCCGACCGAACTACTGATCAAAGTTGGGCGGTGTTTAGAGAATATTAAAAGTTTAGCGGAAAAGTTAAAGCTAGAGGAAGATTTAACTCATCAAATTTATGAAAAAATCCGCGTGAATAACGACAAAAATATTGCGGAAAATATAATCAGTGAAATAGAACAACAAATCAGCGCATCTTTTTACCAAGCCGCCATAGGAATTGGTCACTTGTCCGTAAATGGGGCGTGGCTTTTGGTCAACCATAAACTCTGCTCTATCCTGGGATATACCCAGCAGGAGATCCTGCAAAAAAATTTCAGGGATCTCTTGCATCCTGAAAATTTACAGGCAGGAATGGCCATGATCAAGCATCTCCTTTCGGGAGAAAAGATATATATTAATTCAAAAGAAATCCGATTGATATGTGAAGACGGTAATTATATTTGGGTTGATATGAATTTATCGGTGGTCCGGTCTCATTCAAAAGAACCTTTGTATTTGGTCTTTTTTATTGAAAACATAACCGAACGGAAACGCGCCGAGGAAAAATTAAGAATGTTGGCTTCCCAACTTGAAGAAAATAAGCAAGATCTGGAAGACTTAACTTTTTCTTCCTATCATCATCTTCAGGAACCCTTGAATAATGTAATAGCTAGTAGTGAGCTTTTGGAGCAAGCCTACGACAATTCCCTGAAGAATGAAGAGTTAAAAATACTCAAGGGCATACAAAACTCAGCCCAGGTAATGAAAAATCTGATAAAGGACTTGCAGGAATTTTCAAAGATCACTTCCAATCCCCCAATCACTGAAAATATCGATTTGGCGACGGTGGTTGCAAAAGTACTTTCGGATTTTAAATCAGAGATTGAAAAAACACAGACAACCGTTGAAGTAAAAAATCTGCCTAAAATCTGTGCAGACCCCCACCAGATGCAGAAATTATTTGAAAATCTAATTGATAACTCAATTAAATTCCATAAAGAAGACACCCCCTCAATAATAGTCATTGAGAGTTCTTATGATTCATCTGGATTTTGGGAAATCACCCTGCAGGACAATGGTATCGGAATCGATGAAAAATATCTTAGCGATATATTTAAACCCTTCGGCCGACTTGCCGATCAAAATGAAATTGAAGGGACCGGTATAGGATTGGCCATTTGCCGGAAAATATTGCAACGGCATTGGGGAAAAATTACCGCTCAAAGCGAACCCGATAAAGGAACCTTATTCACTATTACCTTGCCGGAGCAAATGCCTTAATTCAAGCAAGTCTCCATAACGAGATTAGACTCGAAATAGGAAAAGTGAGATCGATAAGAAGGAGGATTTGCTCCAATCTTATTCCTCTTAACCGCAAATTGTGCCAATATTTGTGTCTATAAATATAGGTGCCTGTCAATTTAGGGAAACAAATTTTCTGCTAAGATTTTGCTAAGATGACTATACGCCTCATGCAGTTTTATGCTGGTTCAGCGATAGTTAACAGTTTTGAATAGCATATAATCACAATTGTTTAGATGTGGCGGATATGCTTTGGGAGCAGGGGGTCGGAGGTTCAAATCCTCTCGCCCCGACCACCTACATGACGTTGGATCCAATAGGGAACATCCTGTTGGGTTCAACGTCTTTTTTTATTGACCGAAGTTTATAACCGTGTGATGGGTTTGCGATTTTGTTGCCGTTGGATTGGGACAAGCCAACGGTCGGTTTTTAGAGGCAGGACAGTGATTGCCAAACCCACTCAAAAAAGGGGCTACCTTCGCTACTAACGTAGCTTTAGCCTGCGATTTGGTTTGGATTTTTTTGTTGGTTATTCCGCTACCAACACCACATCAATGTCGGCTATCGTCCAAAAGCGGTCATTAAAGTCGCCGATGGCGCGTCGAGTGGTTCGGGTTTGTCCTGGATTTAAGAACAAATAAAAATTCGAATCGATCTTGCCTTCAACACGGTCGGTCGGCTCCCACGCTTGCTCCGCCTTCAAGTTTAGGTACTTCTGGTGTCGTCGTAAAATTTCCAGCCGCAATGCGAAACAGGGAACGATGACCAAATCTTTCCCAAAGTAACCGTTGCACGTACACCAATTTGGGATTGTGTTCTTCTTCCTCTAGAATTGCTCGGGCGACTATGTCCTCCCACATCTGCCCTTCTGTCGGGCGACCCTCACGATCCACGGCATCTCTATATTTTGAGTACAACTCTTCAAGCCTTGCTCGTGATGGAACATCAGAAAATATAATTCCAAGCATGGCTGTCCAATAACATTTGACAGCAAATTTCTGTTGGTCAAGGGGAATTCGGTTTGCGATCTGCTCCATGCCATGCAGGGATGTGATCAGGTGCAATACAAGGAAGTCTCCTGGTTTAGCCATGAAAAGCAATGTCAAAGCCTCATAGAGTTCTTTCCAAATGGTTGCCATTTCCAGATTCTTGATCCAGGCGGGTGTTGCGTGAATCAGTGGATGGCCCTCTGTCAGCACTTTTGCGATGTTGAACTGCGCTCCTGTGACGGCCAGCTCGGGGTGAAATCCTGAGGATGCGCTATACTTTTCATTAGAGAGCGTTGCTTCCAACCAGTTGTGGAGTGCTTCGCCCTCTTCTTCCCACGCTCCGGCGATATGGAGTAGCGAATCCAATACGGATTCTTCTGCATTCGATTTGCGGGTAGAGGGGTAGGTTTTTTCAGGCTGGCAGGTCAGATACGAAAATGCCATGTAGGCTAACCCTTCGATGACCATCCAGCGGTTGCCGGAATCCAGTGCCCAGCCTAAGTGTATGGTGCCATGCATGAGCGAGCCCACACAGCCCGGCAAGAGGATTGGAACGTATTCTCCCAGCAGACGATCCATCCCCAGCGCCTTCTCCTTCTCATCAAAAAACTGGCAGTAGGAAGTGAAACTGCAATGCTTCCCAAAATAAACCTGCCAGTTGTCCTGGGTTATTGTGTGCTCAGAGCGTTTCGCTGGTTCCAGGCCATAGCCGTATGTCGTACACTTTGCATAGTTGTCATAATACTCCTTGATCCTTTCCGGAGATGCCCCAAGTCCTTTAAGGGCGACAACCCCATGCTTGACATGATTTGTTAAGAAGACGTTGAATTCAATGTGGTATGACTGGTCATTGAGCAGTGTTTCGATTGAGTTCAATGCCTCGTTTTTATCTGTGGACATGGCTATTTTCTTCCTTACATTAAAAATTTAGTGTGAGGGGAAAGCGGAAGCAGACTTGTCTTCATTCGACAAAAAAAGAAAATTCAATCACATGGACCAGTAACAAACAGCGTTTTTAAGATTCAGACTTTTCAGTGGGAAGGCTGATAATAAAAGTTGTTCCCTTTCCCTCCTCACTTTCTACCCGGATCTTTCCTCCATGCTCCTGAATGATTCCATAGGTTACCGCCAGGCCCATCCCCGTTCCCTCGCCCACGGGCTTGGTGGTGAAAAATGGTTCAAATATTTTCTGTTTAACTTCTTCGCTCATACCCGTTCCGGTATCACTGAAGAAAAATTGATGAAAGCCGCTATCTTTTCCGGTCACAGCTTTACAGCCCACGGTGATCGTGCCGCCATCAGGCATGGCGTGCTTGGCATTATGGATCAGGTTCAAATAAACCTGCCTGATCTTGTCCACATCAAATGAAATATTTTCTTCCGAATTGCACCAGTCCCTCACTATCTTAATATTATCCAGCTTGTATTCTTCTTCCACCAGGGCAAGCACTCCCTCTATTGTTTCTCTGAGAATGCCCACTTTAAATTCGGCATCGGTCTTTCTAGAAAAAGCCAACAATGAACTCACGATTTTTTGAATGCGGTCCACTTCGTGTTTCACCTTGTCGCAATAGTTTTGAATATTTGAATCATCTTTGAACTTCCTTTGCAACATCTGCGTATAAACAGAAATGATATTCAGAGGATTCAATATTTCATGGCTGACCCCTGCCGCCATTTCACCGACTCCTGCGAGCTTTTCTGCTACGGCAAGTTGCGTTTGCACGGTCTCCACCATTTTCTCAGTTGCTATGCGGTCAGTGATGTCTTCGAAGGTCACAACTGCCCCAACAATCGCACCATTTTCAATGATCGGGGTGCTTATGTATTCCACTGGAAAGGAATCGCCATTTTTTTTCCAAAACAATTCATTTGTCACGTGATGGACTTGCCCATCCTTAAGAGCCGAATAGATGAAGCATTCTGATTTATCATAAGGACTGCCATCGAGCCTGGAATGATGAATCAAGTCATGCTGTGAGAAGCGCAACATTTCTTTTAAGGTGTATCCCAACATTTTTTCGGCCGCAGGATTTGCAAAAATCGTATGACCATTTAAGTCCAAGCCGTAAATTCCCTGGCTCACACTGTTCAGGATCATATTCCTCTGGTGAGTGGCTTTTTCAACCAAATTTTCAAGCGTTGAAAAAATATTTTCATACGCTTCGGACTGAATTTTAAGGGTTTGGTTTTCTTCTTCTAAACGCTCAAAGGGAGTCGCGTTTTGACTGATTTCTTTCTGAAATTTAAAAACCCGTTGGTGGTATGGAAGAGTGATAATTTTTATATAAATGGCGAGAATTTGGAACAGATCGGCTACTTCTTTTGAGAAGGTGGTTTTTGTGAACAGAATCACACTAAAAACATCCCCTGTGGGGTAGAGCCCCCCAAATCCTATCACGGACTTTATTCCATGCGGGATGACGAAATTTTCCTGATCGGGAATAGATGGACTGCCTTTGGCATCGGAAATGTAAAATACCGATAAATTTTTATCTAACGCATTTGTAATAAATTCAACATCGGGTTGAATCACGTTATTAATATCCAGTCCCATTTGCTTATAAAGACTGGAGATCATTGGAAATTTTTTAACAATCTCGACACTGATAAGGGGAATGGATTTATGATTCCGGGACGCAACTCTGGAACGCCATTCGGGTTTTTCTCCCGCAGTTGCAACGAGAGTCAGGCATTTTAAATGGTCTGTGTCTGAGTTTTCAGGGAGCGAATTTCTCGCAAAATCTTTTTGCTGGGGTTCCAAGTCATTAAAGCTCTGAGTTTTGAAAAAACGAACCAGAGAACAGGCTTTTTCCTGATTTTCTCCAGTGACCAATTCATCATACAGGATGCTAACCATCTCCTGAGCCACATCTTCCAGGCAATCTTTGCCAAGACTTGCCTTTCTTAATTTATTTCCCAAATTGATGATTTCAGGAATCTGCAGATTGAATAAATCAAACATGCCCTTACCTCAGAAGTTGTAATAATGATAAAAACGACTTCAACCCCTATTTATTTTGTTGATTCCACTAATCGAGATTTAGTGGTTATAGATATCCAAAGGACTCCTAAAAAACCTGCGAATAGTGTGGAGATAAGAATCGCCAACTTGGCCTCTTCAATCAATGCCGCGTCGCCTTTAAATGCCAATTGCGAAATAAAAATAGACATTGTGAACCCCATCCCTGCTAACAGACCCGTTCCAAGAAGTTCTTTTTTTGTCATTCCTTGCGGCAAAAGTCCAAAACCCATTTTGTCCACAACAAGGCTGAACAGAAAAATCCCAAGTGGCTTCCCAATGACCAATCCCCCTACAATACCCAGTGTTAAGGGGGAGCTTATTACCTCTATCCAATCTTGATCGGTGAGACGAATTCCCGCACTGAATAAGGCAAAGATTGGGAGAACCCCCAGACCAATGGGGTTTTCAAGTTTGAGTTCCCAGCGCTGGAGCGGGGTTGAACTTTTTTTTGCCACATTTTCGATATGATTTACCAATTCACTTTGTTCTTGATCGGCCAAAATCACATTTTCCACTTTTTGCCGTCGCTCAAATTTAGAAAGAAGTTTTGTGATTCGATCAACAAAATGTTCGGGTTGAAGTCGAGGCCGGGCCGGTATTGTCAAAGCGACAATAACACCCGCTACCGTTGCATGAACGCCCGACAAGTGTACAAACCACCACAAAATAAAACCCAAAATCATATACAGCCACACGCTACGAAAACCGCAGACATTTATTCCGCTCAATAAAAGTGTTATGAAACCGGACCAATACAAGGCCTCAATATTTATCGACTCTGTGTAATACACCGCAATAACCAAAATGGCGCCAAGGTCATCAAAAATAGCCAACCCGGTTAGAAAAACAAATAATTCTTTGCTCACCCTACGCTTAAAGAAGGCCAACGCCCCTAATGCAAAAGCCGTGTCCGTGGCCATGGCAATCGCCCAACCTTCCTGGGTTGAACTCCCAATGTTAATCAGATAAAAGATAGCCGCGGGCATGACCATTCCACCCAGAGCCGCACTCAGAATGATCCCAATGCGTTTCGGATTCTGTAGCTCACCGGCCAAACACTCGCGCTTCAATTCGAGCCCGAGAGCAAAAAAGAACAGAGCCATCAAACCACTGCCTATCCACTCCTCAACAGGCATTGTCACTCGGTGGTCACCAAAAATCAGGCCTGCCTTAGCATGGATGATTGTCTGATAAATATCATTCAATCCGGTATTAGCCATCACCATAGCTAAAAGAGTGGCAAAAACTAAAAACAATCCGGTAGAGGTCTGGCTGTCCACAAAATTTTGAAACGGAGAAATGATCGAGGCAACTTTTTGTTCAACAGGATTTAGCTTCATTCATTTTCTTTTGTGATTTTTATAAAAAATTTCAGGACAACGGTAAAGGAGAACAGGGCTAATCAAATCTTGAGATCGCTGACTTCACAGAATTGCTTAAAGAATTCCACGCGCTTTCGGTGCCCTCCTTGAGGTCTTCCCATGCCTCTTCACTGGATTCTTTAAGCTCATTGAGTTTTTGCTCAGCATCCCGTTGCATGGATCGTATTTCTTCGATTTCTTTGTAATAATCAAGTTTCACATCGGCTTTTGCATGATCGGCTTTGGCCTTGAGTTTGTCTAGTTCAGCACTCCATTCATTCAACTGTGCCTGCAATTTTTCCTGATACGCTTCTTTCGTTCCCATTTTATTTTCCTTTATTTTTATTTTCATCCAAACCTTCTTTAAAGGCTTTTTGTGTTTTGGTTAACGTCGTTTTAATGTTTTCATAAGCACCCCCTACATCTTTTTTCAGGGATTCCCAGCCATCGTCTCCAGCATGGCTCAATGCATTGAGTTTTTGTCTGGCCTCTTTCTGAAGCAATCTCAAATCTTCAATTTGTTTGTAATATTTCACCTGGGTTTCTGCATTGACGTTTCCTGTCTTTTCTTTCAATTGCTCAATAGCGGTTTCCCAGTTTTCTATTTGTTCTCGCATTTTTTTAATAAGATCGTTTTTTGAATTCATTTTTTTCCCTTCTATTAACAACGATGTTGTTTTTTCAAACTTCTGAAGCAGAAAAAGACCCCTTCCAATGCGCAAGCAGGAAATGAGGTTTCTAGAATTTTTTACATTCAATTATCGTCTGTATTGAGACAGTTGAACCATTTTGAATTGTTCTTTTATGTGTCTATACAGTCTACATTTTGTTTGACCTCAGATACAAGG
>Ga0210009_1002418_pt1 | contig 13664 bp, 15 predicted proteins | sample CryGeyCG2114_065_FD_185457 | JGI IMG/M metagenome (GOLD analysis project Ga0210009, IMG submission 185457) | Groundwater microbial communities from aquifer - Crystal Geyser CG12_big_fil_rev_8/21/14_0.65 (SPAdes) (version 2) | ecosystem: Environmental > Aquatic > Deep subsurface > Groundwater ... | reverse complement strand
ATCTGGGTTAAATCCGCTTTTCTTTTAGTATCTCTTGCTTTCATTCTGGCTGAATTAAAAGCCACCATGGCAGCTGTTGCCAAAAAACCAATTATACTAATTACCACTAAAAGTTCAATTAAAGTAAAACCTAAATGTTTTTTAGACATACGCATTTTTGTCATTGCGAGGAGCGTCAGCGACGAAGCAATCTCTGGCTAGTCGCGATAAACCTGAGATTGCTTCGCTCCTTTCAGTCGCTCGCAATGACAAATTAATTTTTTATAATATCTCATATTCCACCGTAGCAATTATCATTATTTCATTGCTGCCGGCTTCAACCGTTGGCGCCGCTCCGCCCATGCCTTCCGCCACTTTATTAAACGAATAAACCGGCGGCTGCGGATTGTCATTTGACGACTCGCTGAAAGAAATAATTTTACCTAATTTGACGCCCACCACATTAGCCAGGGTTTCAGCTTTTTGTTTGGCTTGCGCCAGGGCTTTGGCGCGCGCCTCTTCTATTAACTTCTCCGGATCGTCAATTGAAAAAGTCAAATTGCCCACCTGGTTTAAGCCGATAGCGCCGGCGGCTTCAATAATTTTACTGACGTTGTCCATGTTTCTCACTTTAACGTCTAAATTCTGGCTCACCAAATAACCGCGCAAAGTCTGCTTATTGTTAGCCCAATCGTACTGCGGCGAAATGTAATAATTGGCGGTTTGAATGTCTTTGGCGTCAAGCTTGAAATCTTTTTTCAGTTTTAGAGTCATGGCGTTCATTTTGTCCGTATTATCTTTCTGCGCCGCCGCTACGGTCTTTTTTTCCACCGAATAGCCCAACTGAATATTGGCCACGTCAGGTATGCCGGTCACCTTGCCTTCGCCCAGCATGCTGATGGAATGAGCCTGTTTCGGGCTGATGCCGATATAGTCATGCTCCTTAACCGCGTTCCAGGAAAGTAGCGCCAGATAAATTGACCCCAGGGTTAAAAAAATGCCGATAAAAATTGTCACGACTTTGTTGGGAATCATAAAATTAAATATTAAAAATTAATTTTTCACAATGCCTTTAAGTCCGGGCAACTTCTCCCCGCCCAGAAAAGCCAGCATGGCGCCGCCGCCGGTGGATATCCAGTCCAGATAATTTTCCATTTTAGTAAGTTTCAACGCCTCAATGGTTTCGCCGCCGCCGGCCACGCCGAAAGCCTGGCCGGTAGAGCGGGCGGCGATGACGCGGGCGACGGCTAAAGTGCCGTGCTTAAAATGCTGGTTTTCAAAATAACCCAAGGGGCCGTTCCAGATTATGGTGTTGGCCTTTTTTATGAAACTGACAAACAGCCTGACGGTTTTCGGCCCGATATCCAAAATCATGTCGCCGGCGCCGACTTTGGCGACCGGCAAGACCCGCGCCTCACAACTTTTAAGGCTTTTAGCCACCACTACGTCAACCGGCAGAATAATATTTTTATGCCGCTTGATAATTTGCGCCGCGGTTCTAACGCTCGGCCGGTCGGCCACCGATTTGCCGATTTTAAAGCCATGGGCGGCGATGAAATTATTGGCTAAAGCCCCGCCGATTAAAACCCGCTCTGATTTTTTCGCTAAATTGTTTATTAAACTAAGTTTAGTTTCTATTTTGGCGCCGCCGATAATTGCCACCAGGGGCGGCGCCGGCCGCAAAATTTTCGCCAAATTTAAAATTTCTTTTTCCAAAAGCAAACCGGCGTAAGACGGCAAATATTTTTTAATGGCGCTCATTGAAGCGTGGCGGCGGTGGCTCACCGCAAAAGCGTCGTTGACGTATAGATCGGCCGCCGTGGCCAAAGCGCGCGCGAACTTTTTATCGTTTTTTTCTTCGCCCTTATGCCAACGCAGATTTTCCAGCATGACTATTTCCTTATTTTCCATTTTTTCTATTTTTTCCGGACCCGCCACTTTTTTCCCCAACAATCGGCCTAAGCGGTCGGCAATCGGCTTGGTGAACTCTCCTTTTAAGCCCTGTCCCAAATGGGTGGCGATAACCAGGCGGCAATTATGCCTTAAGAGATAGCGCACCGTCGGCAAAACCGCCACGATTTTATAATCATCTTTAATCCTGCCGCCTTTCATCGGCACGTTTAAATCAGCGCGCAAGAGCACCCGTTTGCCCGCCAAATTTTTCACTTGCCTGATTGATTTTATCTTCATCATGGCTGGTATCATTATAACATAAATCAGCCGAAATAAAAACTCGTCCAATTTTCACCGAACGGGTTTTTAATTTTTTATTTCTGTTCTCCCAACACTATCTCCGCGTCCTTTTCTTCGCCTGCTCTTAAAAACGTTAAAATAATTTTATCGCCCGGAGCATAGCCCTGGATGATATCGGCCAAATCGTTGTCTTGGTTTATTTCCGTGTTATCAACCGAAATTATGATATCGCCTTGACGCAGGCCGCTGGCCTCCGCCGGGCGGCTTTTTAAAACCGCCACGCCCTTTTGGTCCTGATAAACAAGCGCGCCTTTCTGCCCAAGATTATTTTGTTCACTGACGGCGACTAATTGCGATAAATCAAGGTAATTAACCCCTAGGCTAGCGCGCTGAGCGATTTTTCCCTGGAACAAATTTTTAATAACTCCTTTAAAACGGCTCATCGGCTCAACTTCGCCGCTAGAGTCAACCAGGCCCAGGGCGTCACCGGCCAAATTAAAAACCATGGCGCTGGAGAATTCGGCCGGCAATTTTTCGTTTAAAACCAATTTTTTTGAAGCGCTGTCGCTGGATTTAACCAGGCCGCTTTTCCCGGAAAAACCTCTAACCGAAGAAATCCAGCTGGCGCCGAGCCAATTGACGTTCACGGCCGAACTGCCCCGTTTTACCTCTTGATTTTCCGCGAATTTCCTGACCGGCAGGTCTTTGGCCGCCACTTGAATAAAATTAAAGCCGGTTAAATTATCGCTCTGGGCGCGAGTAATGGCGTATATTTTTTTATCCGCGGTAATAACAACATAATCGGCATAAACTTTCTCCAATTCCAAACCGGTGATAATCCAGCCGTCCGAAGAAATAATGAAGCCTTGGCCGCTCGGTTCGCTTAATTTATAAAAATTCTCCAAAACGAAAGCCTCGCCCGATTTGGCCGGCTGCTGCTTTTTATAAATGCCGACCAAACTGCCGGAAACCGCCTTGATGGTTTCGTCTATTTTAACGTCTTGCTGGACGATGACATTTTTCGGGTTGCTGATGACAATGCCCTGGTCGGTATATTTGCCGGAGGAAAAATTATATGACGAATCAATTAAATAAGACCTGGCGATGAGCGTTCCCGCGATGCCGCCGGCCAAACCGAAAACTAAAGCCACTATTATGACCGAAACCAATAAATGGTTCTGAAAAAATTTGATAATTTTTTTCATAAATTCGTTGTCGCGCCGCTAAAGCCATTTGGCGGTAAATAATATCAGAAACAAACTAATCGACCCCAGGAGTAAATACATTCTTAGCCTTTTCGCGTCCAGCTTGTCAAGCAGGTGATTTTTAACCAGCCCGATGATGACGTAATAGCAAATCGCCAGGGCTAAGCCGGAAATATTATAATTAAACGGCAAAAAGGAAATTGACCAGGACAATTCCACTAAAATCAAACAGCTAATTAAGAGGTAGGGCAGAACGATTTTTAATTCAATCTTGTTGGCCCAGATAATCTGATAAATAATCAAGGCGGTTACGGCCAGTATGACGAGCGCCAGCCAAAGAATCGGCAAATTCAGAAAAGACTGCAACCCGTAAACCGTGGCCGCCAAAAAAAAGAAAGACAGCCAGTTGGCGCCGGAAGAAATATTTTCAATGCTGAAAACTTCATAAGCCAGCGGGTTTAACAGATAATAATAAACTTGGCGCAAATAAAGATACAAGAACGCCAGATTAAAAACAAACAGCAGCTGAATTAAAAGCTGGCGGCTCATAAAAACCGAATAGGCCAGCACCAGGGTGGACATCACCGCCGGCAAAATCAGATAATTCCACCACTTTTTATCAACTTGACTCGCCCTACAAAATTGCCAGCTGGCGAAAAAAATCAATAAATTGGCCAAGGCGGCCGCCAGATATACCAATTTGGGGAAAAAGAAATATAATTCGGCCAATAAAAAAACCGAGACTGGCACGATTAGCGGCAAAAAACGATTAAACTTCATGGGATTAATTGTTTAACCAGCTATAGTCGGCTTTAAGCTGATTAACCATCTGCTGGCTGAAAATTTTTTCCTGCTCATTTCGCGAATTCAAATAATTTTCCATTTTGGTCAAAGCCAAAACTAAATTGATGTGCAATTCTTTGAATTTGGTCGGCACTTTCAAATCTAATATTTTATTTTTTAAAGCCGCCAAGCCTTCCAAGGTAAAGCTGTCGGCCTGAACCATTTTTGAATAATCGTTAAACAGCTCCTTGGCTTCGGTCGTATAATTATTTTCCAGCTGAACCGCGGCTTCATTTTTCGCCGGCGCCGGCCGGCTTTCCTCTCGGGCCGATTCCGAGGTTAAAATCAAATATAAAACCAGCAGCAGTAAAACCGCCAGGAGCAGAAGCAAAACTTTTAATTTTTTGTTCATATAATTCAACTTATCATTATCAAATAAAAATTTTATGGCCGTAGGGCTTTGCTCGCTATAAAATTTTTATTTGATACAATATATTTTTTGAAAGTATTGAAAACTTTTTTTAAAAAAGTTTTCAAAGGCTTTATAACTCAAATTTTTTCGCTTCCATTTCCAGCCAGTCGTTTATCGCTTCGTCCCATTTATAGGCTTTCAGTTTATGGCTCAATTCATCCGGACTATAAACGTATTCCACCACGGTTTGCTGGCCGATGCGGTTGGAATATTTGGTTTTTTTGTCAAGCACCACCGGCCTAGTAATAAATTCCAGTTTCATCCGCCCCAGCGGCCCTTTAAAAATAATGTATTCAAGGTCAACCCCGCCCTCTTCGTCAAAGTGGATTTTTTCAGTTTCTTCAACCGGAAAATCATCTTTAATCTTGCCGATTATTTCCTGCCATTTTTCTTGAGTCATAAGATAAATTATTATACTTCATAATAGCATTTTTTCATAAAAAAAACAAATTTCCGGTTAGACCGGCTTTATGGTTTAAAGGAAAATTTGGGTGCTTATTTTTATCAATTTTCGGCATAATTTTTTATTTTACCGCTTTAACGATAGCCTTAACCACTCTTTTATCAGTCACCAATGGCAAAAGCTGTTCTTTACTCGGCTTAACCACGCCGGCCAAAGCCATGGCCGCTTTAATTTTTATTTTAGTAGTCACTCGCCTCACTTTATTATCCAGTAATCCGCGAAAAATTCCGGGAAAAACCAAAGCGTTGTTAATCTGATTGGGAAAATCCGACCGGCCGGTACTAACAACGGCCGCGCCGGCTTTAATGGCCAAAGCAGGCATAATTTCCGGAATCGGGTTAGCCATGGCGAAAATGATCGGCTGTTTATTCATGCTTTTTACCATCTCGGAGCTTACTAAATTGCCTTGCGACAGGCCGATAAAAACATCAGCGCTGGCCATGGCTTCAGTTAAACCGCCTTTAGTTCTTTTTCTATTAGTAACTCGAGCGATTTTTTCTTTAACCGAATTTAGTCCAGCGCGGCCGGCATAAATAATGCCTTGGCTGTCCAACAAAATTAAATCACCAACTCCCACGGCCATGAGCAGTCTGGCCACGGCGATGCCGGCCGCGCCGGCGCCATTAATCACGATTCTTAATTTTTTCATGGCTTTGCCCATAACTTTACCGGCGTTAATTAGGGCGGCTAAAACCACGATGGCCGTGCCATCCTGGTCGTCATGAAAAACCGGAATGGCTAATTCTTTTTCCAGGCGCTGTAAAATTTCAAAACATCTGGGAGCGAAAATGTCTTCTAAATTTATGCCGCCGAAACTTGGCTCAATCAATTTACAAAATTTAATGATTTCTTCCGTGTAAGTGGTATTAATGCACAAAGGCACGGCATCAATGCCGGCAAACTCTTTGAAAATCACGGCCTTGCCTTCCATCACCGGCATGGCCGCCTCCGGCCCAAGATTACCCAAGCCTAAAATCGCGGTGCCGTCCGTAACAATCGCTACCTGATTGGCGCGATTGGTCAAAAGCCAGGAAAGTTTTTTATCTCGGCCGATCGCCGAAGAAACCGCGGCCACGCCCGGCGTATAGGCCAAAGATAAGTCAGTTTTATTTTTCAGCCTGACTTTCACTTTAATCTCAATCTTGCCCCGGTTCTTTTTATGCAAGGCGATTGATTTTTTAGAATAGTCCATAAAAATTTAATTTACTTCAAATATTTTCTCTTCTTTAACTTCTCCGGCAGATACTCCTGCTTTTCTTTATAATCATATTCCGGGCTATATTTATAATCCTTGCCATAGCCCAAATCTTTCATGAGTCGAGTGGGCGCGTTTCTAATATGAAGCGGCACTTGCAAATTTCCATATTCATGCACGTCAGCCGCGGCCTGATTATAAGCGGTATAAAGTTCGTTGGATTTTTCGCATTTAGCCAGATACACCACAATTTGCGCTAAAATTACATTACACTCGGGCAAACCGATAAAATGGCAGGCTTGATACGCGGCCACGGCCTGCTCTAAAGCGCGGGAATTAGCCAAGCCAACGTCCTCGGAAGCGAAGCGCACCAGCCGGCGCGCGATATAAAGCGGGTCCTCGCCGGCTTCCACCATACGCGCCAGCCAATACAGCGCCGCATCCGCGTCCGAGCCGCGCAAAGACTTATGCAAAGCCGAAATAATATTATAATGTTCTTCCCCGTCTTTATCGTATAGCAAATGTGATTTTTGAAAAGCTTGCTTAATGGCGTCGACGGAAATTATTACTCCCTCTCCTTGATAAGGAGAGGGTTGGGGTGAGGTGGCCGCGTATTCCAAAACATTCAAAGCCACGCGCGCGTCCCCGTTAGACATGCTGGCCAGTAGATTTATCGTGTCATCATCTATTTTTATTTTAAGCTCGCCCAGTCCTCTGGTCTCGTCCTGCAGCGCTCTCTTGATAATTTCCGCGATTTCCGTCTGACCCAACTGCTTTAAAACAAACACGCGGCAACGCGAGAGCAATGCGCCCCTAACTTCAAAACTGGGGTTTTCCGTGGTGGCGCCGATTAAAATGATGACGCCGCGCTCCACGTGCGGCAGCAAGGCATCCTGCTGGGCTTTGTTCCAACGATGAATTTCGTCAATAAATAAAATGGTCTTTTTGTCTTCAATGGCGTTGGCTCTGGCTTTTTTAATTACCTCTCTTAAATCTTTGAGCCCGCTGGTTACGGCGCTAAACCGCAAAAATTCCGCTTTGGTTTCGCGCGCGATGATGTGCGCCAGCGTGGTTTTGCCGCTTCCGGGCGGACCCCAAAAAATCAGGGATGGCAGCTTGTCCGCTTTAATGGCTTGCCTTAGCATTTTGCCTTGCCCCACGATTTCGTCCTGGCCCAAAAAATCCTCCAATTTTTCCGGTCTGATTCTATCCGCCAAAGGAGATTTGCCCCCTTTAGCAAAGGGGGTTGGGGGGATTTTATTCATAATTCGTAATTCATTATTCATAATTCATTTTTTTATTTGCCGAAATTTCTTTTCCTGCCCTCGTATTCCCTCAAAATAATTTCCGCGTCCGACTCTTCGAAATCCGGCCAATATTTTTTCATAAAAAAAAGTTCGCTATATACCGACTGCCAGGTCATAAAACCGGACAGCCGCTGTTCACCCGAAGTGCGCACGATTATGTCCGGGTCGGGCAAATCGGCCTGATATAAATATTTTTTAATCATGCCTTCATGCACCTGCTCCACTTCCACTTTGTTTTTGAGCAGCTTGCGCACGGCGTCGACGATTTCCGGACGGCCGCCGTAATTTAAACAGACATTGATAATGCCGCGATGATTATTTTTAGTTTCAGCCATTACTTCCAAGCATTTGGCCGGCAAATCGCCCGGCAAATCTTCCAGCCGGCCGCTGATTAAAACTTGGTAATTATTTTTTCTGGCGATTTCCCTAAGCCCGTCGGCCACCGCCTCTTCCAGCAATTTCATCAGATAATTCACTTCCGCCGGCGCCCGGTTCCAATTTTCCGCGGAAAAAGCGTAAAACGATAAAATTTTCACGCCGCGCGAAAAAAACCATTCCGGGCACTGCTTGACCTTATCATAGCCCTTGCGGTGCCCTTCAAAAGTCGGCAAATTCCGCTCCCGCGCCCAGCGCCGGTTGCCGTCAATAATGATGCCCACGTGCTGGGGGATGTTTTTTTGCGTATTTTTATCAGGCATAATATTGTCATTGCGAGGAGCGTTAGCGACGAAGCAATCTCACGAATGGTTAACAATCTCCTGGGCTATTTTACCAGCCTTACCAATTTCAGCCTATCGCCCGCTCCGCCGATTATCTTAACATTTTTCTTGTTTATTGCAAACTCGTGCGCCAAAAACCTAATTATCTCCCGGTTGGCCTGGCCTTTTTCCGCTTTGGCCGCCAAATTGATTTTAATGGTCTGGTCAGCCATCACCTGACGCGCTTCGGTCATTGGCCTGTTGGGCAACGCCTTAATTCTTAAATAAATTTCTCCCCGCGCGTTAAATTTTTTTATAAATTCACTAATCATTTTTTAATTGTTCGGTAGATTAGATAAGCTCCATAGCCAAGCAAATTAATAAAAAAATCAGCTTGGCTTTTGTTTCCGGCTTAATTTTTAGGTTTAAATCAAGCCGCTCCCCAACCTTAATCATAGTCTATTCATTTTATCTTAAAAAAATATAATAGGCAAAAATAAAAACCCCGGCTAATTGGCTGGGGATTTTGTCTGGTCGGAGAATATTTTTCTAAAGTTTCATTGGAAATCATTGTAATGTTCTTTTAATGATGCTAATTAATTTTTTGTTTCCAAGCAATGAAGCGTACCGCAAAGCCTTCGCTAAATTTATTTTTTCTTTATTGTAACGGGAGATTGGCTTCAATCCGCCAAGCATACGAAAATAATTGGAGTCAACAAACGCTTTTTCCGGATCGGCAATCTGAAAACTGAACCATTTTTGTTTTTCTATCGTATAGCCGGTGAAAGCGGTCTTCTTGATTTTGTGATACGAATATATCTTGCCGAGAGTTTCAAAGCGCCGCGTCGCTTTCGGCGTTACTGAAGTAATTTCATAAACCGTCTCTGGAATGACGCGGTGATACGAAAGCGCGAACTCCAGGGATATGTACGACGGCTCGTAAAGTTTATTGGCAAGATAAAGGTCAGGGACTGATTCGTCTGACAATTTGTATAACCCTCTCTTAACGCTTTGAACATAACCCTGTTTTTTCAGGCGGTGAATAAGAAAAGTTACCGCCACTTTGGACCTGCTTAAAAACCTCTGCACATCCAATGGAGTGAAAAGTTTGATGTTTTTTTTCTTGATTTGTCGTTCAAAATCAATCCATTTCATAAATTACCCTGCGGCAGAGACCGCAGTGTGAAATTATTGTAGACTGCGGCAGAGACCGCAGTGTGAAATTATTATCTAGATTTAAATCAGTATTCTTTTAGCTGTCGCAATTACTGAACGAAGCTCGAACCTTTTTTGAACAAAATCCTGACTGATTGCCGCGCTTCGCGCGGCAGAAACTGAACGCTCGGGCGGGCCCCATAGCAAAGCCCTCGGCTTGCTACGGGGCAAGCAAAAAGCAAGAATTTTTGTTTACCCCGTAGGGAAACGAAGTTTCTCCTTCGGGGCCCGCCCTCGCTTTCCGATTCCGATTTTTCCGCCGCCGCCGAATTTCGTGCCAGTGAAACTGGCGCGCCACCTATTCCTCCGAGAAACAGAGAATGCCGAATCTAGTTCTCGAAAGAAAGACGGGCCAAAAGGTAAGAAATTGTAGACTCGGCACCCTGGTTGAGATTAATAAATTTTTCCCCAACCCCATCATGGCATCCTCCAGTGACCCGATCACATACAACCTGCCCAAGAACATTATCCCCTAGAAACCAGTTAAATGCGATGCTCGCTAATTCCTTGTAATGTTTCCTGTTTGTTACCTGAAACATTGTGTTAAGAATTTCTACGGTGGCAGCGACATCTTCGGGCTGTTGGTCAAAATACTGTCTTGTCCCCCCCCTGATAAACCAACCGTTTTGGCCAACAGGAATGTGCATACCGTCCTTAAAGGTATGTTTAATTAAGAAGTTGAGGGTTTTTTCAGACACTTCGAGATATCTTCTCTCTCCGGTTATTTTGTACCCGAGGATGAGCGCTTCTGGCAGGATGGCATTTGAATATGTTAAATAAGGCTCAAACCACTCCCAGTCCAATGATCGACTCTTCTCATATAAAATTATAAGTTGTTCGCAGCAGGACCTTAATACAGCGAGGACTTTAGGTTCTTTCCATTTTGAAAGCAAGCAATTGAGAGCCTTAATGTAAAAAGCGATAGCGCGAGGCGAGGAGAAAGCAATGTTTTTCTGGAAACTTTGTTCAAAGAGAGAATGGGCTCGATGTCTTATGCGTTTGGGGATTTGTTTGGTAGTTGAAACTAAGGCAAGAGCATATAGAGCCCTGGCACTGGGATCTTCTGAATTTTCCTGGATACTTCTTTGCTTATCAATAGCGCGGTTTGAATTGACATAATTATCAAAATAACCATCAGGTTTAGCTGTCCGATAAAGAAAGTTGAGATATATGGAGGCAAGTTTTAGCGCAGAGGGAGTCTCAAATTTTTTATAATGAAGAGCGGCCGCGATTAAGGCTCGGGCATTATCATCTAAGGTATATCCAGAAGAAAGGTCCGGTTCGGTCAGCTTGGCAAACTGAATAATGCCAAAATCATCAGTCAATTTAGCCAAATGTTCAAGTTTTATGGGCGGAAGTTTTTTTTGTTCCAGGGTTAGCTCCGGCGCAAATTGCGAGAAGTATTTCAGGTAGGAATGTGCAACATTTGCCCATGTCATATGTCTGGTGCGGAAATAAGCGTTTTTACCCATCTGCAAGCGTAATTGATCGTTGCTTAATAATTTAATAATGGCATCGGTAAAAGCCTGCGGGTTTTTGAAGTCAACTAATATGCCGACCTCACTCGTAATGTCTTGTTTGGCTTGGGCAAAGGCTGTGGATATGACCGGACGACCGCTGCCAAGAGCATAAGATAAAGTACCGGAGACAGCCTGGTTTGGATTTAAAGAGGTGGAAAGATAGACATCAGTAGCCTCTAAAAATTGAAGGAGTTTATTTATATCAAAATAGGTATTATAAAAAGAAACGTAATTGCTTAAACCAAGTTGATGCACTTTTTTAGTAAGAAAATTACGGTAGGTTTCGCCTTCCTGTTCCAGAACAACAGGGTGAGTGACGCCAGCGATAAGAAATCTAACATTAGGGAATTTTTCTACTGCCTTTGGCAAAGCTTCAATTACATATTCAACCCCTTTACCAGGACTAAGGAATCCAAAGGTTGAAAGGATTAATTTACCAGAAAAGCCAAGAGCAGACTTGGCGCGCTCACTAATTCTATAGGGAACATGATGGATTCCATGAGGAATAACTTGAATTCGATCAGGATCTAACCCATAATCATTCTTGAGAATTTCCTTTGAGGAATGAGTCATGACGATTATTCCTTTCGAATATTTCATTATGGACTGAACGATGTTGCGCATTTTTTCATCTGGAGCGGGAAGAACAGCGTGAAAGGTAGTAACAATCGGTTTCTGAAGTTTTTTCATAAAGGGAAGCAGATGTGAACCATATTTCCCACCGAAGATACCGAATTCATGTTGAATACTAACAAGCTTTACCTCTTTGAGCTGGTTGAGCTTGTTAGCAGTATTAACATAGTCCTCTTCACGAGGCTGACTTATCTGGAGAATTACTTTGTCAGGATAGGGAAAATGACTTAATTCGGTAAGATTCATCGCGACAATCTTTGACTTAACCGACGGTCCAAACATTTGATAAATGGCATTGGTAAGGTCAGCGGTAAAGGTAGCTATACCGCACTGTCGTGGCGGGAAGGTGGAGAGACAGATGATCCAACTTGCCTGTCGGCGAGGCAAGGATTTGTTTTGCTGATTAATGTTCATAATTTCTGGAACTATTTTTGAGTTCAGCCAACAGTTCTGCGAGGTCAACAGATCTCGCGGCGATTAACTTGTCGGCGGCCCCGTAATAAATATAAAGTTTTTTATCTCTTACTATTGCTCCGGTAGGAAAGACAACATTGTTTGTAACACCACTTTTTTCCCAAGAAACCTCTGGGGAAAACAGAGGTTTTTTCAATCGCCCCAAAACTTTTAGGGGATTTTTAAGATCAAGTAGGGCAGCGGAGGCATGATAGATTTTTCCCAAAGGGGTATCCTCCACCGCGTGATAGATAATAAGCCATCCGTCTTTTGTTTCAATAGGAGGACAACCACCGCCAACATTACGCTCTTCAAACCAAAAGAGAGGATCAAGCACAACAAAATCGCCTAAATTCTTCAAATAATCGCGCCAGCGGTCCTTAGTAAGTTCGGAAAAATTATTAAAGTAAATAATTTGGATTCCGGGCAAAATACGGTGGAGAAGGGCAAATCTACGGTTGAATTTTTGGGGAAAGAGAGCGGCATCTTTTTCCCATAACAAAATGTCTTTCCCCGCTCTCTCTTTGTAAAACATCTCAAACATACTATATCTTTTTCTGACTTTTGACTCGCGAAAAATGTCTTCCGCTTCATCATAAGAAATTTTCGGCGAGATAAGGCCTTGTTTGACGAAATGGATAAGATCGCGACTTGTGGCGTAGGCAATAAGCGCGTTTTTACCGTCATAGGCGGTGTAGAGAAGGTAGTATGTTCCTTCTAAAAGAGTAATTCTGGGATCTTCTATGCCCTTTTTCTCATAATCATACTCGGGAAAGAGAACCGGCTCTTTAAGTCTTTTTACAACTTTATTATCTTTCAGCTGGCAATAGCCTATGGAAGAAATATTATTATGGTTAACTGCCCGATAGAACATGTGAGTAATGTCATCCACCTGGATGCAGGCAGGATTTAAAACACCCTTGTTTTCGAATTTCAGATTTGTTTTTTCTAAAATTATTCCCTCGTTTTTAACTGTAATCATAATCTTTAATTCCTTAATTAGTTAGACTTTTATTTACTCCGTAATTGATAACCGGTTAAATCATCCAAACTAACGCCAAGGGCTTTCGCAATTTTCTTTAGCGTAGCAAGCGTTGGATTTGTATTCTCGCCCTGCTCAATTTTGATAATCGTATTATTGGCAACATCGGCAAGCTTGGCGAGACGATCTTGGGAAAGCCCTTTCTTTTCCCTCAATTTCTTGAGGTTTCTTGCCAATGGAAAATCTTGTTTTGACATAATTTATCTATAGTAGTACTATTAGATTGCAGTATGCTCAATACTTTGGTACTATTAAGATGATACTACAAGATATGTTATTAGTCAAAATTTTAGGGAGTAAAAATTCTGTTGTGTGCGTATGGGAGGGTGGGGCAAACACAACCCCATATTTTTCTGCGGCGCATTTCGCAAAGCGAAATACGAAATTCGGCGGCGGCGGAAAAATCGGAATCGGAAAGCGAGGGCGGGCCCCGAAGGAGAAACTTCGTTTCCCTACGGGGTAAACAAAAATTCTTGCTTTTTGCTTGCCCCGTAGCAAGCCGAGGG
>Ga0210009_1002403_pt1 | contig 13725 bp, 10 predicted proteins | sample CryGeyCG2114_065_FD_185457 | JGI IMG/M metagenome (GOLD analysis project Ga0210009, IMG submission 185457) | Groundwater microbial communities from aquifer - Crystal Geyser CG12_big_fil_rev_8/21/14_0.65 (SPAdes) (version 2) | ecosystem: Environmental > Aquatic > Deep subsurface > Groundwater ... | reverse complement strand
ATGGAAAAACAATGAAGTTATATGAACTACTAAAAAAAGAATTGGTTTTAGCCGATATTAAAAGTGAAAATAAAGAAGACGTAATCAATGAAATGATTGATCTATTTAAAGAAGACGCGCGTGTTGAGGATATTGAAAAAGTTAGGGAGTGCGTTTTAGAGCGGGAAAAAATTATGTCCACCGGCGTTGGGAAAGGTTTTGCTATACCGCATGGTAAAACCAATTCTATTAGAGAAATACTTGCTGCATTCGGCAAAACGAAAAGGAAAATTAAATACGAATCGTTGGACGGCAACCCTGTTCAACTTGTGTTTCTACTCGTCGGAAAAGATAATCTTGTTAGCACACATATAAAACTGCTCAGCCGTATTTCCCGAATGATGAATAAAGATGAGTTCAGAAATCAATTGATCGAGGCAGAAACTAATGAAGAAATAATAGAATTATTTAAAAAAGAAGAAGAGCACTATTTTGATGTGTAACTTTTTCCCTTCAATGAAATTTTAAACCAAATCTTAGACATGATAAAATCAATTACCGGCACCAAAGATATTCTTCCGGAAGATATACAGCGCTGGAAGTTTTTAGAAAACATTGTTGAAAAAGTTTTTACTTCCTTTAATTATAAAGAAATTAGAACTCCTGTTTTTGAAGAAACCGCACTTTTTGCAAGAGGAATAGGCGAAGAGACTGATATAGTCGGCAAAGAGATGTACACTTTTATCGATAGAAGCAAAACAAGTATTACGTTAAAGCCAGAGATGACAGCCTCTGTAGTGCGTGCTTTCATAGAACATTCACTCGGTACAAAACAACCGATTAACAAATTATTTTACATAAGTCCGATGTTCCGGCAGGAAAGACCGCAGGCGGGCAGGTTCCGGCAGTTTCATCAATTTGGCGCTGAAGCTCTAGGCAGTAATTCATCTTTGTTAGACGCAGAAATGATACAGATGGCGTTCGATATTTTTAAATTGCTCGGTTTGAAAGATATAAGTGTAAAGATAAATTCTCTCGGTGTTCCCGAATCCAGAGAAAAATACAAACAGCTTTTGCGCAAATATCTTATAGATAAAAAAGACAACTTATCGGAAGACAGCCGCTTGCGATTTGAAAAAAATATTTTAAGAATTTTCGACAGCAAAATTGAATGCGACCGGGAGATAATGAAAAACGCGCCTCTTTTGATTGATTACTTAGACGAGGAAAGTAAAAACGATTTTGAAATTGTTAAGCAAGCATTAATAAGAGGAAATATTCCCTTCGAAATAGACCCGAAACTGGTTCGTGGATTGGATTATTATACAAAAACAACGTTTGAAATTGTAAGTGAAAAAGTCGGCTCGCAGAGCGCGTTGTGCGGCGGCGGCAGATATGATTTGCTTATTGAACAGCTTGGCGGAAAGGCTACTCCGGGAGTTGGATTTGCTGCAGGTATTGAAAGAATTCTTCTTGCATGTGAGAACGAAAAAGCATTTTCGCTTCCGGAAGGATTCATTGATTTATACATAACACGCCTCGACAAAGAACTTGAAGAATTTGTGTACGATATTGCCTCTTACTTTCGAAGAGAAAACTTTACCGTTGAAATTGATTACCTTGACCGGAGCGTTAAAGCACAAATGCGCGAAGCAAATAAACTAGGCAGCCGGTATGTTTTATTTGCAGGCGGCGAGGAATTTCAAAACGGATTACTAAACTTGAAGAATATGGCGGATGGCACTCAAAAAACTTTTAATAAAAATAATCTTGAAGAGATAAAAAATTATTTGAAGAAATAATGGCATTAAAAAAACCAAAGGAAGTTCCCCAAATTCCGAAGACGAGAGAAAAGTCTATCGATAAAATGAAATATTCTACACCCCAAAAAAAGGAAGGGGAGATTGAGTACATTTGCAATGTTTATTTTTATTTTAACCCTCATTCAAAAAAACAGCAGTATTGTTTTTCGGTTGAAACAATAAAATTATTTTCATCATTAAATTATGAGCTTACTTTAAAGGCGGAAAAAAATAAAAAAGAAATTGACATTTCCGTTCTCGGTTTAAAAGCCAAACAGGTTTATTTCACCGAATCTGGACCCGCGGTAGGCAGTGTCTGTTTTGAAGATGTTTACGGAGAGAATACAGTGAACATCATTAAACCGGATGGAACAATTAACAGCGCCGCATTTAGTTTTAATGTATTTAAGAAAGAAATCATTCTATTAAAAGAATTTATGCCTGCAAAAAAGAACAACCGTAAGTTTTGCAAATTCAAAGTTGTAAATAGTTATTTCACTTTTGGAAGCTGAGGAAATTATGTATCCAGAATTATTTAAGATCGGACCATTCACAGTTTACAGTTACGGGCTTATGCTCGGCATTGCGTTTATAGTTGCAAGCTGGCTTCTTAATAAAGAGCTTGAAAGAAAAAAGATAAGCAGTAATTTCGGTACCGAGATAACTCTTCTTGCAATAGTTTTCGGAATAGTTGGCAGTAAACTTTTTCATCTTTTAGAAAATTTTGATGATTTTCTTAAAGACCCCATAGGGATGGCTTTTAACCCGGGCGGTTTAACTTTTTATGGCGGGTTAATACTGGCTGTTATCGCAATTGGAATTTATACAAGAAGAAAAAAAATTCCTTTTCTTCTTCTTGCAGATGCAGCAGCACCAGCGCTTGCACTTGCTTATGGCATAGGACGAATAGGCTGTCATCTTGCCGGTGACGGCGATTACGGAATCCCAACAGATTTACCCTGGGGAGTTAACTATGAAAACGGAACTGTACCGCCATCGGCAATGTTCAACGGAAGCGATATTGCCCAAAATTTTCCCGGTGGAATTGTTCCCGATAACACGCCGCTTCATCCAACGCCTATTTATGAATTAATAGCGGCGATTATTATTTTTTCCATACTTTGGAAATTGCGCAATAGAGATTGGGTTAGAGGAAAACTGTTTATGTTTTATTTGATCTTCACAGGAATTTCGAGATTGTTAGTTGAGACAATAAGGTTGAATCCGCGTTACATTTTTAATTTATCCGAAGCTCAAATAATTTCCATCATAACTATAATTGGCGGGACTATCGGGGTGGTTTATTTTTCCAAAATAATAAGCGATAAAAAACACGAACCGCAGACTGAATTATCAGGTTCCGGAAAAGAAACTGAAAAAGTTAAAAAGCAGCGTAAACCGAAGAAGTAATTGATGAAACAAATCATCGGGCGTAAGCCTGTGCTTGAAGCTCTAAACTCCCGGGATGATATTTCTCAGGTTTATATCCAGTTCGGACAGCAGGGGGGAATAATAAATGCAATAAGGGTTGCTGCAAAAAAACGCGGAGCAAAAGTAAACGAGATTCCTCTTCAGAAATTTAAAACTTTTACAGAACATCAAAATCCACAAGGCGTTATTGCGTTTATATCTGAACAGAGATTTTTTTCGCTTGAACAAATAATCTCATCGTCAAAGAAAACAGAAAAACCACTGCTGCTTGCTCTTGATTCAATTCAGGACACACACAACCTTGGCGCTATTTTGCGCACTGCTGAATGCAGCGGAGTAAACGGCGTCATTCTTACCAAACACAACAGCGCACCGATAAATGAGTCGGTAGTTAAAACTTCAACGGGAGCGACAGAGCATCTGATGATTTGCCAGGTTAACAATCTTGCCAGCACATTAACACAACTAAAGAATGAAGGTTTCTGGATTGCGGGTTCGTCGCTTGAAAACTCCAGGGAATATACTGAAGTTGATTATAATCTTCCGCTTGTACTTGTTTTGGGTAATGAAGAAAAAGGTATTCGGAGATTAACGGCTGAAAAATGTGACTTCCTTGTAAAAATTCCTATGAAAGGGAAAATCCAATCGTTAAATGTTTCGGTGGCTGCCGGTGTGCTGCTCTTCGAGATAAACAGGAAAAGAAATAACAGGGAAACGATTAGGAATATATCTGATGATGCGGGAGACTAATTGTAACTGTTGCTCTAATGTTTCGTATAATTTCATTTGTTTTCTTTCAAATTATTAAATCGTAAAATTTGCTTTTCTCTATTCGTTGGTTTTTTCGTGCGTTGGCTTTGGTGGCTCTTTTGCAATTTTTGGTTTTAGTGCTTGCTTTTGCTAATTGGAAATGTGCCACCAAATGCATGGGTATAAGTTATAGCGGTTTATACCTTGTTCAGTTCTTCCATTAATGCTCTTCTTTTAGGGTATTCAGTTCTCAGATAGGATATAATTCCATTTGCTTTTTCCCTTGCTCCAAGTTTAAGAATCTTTCTTATATATCTGCATGCATTTTGGTAATGGTCTCGTCCCATGCTGTTTTTCATGTATTTTATGATGCCATTTGCGTATAATTCAACTATCTCATTTGCATAATTCTTTGAAAGAAATTTTTCGTAAAGGTCAATTGTGTTTAAATCAGGTGATTTTTTAACCAACTCTAAAAGTCTGTCCCACCATTCTTCTTTAATAAAAATACTTGCTATCAAACCTGTATCGAGCCAACGTTTTTTTGTAGTAATATCTTGTATAACCCCTTCTACAAATACAACCCATTTTTCGGGTTTCACATGTTGTTTTAATATCTGATAATAATCCTGTTCATTCCTGAAATTGTCAATAAACAGTAAGCGAGAATATTCAATTATTTTATCGGTATTGTTCTGGGCTTGCGCTATTTTAAGTAACCAATTGTACCATTCTATTACTAATCCCGGCTTGTCCTTTTGATCATAATTTACACCGTCTGTTGCTATTGAAATGGCTTTCTCGTAATTCTTCTTCTTCAGTGCTTTTTGAATGGCTTCCCGCCTTAAATTTGAATTGGTAATGTTTTGTTCAAGATATTTATCGGCAGCATTCTCCCCTTTGGTTTTTAATAGAATTTCGTACTTGATACTTTGGGCTTCCTTTCTTTCAAAGTCGGACTTTTGAGCTTCATCAATTTGTGCAAATATGCGTTCTATTTCTTCTTCTGTTTTTAGAAGATGCGCGGTAATCCGTAAAACTCCAATATGCCAATCCCAACCCGAATATATTTGTTTATCGAAAGCTAAGAAACAATATTCGATAATAAGTTTCCTAATTTCTTCCGATATTTGTTCCTCTACAATACTGTAAAGCATTTCATAGGCTGAATCAATGCTTCCACCAATATCTCCATTGCTGTCATCAGAATATTGCAGAGCTTCTGTCATTTGTTCCATTACAGCAGTACAGATAAAAACAGCACTTTTATAATTGCGGTTATCAATCTGTTTCCGAGCCGATTCTAAAAGGTTGTCAACCTCATTGCCTACAAGCCTCGAAGCCGACCAATCTATAAAACCATGCCTGTCGGATGCTGTATTTAGGATTGACTTAACCTGCTTTACATAAAGTTCCTTCGATTCGTCTGAATTATGCTGTGCAAACGATGACAAAAACAAATTTCTGAATGGTGGGTTGACGACTACTTTTTCACGCACAAATTGCTTCAACTCTGCATGGGTAGCTTTTTCAAGCATTTCGTTTACCTGTTCGGTAACGGTTTTGTGTTTTGCGGGTTTGGGTGTTTGCCCTGTTTTTGCCCTTTTAGTTTCCTTGTTTAGTTCTAATTCGTCTTGTTGCAGGTAAAAAATAACAGCAGCCACATGTTTGCAAACCGGACCCATATCGTAGGGGCAATCGCAAACATGTTCTGTAACGATTCCGTTTTTAATAGTCAATTGCACCGTATAGTCTTCAGAGCCTTCAACAATGGCTTCATACTCGCCCGAACTTATTTCTTCGGGTACATGAACATGCCCGTTTTTAAAGTACGACAAACCCCTTATTAATATGGTTTCGTCTATATATTGCTCAAACTGGTTTAGTGGAATTTGCATTGGTTATCCTATTTTTTTAAATCACAAATCTATTAAATTTCGGTGGTGAGTCGGCAGGTAAACAGCTCAATTCGACAAGCTCATTGCATCGCTTTTGCAAGCTAAAGCATCGGCGCTTGTGTGTCGGGGCTTGCAAACGTGTTGTTTTGTGCGTTGACGGTTCATTTTAACGTTTTTCTTTCTCTGTCTTTAAATTGCAAATTGCTCGCTGTGTCTGTCTCTACACTTGCCACTAATAAAATTCTCCGTGCAATATTGCGTATAATCTCCTTTAAATTCAATATCTATTGCGCAATCACCTTAATAGCTAAGATATTAAGTATGTAGAGATAAGAAAATCAGAACTCATTGTTGAGTCTGCGGAACTTGTCAATAGAAATGAGACAAATATTTTTTTTAATTTAGCAACATACTAACGTCCGGCTCATCTCTCGCTTAACTCGCTGCCCAAAGATGGAAATATCTTCTAATAGTTACCAAGCAAAATCTTAAACCATGACAAAATAATTCTTGCATTCACCTTTACTCAACCACCACTTTCACAGGAAGCGTAACAACAGGATGTTCTCCAGGTGAAGTCCACATATTAATTACTTTAAATTTTAATTTAACCCCGCCGGAGGGCGCTTTTTCTGAGGTTGATATTTTTATTATTCCAGTACTTCCCGGAAGCAAAGTGACATTTTGTGTAACGCTTATTTCTTCTTTTCCATTTTGAGAAACCAAAATAAAAGGAACATCCGACCAATTAGTTACTTGAAGATTAAAGGAATCTTTCTTCTTCAATACAATTTTGTCCCGATTATATTTTACTGATGCCTCAAATAAAGGGAGAAGAAATTCCTCTTTGCCAATAAGAGTATCGTTAAACAGCACTACAGTTCTTCCGGCAAACAACGCTTCTTTCACTGCGCCTTCCGATTTTTCTTTTGCAAAAACAAGCGTCATAGCTCTCCGCTGATTTTCCATGTAATTGTATTCCATTCTTATCGGATCATGCACATCGGTGTTCCCCATAAATGTAAGATTATGTTCCAGACACCACCTTTGCGCTTCGGGAGAATATTCGTAACCGTTTAATACCTCGATACCGTTAATTAATCCATTCTTTAAAAGATAAGAATGTTCATCATACCAGCGAGCAATGCCGTCCTTCTGATGTCCTCTCCAATTTGGATGATTCCAGAAAATAAATGCGCCCTGTTCTTTAGCCGCTTTTAACGCATCACGCCAGTCCTCAGTTTTTAACGCATTTGCATCATTTATAAAAATTGCGTTCAAATGACCCGGCGGCATTTTGCGTGTAACCTCCGAACCTTTGATTACAATAATATCAAGATTATCTCCAACAGGTGAAGCCAATTCGTGTGCGCGGTTAAAGTTTGAAGGTATATCTTTTGAATGCGGTTGATATTCTATGTGGTCGGTTATTGCAATTGCGTCAAGCCCGTCAAGCCATGCTTCATAAACACGAACAGTAGGCCAGACATTGCCGTCCGAAAAAACAGTGTGCATGTGGAAATCGCATTTTAATGTTTTATAACCAGGAATGTCTGGCATTTTTATTTCTTTACGCTGGTTTCCCTGTGCAATGGCAAGTGAACTGATAACAATCAGTAATAGACTGCTAATGATTAACGTTTTAAGTGTTTTCATCGAAGCTCCTATAAAAAAATAATAGACGGGGAAAAATTAGGTGTGTTGAAATTAAAATCCAAAAAAAAGATAAGAGGTTAAAATGCAAGAAGTGAGAAATATATTTGTGCTTGAACTATAAGAAAATAATACAGCAGATATAAAAAACATATCCGCCGCTGAAATAATATTTAGGGCATCTCTAATCCGTTAGTTAACGGACAAAATCAATTGTCATTGCGTCCCGCTTTGCGGGATTGGGAGCGAAGCAATCTAAAAATTCTACACTGGGATTGCTTCATTCGAGGACTCATTCGCAATGACACTTTTTTTTTGAGATGCCCTTTACTCTTTTTTAAAATGAAGATTTTCAAAATGAAAATCGGGGTTGGGTAAATCGATAATGAAACCCGTCAATTTACCATCGGTGTTAAATTCAAAATTTACCAAACCGAACGGCAGATAAGGATCGGCAAATTGAATTTTGAAAGTGTTATAATGCCAATGTGTAAGTTCACCTGTAAATATTTCTGCGGCAGGAACTAAAGTAAGTGTGAGTTTGTCATCTGTAAATTTAATTTTGGCAGAACCATAATAATCATCTAAATAATTCCCGACATATTGTTCGAACGGTAGGGAAGGAGTGGTGCCTTCAACACGCTTTTCTTTTCTTTCCTGTTTCGCTTTGTTAAGCTGTTCGTAATATTTTTTATATGAATCAAGAGCTTGCTCAGCATAGTCAATATCTTTGCTATTCAAAAAAGTATCGAGGATTTTATACATCAACGCATCAACCAGGTTATTCAGTTGATTTGTTAAAATAACAAATGCAAGATTAGCATCCGGCACAAGCACAATTTTAGTATGCACTCCGGGGAGTCCGCCGCCGTGATGTAAAATTTTGTGGCTCGAGTAATCAAACATAAACCAGCCGAGACCGTAACCCTGGAAGTTAGTGCCATATTTATTTCCGGGACGAACGGGCATCATTATATGCGGCGTAAAAATTTTGTTAACAACATTTTCACTCAGTATTTGTTCGTCATTCCACTTGCCATTATTCAGCCACATTTGTCCCCACTTTAAGAGATCATTTACAGAAGAATTAATTGAAGCCGCCGGTCCACTGTTATCATAGTTAAGCTGTTTAATTGGTTTGCCGTCAACATGAGGCACGGCAACTTCCATTCCTTCTTTAAATTCAGTTATACTTGTTGAACTGCTGTTCATTTCAAGTTTTTTAAAAATTCTTTCATGAATAAATTCATCCCAGCTTTTACCGCTCACTTCTTCAAGTACTTCTCCGGCAGTAATGAACATTACGTTTTGATATCCATACTCGGCGCGGAATTGATTTTTTAGAGGAAGTTTTCTTATTCTTTTCACTATTTCATTTCGCGGATAATTTGTTCCGTACCAGAGCAAATCGCCGTCGAAAGTTTTTAACCCGGAACGATGCGAAATTAAATCTGTAATTGTTAACTGACTGGATATGTAAGGATCGCTAAGAGTAAAATCTGTCAAATATTTTTGAACTTTATCATCCCAGCTAATTTTATTTTCATCAACCAGCATACCGATGCTTGCAGCAGTAAAGGCTTTAGACATTGAAGCAATGCCAAAGACAGTATTGGGAGTTATACCATCGCCGTAACCTTTAGCAAAAATGACGGAGTCATCTTTAACAATTCCTATAGCCACGCCGGGGATTTCAAATTTTTCTATCGCGGAACCAAAATATTCATCAAGTTTTTGAACATCAACTTGCTGCCCGATTAAAACTGGTGACAGAAATAAAAATAGTATTAGTAAAATGGATAATTGTTTCATAAGCCGCTTTATAATTTCAATCGCAATATAAATAAAAGAAGGTAATATCAAAGTGACAAATCCTGCAAGGACAGCAGGCTTTACTATTGATTTCTAAAATCTCACACATGCTCTAAAGCCTGGTGAATATCCCAAATCAGATCATCGCAGTTTTCAATTCCTACTGAGAGCCTAATAAGTTTATCTGTTATCGCCATTAATTGTCGGCTTTCCGGCGACACATCAATATGCGTCATTGTTGCCGGATGTTCGGCAAGAGATTCGGTGCTTCCTAAGCTTACAGCCAGTTTGATAAGTTTTAGGTTGTTCAAGAAATTGAAAGCTTCCTCTTCACCCCCTGTTACATCGAATGAAAGCATTGAGCCGGCAGATAAACACTGCATTGTAAAAATATCAAACTGTGGCTCGCCTTCCTTTAAAAGTCCGGGAAAATAAACTTTTTCAACTTTGGGGTGATCAATTAAAAATGCTGCAACTTTTACAGCGTTATTTGCCTGGGCTTCCATTCTAACTTTTAATGTTTCAAGACTTCTCATCAACAACCATCCCGTCCACGGACCAGCCATGTTGCCAAGAAAAGTTCGGAGAGTTTTAATTCTTGTAATCAGATCTTGGGAGCCGAGAACCGCACCGGCAATTACATCACTGTGCCCGCCGATGAATTTCGTCGCAGAATATAAAACCAGATCAGCGCCGTGTTTTAATGGATGCTGCCATAGCGGTCCCATATAAGTATTGTCAACGGCGACTAAAACTTTTTTTTCTTCAGTTGAATATTTATTTGCCAGCTCGCTGTAGGCTTTTATATCAATCAATGCGTTTGTAGGATTAGCCGGCGTTTCGATATACACCATCGCAAGTTTTTTGTCCTTCCCGGTTTTTTGTAATCTTGTTATAACGGCGTCGCAGGTTTCGTGAGCGGAAAAGTGTTCATGTTCAATTCCAAATTTTGTTAACACATGATCGATGAAATGGTTTGTTCCGCCGTAAACAGGTTCGCTGTGTAAAAGAAGGTCGCCGGGTTTTAGAAATTCTAATAATGATGTTGTAATTGCCGCTAATCCGCTTTCAAAAACAGCGCAGCTTTCCGCCCCGTCCCATAGTGTAAGACGGTCTTCAAGTATTTCGAGATCGGGGTTATTCAAGCGGCTGTAGATGAGTCCCAATTCTTCGGTTGGTCCTTTTTCCCGAAGACCGTAAGCAACTTCAAAAAATGCTTTGCCGTCTTCGGCGCTTTTAAAAACGAATGTTGATGTCTGAAAAATCGGGCACTTAATTGCTCCCTCGGACAGCTCCGGCTTATAACCGTAAGACATCATAAGGGATTCGGGTTTGAAGTCTTTTTCGTCCATAACAATCTCCTTGCGGGGTTAACCGCAATTAACAATGAACAATTCAAAATTAAAAATTACCAACTTGTTAAAAGCATCCGGATGCTAACGTGGAAAATAATTTGCTTAAAATAGCTTCCAACTTTGCCGGTCAAAGTCTCATGCAAAAACTGTTACGACTCTAATTGCTATAAGGGCATCTCTAAAATCTTAAAATCAATTGTCATTGCGAGTTACCAAAAAAGGTATTGCCTTTATTTATCAAAAGAATGACCTCACTATTATTGCGAGGGCGCAGCACGAAGCAATCTCAACAAATGAATCAGATTGCTTCACTCGAAGACTCGTTCGCAATGACACAAGAGAAAAGTCATTGCGATCCGTTAACTAACGGATTTGGGAGCGAAGCAATCTCAAAATTCTACACTGGGATCGTCCGTTAACTAACGCAATAGCCAACGGACAATAACACTTTGTTTTTAGAGATGCCCATAAGTAATAATAGCATGATTTTAACTATGCGATAAAAAATTCTTCAAGAATGAAAAAATTTACTACTCAAATTTACCAGTCGTAAATGCGAGAAGCAAAAAAAACAACTGAGACTTTTCATTACAACAAAAACCCAAGACACATCAGTTAACTATTTCTTTCCAATCAAAACTCAAACTTATATTGCAAAGCTATAAAGGAAAAAACACTTATTTTTTAATCCATTCATTCCAGATGTGCGGGGCATAACCAATAGTAGATATTTTTCCGTTTCTTACAATTGGTGTTTTAAATAAAAGCGGATCGCCCAGTAATTCTTCTTCGGTGTTGAATACCATATACGACAAATTTCTTTTTTTGAATTGTTTGCTTTCTTTATCTAACAGGTCATCCAAAGGAATTGAGCGCTGAATATTTTCAAGTTCTCCCTTTGCAATGCCCATTTCTGCCAGATCACGAAATTGAAAGTTGATGCCTCTTTCTTTAAAAAAGCGTTCTGCTTTTCGTGTGTCGCCGCACTTCTTTGTTCCGAAAATCTGTATATTAAGCATCGTTAAATCCTCTATAATATTAAGATAAATTTGGAGCCTTAATGACAAAACTTCTGCTATTCTTTTTTCTAACGGCATTTTCCTTTCCGCAAAATACTACAGCGCCGCTTTATTACAAGACTGATAAAAACCTCGATGAACAAGTTAACAATATTATAAAGGAACTAAAATTAGATGAAGATTTTGATGTCGGCGAAGATGGCATAGAGCAAATTTCTTTTGCAGTGATCGACTTGAACGGAAACGAGCCGGTTATCAGCGGTTTTAATTACTCAAACTTTATATATCCGGCAAGTGTTTATAAAATTTATGTTGCTGCCGAAGCGCTGCATCAAGTAAGCGAGGGGAAATATAAACTTAATGATGAGTACATAGTCAGTGCTCCTAATGCTGTGGACAAAACAAAAGAAATTTCATTCGACCCGAGACCGCTGTTAAACGAAAGCGATACGGTAACAATTAATTACCTACTCGATTTAATGATTACACGAAGCGATAATTCTGCCGCTAATTGTTTAATTGATATTGCCGGTAGAACTCAAATCAATAAAATGATTGAGGAACATAACTGGCAGGGCAGCGAAGTAACGCGCAAATTTCTAAGCCGCAAGTTTGAAGACCCGGATTATGTAACTATACGGGGCACTGAAACATCTGCGCTTCATACCGCTGATTTTTTATATAAGATTGAGAAAAAAGAGTTAATCAATCCATGGGTAAGCATGCAAATGAAAGTTCTACTCGGCAGGCAGCTTGACAAAAGCAAACTGGCGCAAGGGCTGCCGCTTAATGCGATGTACTATAACAAAACAGGCTGGTGGAGCTATTGGACAAATGATGTAGGTATAGTTGACGATGGCGAAACAAAATATATTATATCCTGCTTCACTCCGATTCCGGAAAAAGAAGCGCTGCCGATAATGAAAGAGTTATCTGCAAAAGTTTATGCGTTGATGAAATGGAGAAGCAGAAATTAGTTTACATCTGTTCAAAAGTTTAGACGTGAATTAACACGGATGCGAACGGATTATAAATTTATGAATCACTTTACGAAAAATATTTCAAGCAATAAAAATTTCCTGTGTACGTTTGGCTCTCGGGAAACGGCTTTTTATTCCCGAATCGGTAACTACGGCTGTTCCTATTATCATGCCTTCATACTTAACGGCACATTGGTTTTTAATATCCGGCTGTTTTTTAATAATGCCGCCGTCAAGATATATTTTTAATTCATCTTTACCGGTAATCTCATAAATATTTTTTGTGATTCGCTCATTCAGAGTTTCGGCTGCTTGTGTGTGAAGTGTAAGCTCGCCGTTTTTATTTACAACTCCAAAGCGTGTTCCAATTCTTTCAAAGAGAGATAAATTATCTTCATCCCATCCGGCATTTACAAAATATATGTCGCCCGCTTTTACGATATATTTATACTCTGCAAATACCGGCTCATCAACACCAAAAGTTAAGCTGATGTAAGAGAGATATTTTTTTATTTCTTTACTCGAAGATGAAACGAGTTTAAGGTTTGATGGTTTGATTTGATTTTTTTCGGGTGATTGCGTCTCTTCTGTTTTTCTGAATTTAGCAATAAAAAATCCGTCGCTGTCTACTTCCCAGGGTAATATTCTTCTCGCTTTTACAATTGAGGGATGAAACATTTCCCCTGCGAACGAACTAAAAGCATCAATTGAATTTACCGGAAGCGAAATATCTTCAAGTTCAACCGGGTATTTTCGGAGCGCTTTATTTATGATGGCTTCGTTTTCTTCCACGGTTAAAGTGCATGTTGAGTAAATAATTTCTCCGCCCTGTTTAACCATTTTTATAGCTGCTATGAGTAATCGTAACTGCAAATCGCCAAGTTTACTTGCTCTTTCAAGAGACCACCAATTATTCACCTCCCCTTTTTTCTGAATTATTCCGAGTCCGCTGCAAGGGGCGTCAACAAGAATTTTATCAAAATGGTTGTTATAAATTTTACTTAACTGCTCGCCTTTAAAATGAAGAACTGCTGTGTTCATTAAAT
>Ga0210009_1002401_pt1 | contig 13755 bp, 7 predicted proteins | sample CryGeyCG2114_065_FD_185457 | JGI IMG/M metagenome (GOLD analysis project Ga0210009, IMG submission 185457) | Groundwater microbial communities from aquifer - Crystal Geyser CG12_big_fil_rev_8/21/14_0.65 (SPAdes) (version 2) | ecosystem: Environmental > Aquatic > Deep subsurface > Groundwater ... | reverse complement strand
ACCCGGTAATGCAGGCTCATTTTCGGTTCCGGTAAAATCATTAGAGTAGGTCTGGGCGTAGATATTCAGTAACTCGGTCTTCCCTGATGCACGCTTGTCTGCCCACACCAATGCATACAACATGGTGTCGGCTACACTCGAAGCGTAGGGAACGATTTGCACTGCTGTTTGCCCACCAATCGCGCCACACAAAATCCGCCCGTTTGAGGCAGAATAGTTGGCGTCACCCTGGTTATCATAAAAATAAAGATCGGAGGTGATACCATTCCGGAAATCTTCCCAGGCTAATAGAAACCGGTCAGCGGTGACAGCACGAATGTAGGGTCCAATCTGATCAGAACTAATGTCGGTGATTTGAATGGCATCGGCTTCACTGGTCATATTCCGCACCCAGATGTCGTATTGTACACCATCACGAAAATCCTGCCAGGCAGCCCAAACCGTTCCCGAACCATCATCCGCCAACGCCATACTGATTCCGCTCTGGTCGTTGGTGGCATCCGTGATGATGATATCGTCCGAAAGATTTCCATCTGTATCGCAGGTTTTCAGGTAAAGGTCAACATCAGTACCGCGTGGATCTTCCCAGCCAATATAGATCAAATCCTGAGTGGCATCGTACAAGACCTGGGGATTTTGCTGAACCCGGGGTGCATCGGTGACGGTTCGCCGCCAGGCAATGGTCCCATCCGGATTTACTTTGGACGCGTACAAGTTTAAATCTTCAAAACTGGGACCCGCTTCCCAAACAATCACGACGCTGCCGTCGGCCATGACCACGGCCCCTTTCGGGTCATCATCTCCCGGTTCATCCGGGGCGATACTCACGCCACCATCAACCCACTGGGGTACGCCTACCAGGTTGAATTTTTGAACGAAAACATCGAAATTGAAAAAATTTCGCATTTCCGCCCAGATGTAGTACAGCTCGCCAGTCGGTCTGGCAATCAACTGTGGTGATTTTTGATCCGTGAAACTCTGACTGTAAACGCGAACGCCAAAATCGCCCCAAGTCGGTTCCAGTGTCGCATCAACATGTTGGCCATATAGATTAAGCGTGAGATCCTCATTGGCTTGGAAACCAATGTAGGCACCACCCTGTCCATCCGGTGCCAGCTGCGGAATATTTTGCTGGATATTCTGACTGAGTGTTTTACCATTTACAGCATACTGAATTCCGGCGGTTTTATCCATCACCTGAGCAATCGCGGATGAGCCCTGGCTCCCCTTGCGATGATCTTCCCACATGACCATGAATGAATGGTCACCCCATGGCAGGACCTGGGCATTCTTAGCGTCACCGTCAATTCCATAATAAAATTCCAACCCAAGTTCGCCCCATTCAACCATTCCGCTGGTGCTGACATGCTGTCCTTTTATCCCAATACTGCCGGTCTCCTGTCCACCCCATACGACAAAAGCGCCGTTATTGCCATCGGAGCGAACCAGTGGGGAGAGTTGGTAGGTTTCACCATTTGTCACCGCCTGGCCGTTTTCAGGGAAGAGCATGGTGCCGTCACTGGCAACATGTTGGATATAAATGTCTGATTCCGGCCAGCCACCATTCCGTTCATCCTGCCAGACCACAAAGACACCATCCGTGTCATCGCTGGTTAATCGCGGTTGAACCTGTTTCAAATCTTCCACTGTAACCGGTAATCCATTTGCCTGCCAACGAATGTTGCCACTCAGATCCATACTCTGGATATATACATCGGCGAATTCAGGCTGATTCCGGAAATCCTCCCAGATAATGTAGATATTACTGATCCCGTCGGTTTTCAGTCGGACATTTTCCTGTTTTGCTTCCATTGATGTCACTGCGATACCGTTGGTGGCCCATACGCCATCACCATTTTCATCCAGAAGTTGGGCATAAATATCACCCGGTTGGTGTTCACGGCGATCTTTCCAGGCAACAACGACCCGATTGCCGTCAGCCGGAACAACCTTAGCCTTATCTTCAATCTCAGCGTCATCGCAGATCAATTTCCCCGTACTACCCCACAATTGTGTGAACGCCGTGTCAATTCGCTGTCCATAAATATTCGGATTATCCGGGTTGCGAGTATCTGACCACACGACCACAGCAGCAGCCCCACTGGTTTCGATACTGGCGTCAATCTGGGAACCTGAGGTTGCAATTACCGGAAAACCATTAGTTTCAGTGTCAGCCAATGGTCCGCTGAGATCCATCACCGTTCCAAAAATATCTGTCTCCATGGAAAGATGGTTATCGTACCAAATGACATAGGCATAACCATCTGCCCCCCGAGCCATGTTCGCCGTCTGCTGAGCGCCGGTGTTCACGGCAACGGGTACACCGCCACCATCCCAGGATAACTCACCTGCTGCGGTCACATGTTGAACATAAACATCACCACCCTCGTCATCACGGTAATCAATCCAGGCTACAAACGCGCCGCCGGATCCGTCCGATACGAGTACCGGATCTTCCTGGCGACCCATCGCATTGGAAAGTCTTACGCCCGTATCACCCCAGAGTGTATTGCCATCGGTATCTGTTTTTTGTGCGTAAACATCACGATCACCGGTACGCGTATCCGACCAGGCGAAAATCATGGTGCCGTCAGCATTTGCATCGCCCGTGCGTTGCCATTCAATATGGACACCCTGACGGACAGGCACACCATCTTGCGGCCATAAAAATTGTTCGTTTCCAGCTATCAGTGGCAAGGACACCAAAAGTCCAAGTAGAATTTGCTTCATGTTAAGTCCCGTCGCTCCTTTTTCACATTTCACTACCGGGTAGTCGGTGATCGGTGATCCGTGTTTATTAAATTCATCATTTTCATCCTCGAGTTTTCCAGTCGGCGTGAACATAACCACCCACCCCCGGGACGAAACAATTTAAAATTCTATAAAGATTGAAATTTTTATGTCGGCTTCGCGACATAAACGAAATTAAAAAAAAGAGGCTCGCTTCTGGCATTGAACCGATTCAAAAAAAACCGGTTTATTGCAGAATGACATCCAACAGGGCCACCAGGTCCAGCACATCGATAATCCCGTCCGGATGCAGATCACCCGCTGAGATTTGGGTGGGACTCGCCGCGACACGCTGAAGAATCATCTCAACCATGAGATTGAAATCCAGCACATTTACTCTGTAATCCTGATTCACATCGCCGGGTGGCAGCGTCCCCAGTGCCACTTGCAGATTCACATTCAGGGCAATATCCGGAGCATTATTGGCGTTGCTTAACAATTGCAGGGGGATGCTGTAATCACCGGGTGTCAATCCCCGGGTCACAATTCGCACCGGAAAACTCCCACTCTCCCCGGGTGCCAGCGTGCCACTCCATTGTGAAGCCATGAACCAGCCGTTTGGTCGGAGAATCTGTAGGATGGTGTGGTCATCTATATTACTAATACTATTATATAGCACCGTCAGACCAATGTCCGAGGTGGCATTTTGTATACCGATGGTAGCGCTGGTGGTAGGTCCTTGGAGCTCTCCGTACTGCAGGGTCATGGTGCCGCCAATTTCCATTATAATCTGGAACGTGTAGGTTAATGATGTTCCCCAGCGTGGCATATTTTTAAAGGTCACGATCGAACTATCAATACCATTGTTCCAGACAAAAATTTGTCCCGGTGTGAAACTGCCGCCATTCAGATCATCCCACCAGGCTGCGATCATGTCCGGCTGGGCTTCCACACTGGGTAAAGGCTGATTGTAGAAGGATTGACTCGTGATGGGCGAAAATGAGATGAACCCGTTACTGTTGATCCAGTACGCGTTGTAGCCATTATCATAGAATGAAAATTCAAACCCGATGGGTTCCGGTCCCCAGACCGCGTCATCCGGATCATTTGGATTTTCCAGCAGATTCTCAGGTTGTTCAATATTAACCCAGTCATAGAGGGGGCAAGCCGGATCCGTTTCATCGCGCCAGGTATACCCAAATGCATCCGAAGAGTCTCGCATCGCATCACGTGCCGAAACCTGCGGTTCAGCTTCAGTTTTTGTATGCGTCCGACTTGATGGCAAGACGATTTCTCCGCCCAATTGGCCACTACGTGCGGCAGTCTCTACCTGTTGAATATGATACATCAGGGGCGATTCACCCACATTGGTGATCATAATGGAATCTTCCGCCCAGTCCCAGGGATTCAGTGTAAAGTTCAATTCCGTCTGGTCAACCATAATCGCAGCCGCCGGTAGTCTCGTTCCCCGATCGGTGGTGAATAACAGTGCACGACCGTCTTCCAAACCCAGGATGGATGGATCATTCACATTGGCGTAGGAAACGAGGACACCATCTGTGGCATCCGGCGATTCTATCCCGATCGTGGCAAAATTTTCATAACCGTCCGCATTGTAATAATGCAGGTACTGAAATTTGATCTCCGTATCACCGGTGGGCGTCACCGTTGTGTCATTGTAAAAAATGACCTGAAAACTCTCCAACTGGCCGGAATAGGCATTTGCCATGTCTTTCCATTCCAGGATATAATGCGATAAATCCGGCGCGGTGTAATGACTGACGCGACCCGGCGAGGTGTAAAGGTCGTCCCAAAATGGCGCGATCATGGCATATGGTCCGGCTGGCGACGGAATGGTGCGGTTACGGAAACTCACCTCGGGAGAAACACCCATCGCTACCCAACCATTACTACACACCGTTGCCTGCGTGTAAACCCGACCATAATATTTTACCGGAAATGGCAATTGGACGACGAGCGTCGCATCTTCCTCATCACCTTCGTCGTGAATATTCAAGGGAAATCCCGGTCCGGTATTCAGACGATCAATTTCATACCAATTAAAGGTTGGTGCTTTCGTATAAGCCAGATCTTCACTGCCGAAAACGCGATAACCATAATTGTCCGTCACGGATGGATCAAAAGGACCCGGTGAACGCAGGTGTAAAACCTGCCGCAGTGTGTCGGTTGCGGTAATCAGATCAATTTCCGGGGTGTCTCCGGGGAACATTGTTTCGCTGAAAACAAGGCTGATGGATTGGTTCGTTGTGAATTGCTCACCCGGACTGATGTCATTCCAATTCAGCGTTGTTTCAGAACATTGGATGCCATCAGATACCCTGATTTCACCGACCCCGGCGGACGCTGAAGCCGAACCGAAATTGGCAATCGAAAAATGACAGGTAACAGAATCGCCGGGCGACGCATTTCCAAATGTGATTTCAACCGGTAGGAAAACCAACCTGGGTCCATGAATGAGGAGGGGCAATTCCAGTGACCAATTTTCCGTCCCGGTGTTAATAAACAATTGGGCAAAGACCAGCGTTGAGTCCGGTGTGAGTGCGTCGGTGGTGAGTACTAACCCGGTCTGAATCTGAGCCAATTCACCTGCGTCCAGCTCCGGGATAATCGTCTGACCCTGGGTTACAAACGCCCAGGGGCTGTTGCACTCCAGAGTGATTTCGACATCCGATAGATTCGCTGATCCACCCTCCAGTGTGAGCGTCGGTGTGATGGATTGACCGGCGACAATAGGCTCATTACCATTCCATTGAATGTCGGTAATCGCCAGAGCATGGGGTGTCTGATCAATGGTAATCGTCTCAAGGTAAGGTCTGAGATTTTTCCCTGTCACCGTGAGATCAATCGAACTGCCATCAACCACCACCGGCAAAGTCACATTCCCGTACACGTCGGTTTCATAGCCCAGTGCATTGGTAACATTTTTCACGAAGACGAATGCGCCCTGAACCGGCTGCCCTTCCGCATTGGTGACATGTACAGAAATGGAGCGGTCCCCAAATTGCAGATTCGCCGGGTGTGACACAGTAATTTCCGCCGGTGTGTCGGTCCAGACATTCATCCCGGGATCCCCAAGAAGGTTATAAATATGGAAATAATATTCCGGCGTTTGTCCAAAGGGGGGAGAACCCGTCTGGTGGTAATTCCGCCACAACTCAAGTTTCCCTTGCCACAGCGCTTCCCCCAATTCGGTAATGCCCTCATCAAAAATGGCGTGGTAAATGCCAATGTCGATCGCATTGTTGAACATGACGTGGGTATACAATTCGCTCGGACCAAAAAATGCGACAGCGCCCTTGGGAGCGCTGGTCGTTCCCGCACGAATCCATTTTTCACCAAAACAGGGGTCATCAGGTGCCGCGAAATTCCCACCACCACAAACAATCGAAGTCACGATTGGTAATCGCCAGCCATTATTAAGTTGATCAATATTGCCAGAATTGAAATCGGGACCAGCCCATCCCCCGTAATAGCCATAACCGCGATAATTGATAAACCCGACACCGGCATTTATGGGGGTGGTGATTTTGATTAATCTGTTTTCCTCCGGCGCGTAAACCGTGTCCACATGAGAAAATCCCTTCTCAAGCATTTTCCGTCTCACCCAATTTTTCACCTGAGCCGTGGATGCCGCGCCAATGGTCGTACACAGCATGAGTCCTTTTTTAAACCAATCACTGGAATCCATCCAGGGATTGCTTTCATACCGAATAATCTTTGAGGTAACGACCGAGGTTTCGTAAAAGGAATCCACTGATAAACGCCCAACCAACAGCTCCGGGAAATCGTCATCTCCCGTCAGCATCGTGTAGGGGTGGTCGGTCACTCGGTTTAATCCCTCAGGACTTTGAACGACGAAAGTTGGCATACCCTGGTCATTATCCCCGATCAGCAAAACATAGCGAGGTGGTGTGTCCCACGTCAGGTAGGCATTTTGGATATATGCACGAATGGATTCAGCAGTAAGCGGCGAAAACTGACTCGTCGTAACCACAGTGACGGGGTGGCCCATGCGCTCTTTCCAGGCGATAAAGTTCGCCAAATAGGGCTGAAAAGCCGGTGGTGTGATGATGAGGTACGCCCCGAGTTGTTGAAAAACACCGTCCGGAGTGGGCACGATGCGTAGCAAGGCATGATCAGGATTTTCACTGATCGGTGCTCCCGCCGGAAGACTTAATTCAATCTCTGTTAATAATGTCAAACTGCCGGTACCACCTGGCTCCAACGGGAAAATCGTGATGGGCAGAATATTTTGATCACCCATCCGGACAGGGTCACCAATGCTGAACCAGTTTTTTTCGACGATGGGATCGTTCAACTCTGGCGAAATTTCGATTGGCGCTTTGGTCTGTACTTCCTGGCGCAGGACAGGTGTCCGGGGAATCGGAATAGGCTGCAATTTTTTCGTCGTCTGGTTCAGAATCGAGACTGTCGGTTTGGAATGAACATCCAGCGGTATGGGAACCAGAACCGTGTAGGCTGGATACGCCGGATCACCCGGTCCAAACGCAAAGCCATACCCAAACGTGGCATAACCTTCCGGATCAGCCAATAGCTTCTGCCAGAGATTTTGAGTCGTTGGGAATGTGACATGAATGGTGGTGGCGCTGGCTTGCTGCCGGAAATCAACGGTAGGTCGCAAGGACTCACCCGAATTTTCATTACCCAACAGAACCGTCATAAACAGCGTCCATAAAAGCAGACGACTCTTTAGACGGTTACGCATCAGCCATTCGGATTCATTTCAATCTGGTAAATCATGATGCCTTCGCGACTGGCCACATACAACAGGTTCCCGGCAACGGTTACATCATAAACATAGCTGATGGGGATTGATTGATCGATGGAAACCTTCCCATCCGTAGGACTGAGCTTGGCAACAAATAATCCGTTGCCGGCACAACTCAAAAACGCGTAATCACCCCACAAATCAATATGCTTCACCCAGCCATTCATCGCCAATTGATCCAGTTCTGTCAGCGTCGTATCCGTCACTTGAAACACCAATAGACCCGCCCAATTATCAGCTACCAGCAGTTGATCATTGTAAAAATTCACATCCAACGCTTCACCGGGTGTGTCTGCCCAAATCACCGGTTGAGAACCTGCCTGAACCGGCAGATTAAAAACCTCTACACCCAATTCACTCCGGGCGATGCCCAGACGATCACCGGATTTGTCCATGCCGGTGTAGGAAGCCACTTTGATCTTTTCACCTGTGGTGATTTCCCAGGTGAGCAATCCGAATGGATCCAGTCCACGTTTGAAATTGAAGTACTTAAATCCGTCTGATCCATCCAGATCGGCCAACCACACAGCAAGGGAGTCCGGTGCCGAATCGAAGACAAAATCTTGCGTATTCGAGTCTGAAAATTGTTGCAGGGGAAAAGCCGGGTCGGGTCCCAACTGTGTGCTGTCCATTGCCAGAACATATCCCGAACGCTTGTCCGCTGTCATCCAGAGTCGGTTAATCGCGTCATAGCGCACCAACTCAAGTTCCGCCGTACTGAATTCCCGCTGGTACCGCATACCCCATTCCCCATTCCGCTGGGTCCAAATCTGACCCCCTGCCTGGGACGCCGCCACGAACATCAGTGAATCTGACATAAAAATATCCCGGGCATATCCAATGGTATTCAACTGGTCAACCTGCGTCAGCAAAATCTCAGTTTGGATACGAATGGGATCGTTGGGCGTCACACAGCTACCCAGGATTACGGCGATGGAGAGGGTCATCAGAGAAATTCTGATCGTGATATTTTTTTTCATAAATTTTTGCCGAAAAATGTTGCTAATACTCATTGTCGAATCTAATCCAAAAATGATGCGGTTTAATATTTACAATTTCTTAAAGACGCTTGGTCTAGAGATAAATATCCCAGATCGTGTCAAATGTTACGCGCAGCCCGAGCTCCCAACGGGTAAATGACTTCAAATCAATCGTATGTTGGAAATCGGATTCCACTTCGCGATGACGATAACCACCGTAAACAAACCAGTCGAAGCTGCCAGTCGTCCGGGGGTAAAGTGTCACATTCAGTTCTGTTTCTGACTGACCTCGACCGTTGTGAAGCGGGTCATTTTCTTCCTCACTGAGATAATCCCGCTGCCGAAACGCCATTTCCAGTGACATCCGGTGCAAAAAGCCCTTCGGCCAGCTATAAGCCAGCCCCGGCGTGAGTTCCAGATTGCGGTAGGAGCGGTTTTGGGGATCAAGGTCATTTATATCCTGCGCCCAGCCGTACAACCCTGTCAGGTCAAAATTCCACCGTTTTGAAGGCTCAAAACCAAGTTGAACAGCACCTTCCCGTATGCGCATGTCGTACTCGGTAAAGTGCGGATTGTAATACTGAACACGCGTTTGCCCCCGGTATTCCGCTGTAAACTTTTTCCCAATACGGTGCTCGAATGCAGCCCAAATTTTGTCAGTTGAGTAGGTACAGGCGTAGCGCGTGTTGCCGGATTGATCGTCCGCATCCCGATAATGTCTCAGGTAATATGACGGGACAACACTATAGCCGGCTTTTGCATACATCCAATTCCCGAGTGGTTGAACCAGATTGATGTTCACACTGGCGTAATTTTTATCGGACATGCTGGTGTAATAATGGTAAAAACTGAAAATCGTGATACGGGTGGCGTAATCGCCAAACAGTCGCGGTTCATAGTAAATTTTCAGTACTCCGGTAAGAACACCGGAATCTATCGTCCTGGCAGATCCCAGAATGGCAGGATTGTTGGCGATGGAATCCTGTTCGAGTTGACTGAAATTCAGCGGATTGCTTTGGTATTCGGGCTCAACTCCCCACTGAAATTTCACCGGGGCCGCCAGGCGCTGAAGAATCGTCTGGGCCGGCAGCATTCCGACTGTAAACAGGCCAACCAATATCAGACGAATAAACTTCATTTTGTGATCAACGCAAACCTGACAAAGGCTTGTCGCTCTTTGTCTAATAGACGAATTTTGAGTTTATGGTTACCCGCCGGCAACGAAATACGGCAACTCCGCCATTTCCCCGGAACCAGTTCCTTGTGACCATCAATTTCCGATTGGTCAGAACGATCTGAGGTAAAATAGTAGGTTCCCAGCAGCTTGCCACCATCCCACACCTGAATCCGATAGTCCTGTTCAGTTCCCATCCAGTTTTCGAATCCCAGACGGCTCACTGTTTCCAGCGTTCCGGCACCATTCACAGAAAGTTGCAGGTCTTCCCCGGGCGTTAATTCATAATAGGACAGAGCTGATCCGGCTACCCTGATTTTAACCGGGTCTTGTTTCACCAAAGGCACCAGGCGTAGTTTTTTCCCGGCGCTGGAGGTCAAATCCTCCAAAACGCGAATGATTACCGGTTCACCCTCCGGATTGGGAACCAGTTTGATGGTGTGCTGCCCCTCCGGAACAGTGAAAAAATCTTTGGCCGCATGTGAATAAAAGTGATTCGGATGTTGTTGCGATTTCACACCGTTGGACAATTTTTGCTTGTGCGTGACTGCGTAAGCGTCCTGTTTGTCAACCTGTATCCCAAAGCCGAACGCAACATACTCAGCCGTTTTCGTGGGGGATGTAACCCGGGAATACATTTTCAGGCGCATGGGTCCGGTGATTTCAAAGGAAACGGCTTCACGATATAGGGTATAGTAGGTCCAGCGCTTCCCGGCAATCGTCAATATTTCGCGTTGGTCGCTGTCGACAGGTTTGAGTAATTCCGCTGATAACGTCACCAGCGAGCCCATGATCAAACTGAGTACAATCGTTTTTCTAAACATAAGAATCCGGTTCATGCTCCTGTAAATGATGGCGAATCATGCGTTTGCTTTTAATGCCCACGCCAACCACCATACCCATGATCAATATTAATGCCACAGCCGTGGCCGTCTTGCTATAACGCGTACTCGCGTAGAGTTCGCTGCTTCCGATAGCTGGCGGTGGCACCGCCGCGTAGGGATAACCAAAAAGATTAAAGAATTCCCGGATGTTGAGTACATGCAAAATCGGGACGCGCTTCTGGCCAAACTGTACCAAGGTGCCGTCAGTCGGGAATTGATCAAAATCCATCCGGGTTGTCAGTCCGGCCGGAATCAGGCGATCGGTGAGGCGACTACCCAGAGCTGCCGCACCACCGCCGACATTGATGTAAGCTTTGTAATGAGAAAGGGGCAGGTGTGATGCAAAAAAGGCCATGCGCAGTTGAATCGCATCTTCCAGATCAACACCCTCCAATTCGGGAATATTATTTCGGGTGATCGCCTGCTGAATCAGGTCACGCCCCAGGGGCGAAAGTCTGCGGCCAATATCGCTGCCTCCACCAATGCTGGCTCCACTGGAGTGGAAGCTGATGATGCCACTGTCCAGCAGCGTTTTTTCCATATCCAACCAGGTGAAATTCTCATCATTCGCACCCCACTGGGATGCCCCCAGGCTGGACATGATGATGGGTACCAGCTTGAGCTCCTCGATGGCGCAATACACCGCCAGATTAGCGCCGGGCATTGAACCGGTCATTGTAATGGCAATGGTATCACCAGATTGAGCGCCGGCTTGCCGGAGCAATTGTACCATCATGGCGGCGACATTGGGATCGAGGACAGAAATTTTCGAATCAAGATCACCTTCGTCCGTGGTGATAAAACTGGACTGACGACCAATCAAGCCGGTGTGGTTGGGATCGTTCACATCGTCGATAAAGACCGCCTCCGCCATCCGTACATTTTTCAGAATGGTCATTGCATGCGTCATCCGCTCTGCGGCTTTTATTTTCAGATCATAATCACCAGCCACATGCTCCACCTGAATGGCACTTGCGGAATAAAACAACACCACCGCCAGCACGGCCATAGTCACCAACACCCAGGTTTGTTGAATCGCCGGCTTAAACATGGAGCGCTCCATTGCTGAGCAGCATCACCGAAAGCTGAACGATCGTCGCCACAATCAAAATTACGCTGATGGTACGCACCGGTCCCTGACGATCCATCCAACTGGCAATCAATCCGGGAATGATATAACCGATGGTATAGAAATCCAGATTATAGACCTCCACATTGGCGGCGATATAATTTCTGGAGATATAGCCCATGAAAAATCCCAATAGGAGCGAGAGCACCAATCTGCGCCGACCGTAGATCAGTAAATATTTTGAGAGACCCTGGACCATTCCCCAAACCAAAAGACTTATGAGAAAAGTCGCGACAACCCGCATGGGCTCGTGCATATACATCCCGATATAGCCAGGTACGATGATACCACCCGCCGTGACCCCCAGCCATTCCGCCAGCCACAGCGATAAAACAATTCCTAACCCGATGGCAATTTCAATCACAGCGCCCTCTTGAACTTCCGTGCTTCATCCAGTATGTCAAATCCACTTCCCACAATATTCCCGATCCCATAGAGTAATGTTTTATCAGGAAAAGTAACCAATGCCTCCGCCACCTTTGCAGGGTTCGTATTCTCCGCAAATGTCTGTATTGGCCAGGACATTTTGTCAAAATAATCTTTTTTGTAGCGGTCAAGACTATCCCCCCGCACGATTAAAAAGTCCGGTTTAATGTCCTTCAATACCAGCTCTAAAAGTTGACTGGTGCGTGAAATCCGGTCCGATCGGGTATTCAGAAAAACGGCGACCTTATCGTATTCAAGTCCGGGATAATTTTTGATTTTATGCCAGATGTTCAGGGTGGAATCGGGATCATTGGCGGCAAAGGCGATGACGAAACTCACCGTCCGGTTATCCCGGGTCAGATACCATATTTTCAATGCTCCGGGATCCGGTGTGGCATGACGCATTCCGTTTAATGCCGTCTCACGATCCACTCCCAATGCCTGACAAACTTCCAGTGCTAATGCCACATTTTCCTGGTGTTCGATGTAGGTAAAGCCTTGCATCTCTTCGAATTTCACCATCTCCCCTGTCACCGGATGAATTTCCGAGCCGCGTTCACGAGCAACCTGCTGAAATACGGGCAACATGGCCACTTCGGCAGTAAACACCCGACCCTTGAACGGAACCGTGTTGCTGAGAGATTTGGCAATGTCCTCCAGCTTGTAACCCATCTCCTCAATGTGGTCCATCCGGGCGTTGGTGATCACGCTGTGGGTGGATTTTACGATCAAGTGTTCGGTGACCCATTGGAGTTGGGGTTGAACCGCCATGCATTCCAGCACCACGGCCTGGGGTTTGAACTTTGAGAAATAGCGCAGAAAATGAATTTGTTCACCAATACTGGCACTGCGCAACCGTACGATTTTTCGGTCCTTGCCATACAGGTCGAGAATGCGCGGGTCAGAGCCGGTGGTCTTCCCCAGCGTACTCAATCCACCTGCCCGTAATCCGGCGGCGATGAGACGAGTCACGCTCGATTTGCCCCGGGTGCCATTGACATGGACGCGAATCGGAATGCTGTGCAGACTTTGTTGATGCAGGTACCACTCGAATAGGAGTGCTGATAATAATACGAGGGTCAGAATAGCAATGGCGATGAGAGTCGGATCCACTTACGGGTAACAACTCCTGAGACCTTTGAGAGGTCCGTTTCTGGTTTGCCATCTGGATTTCATGGCGCAAATATAGTAAAGCGGCTATCTCAAGTAAGGGCGAATTGGAGCCGGGTCAGGGTGAAATAAAAATGTCATAAGTGAAGTACTACCAATCGATCGTTTCGTCTGCAAGGCAAGTTGACCGTCTAAAATACATCTCTAAGACAGTATAAAATATTTCTCCCGCAGGGACGCAGAGAGCGCCAATGAAAAATATACCTTAAAAGGATTCCCCTCTCGAGAGGGGTTAGGGACTCGCCGGAGGCTCCGCCGAGGCGGTGTGTTCTTCGTTTCATAGCCCCAGGCTTTCCCGTCCGGCTCAGACAGGAAACCCCGGATCTGCACGATTTCATTTCATAACCGCAAAGGCGCAAATAAAACAAATCAGGGGCGCAAAGAACCCAGAGGTAGGATAAATACATGTAACCCCGTAAACCAATTTAGCCCCGATTGCCCGGGACGGAAAT
>Ga0210009_1002398_pt1 | contig 13766 bp, 13 predicted proteins | sample CryGeyCG2114_065_FD_185457 | JGI IMG/M metagenome (GOLD analysis project Ga0210009, IMG submission 185457) | Groundwater microbial communities from aquifer - Crystal Geyser CG12_big_fil_rev_8/21/14_0.65 (SPAdes) (version 2) | ecosystem: Environmental > Aquatic > Deep subsurface > Groundwater ... | reverse complement strand
TAGATAAAATTTTTAGCGGCAAAATAAGCATTTCTCATTTCAAATCGATAACGCTCATTTATCTGTATAACATGTTATTATTTATACAATTACAGCACTTGAATATTTTAACAACCGGACAGTAGTGATATTTTTTAATGCATTAAAATCTGAAGCGCTTCCATTCCACCATCTAAATTTATAGTTATTATTACTATAAGGAACTATGACAGTATTAGCTTCCGCTTCATGTTGACTGTTTAATTCCCAGAAAAATTTTTTAGGTGAAGTATGCTCTTCCCAGATCCCATATTCATTTTTCACTTTAAAAAAACTAAGGTCTTCACGGTCAGCAACTATGTTCTTTATTAAAACCTCTCTTGGGCCGACAAAATTATAACCGAGTATGATTTCATCATTGGTCGTTTCTAAATAAGGAACCGGAGTAGTAAATAATTGCCCAAGCCCTTCCGGTAATATTGATGTTCCAAGATTTATTTCAATTGAAGGTAATAAATTTATATTTGCCCATGCAAGTGGTGACAAATTACTATTACCATTTGGTGTAAATATTAATTTGAAACCTTCAGTATTACTACCCGTTAAAGATATACTTCATGTATAAGCACCAATTGGATGAGTCACCATCGTTGGTTGAAATAGCAAATCAAAGTTAGCGGAAGCAACTAAATTAACATTAATTTGCGCAACATTATTCGGTTGAATGTCCACAGTGGCTTGATCAACATTTACGATCCATGTGTTTACAAAACCGTCTATATATTCTCCCCAATTTAAACCCCTGGCGTCGATTAATGCAGCTAATATATTATTAATATCTCCTTCCGTAATTCTAACTGTTAAATCGTAGTTTCCGGCTTGTGCATTAGTATTAACTCTGCAGAAGAGCATAAAAAATATAATGCAGAATATTTTTAAATGGGTTTTCATATTTTTAATTCCTTTTTTAATTGATTCTTTTACCGCGGTAAACAATACCACGGCCGTCTTCTGATGTACCGACAACAACTACATTGTTATTACTGTACCATACAGCCTTTAATAAATCTCCTTCAGACTTTCTATAAAATTCCGGGTATTTATACCATGATTTTCCATTCCAATGAATAATAGAACCGAAGTGACCGACAATAAAAAAATTATCTATTGAACTGCCATGTATAGATTCCATACGGGTATGTTCCACCGGGGGATAGATTGTTATCCAGCTTGTATCCCCTCCAGAAAATTCGCCTCCAGAACAAGTTAAATAATATTTACCATCTGAACCCCAGATCGTTTCTGTATAACCTGAAGGAATACCGGGTTGATTAAACCTTTCATAAATTTTATTCCATTTTATACCATCATAACGAAGTAGAACACCGAATCCGTTGGAATCATCTCCCCCGACTGCATAAATATCTTTATCTGAAGTACCCCAAATATTTGTTAAATGTATTTGAGTTCCACTAGTCATACTAGTCCATGATGTCCCGTTATAATGAGCTATTGTCCCATCAACTCCTACTGCATAAATACTATTTGGTTTAGCACCCCAAACAGCATTTAACCGTTTTATGTTAGTTAATTTATCCTCTGTCCATTTAGTCCCATCCCAATGAACAATTCGAGCGCCGGAATGCCAAAAACCCACTGCCCAGATATTTGAATTGCTAAATCCAAAAATGTCAAGCAGATCCAAATCCCACGTACCATAAAAATTCCAGGACTTACCATCCCAATGACTTATGTTTGAACCGGTGGAATCTGACAAGGTAAAAAAACCGGCTACCCAAATATTGTTTTTATCCTCGAACCAAACTGAAGTGGCAGTACTTTGCCAGATACCAAGTGTATCAACCTCCCAAACAAATTTATGTGAAGTAGAATCTATCGGTATTGGTTGAGGCGGTTTTGTAACCGGATCATCTTTACAAGAAATAATTGTTATTTCTAGAAAAAGTAGTAAGAAAAATATTTTCTTCATAATAAAATCATCTAATTGTTTATAGATTTACTTGCACCAGCATAATTAGAATAATGAACAGCTCCATATTCTCTATAATAAAAAGTTTCATTTGTTTTATAAAGCACTTTTGCAATATATAAAGGACCATTGTCAAAATTCGATACTTCCCCCATGTCTATTTGTTTCGATTGGTCTTTTTCACAAATAACATTTGGCTCCCCTTGCCAAATTATAGTTCCTCCAAATGTTAATAATGTTATCTTTTTGATCTCAACTTTTATATTTGATAAAACTTCAAATATATTATAATATTGACCATTCATGTTGCCTTTGAATGCAGTCACGAGGAAATCAGGCTTACTTCCATTTACTGTTGTTGTAACGGTTAAAATTAACTCATTATTTAAAATCTGGAAACCTAAATCTAAATTTTGCAGCACATCCACATTTCTTTGGCTGTTAAATAGAGTATTATTATTAATTACTTTTAGCAGTTTGGAAGGATATACCCAAGGCTCAAGCGATTCATACTTTCCAATTAAGACAATTTTCAACCATTCTGGTATATTCAACTCATTTACTTTGTTTGGCAAATTTGTTAAAACGGCTTTCACTTGGTCGGTTGAAATGCTGCTTGCAGGGATAGCGAGAGAAGGTTGTATAACAACATTAAAATTACCTACATTAGTAGTACATTTTACTGTCATATATAACTTAATATAATCCGTATTAAATACAGCATAATAATCCGTAATTCTAAGTGTATACGTATTTCCTAGATAACTGCCAGATGTTGTTGTAAAATTAGGCTGATTGTATTGCTGCTGTAATGCTCTATTTAATGCTGTACTGTTCAGATTAAATTTTATTGTAAATGTATGGTCATTTGCGAAAGATACAGCGTAGGATAATAGCAGAATGACAAATAATTTTTTCATTTTTTTATTCCTTTTCTTTAATGATTATTTAATAGAACTAAAATTCGATTTCACTTCGTATTTATTTCTCCTTTCTTTATGAAAATAATTGTTAATTTTTAAAAATAATAACCCGCTTCATTCAACTGAATGAAATATTAAGGTAGCCAGCCTTGTGGATTATTCTAAAAAACCGGAGACGGTGTTACAGCACCGTCTTCTTATTATTACAGCTTTTCCTCCTCTATTTTAATACACCGTGATAGATTAAATTCAAGTTTGTTTGTGCCTCATATACTATAAAAAATACTTCCTTTTCAAAAAGTGCAGCACTAAAAATCGATGTTCTAGGTTTATCAAAATGTAATAAGTACTCGATATCACTTCCATTATAATGTGTTAAGCCGTCGGTCATTCTTAGAAAAATGTCTTTTGAGTTTCTTCCCCAAATATCATTGTCGTAATTAGTGTTTTCTAGATTTAGTACAGTAATAAATTCATTATTGATACGTTTTGCAATTTTTCTTCCAAGTGAAAAATATACCTCACCATCAATTAAACTCAAATTTGCCGCTTGATCATATTCCCAAGTTCCCGCGTAAATTTTACTAAAGTTACTGTTTGAGTATTCAAAGACTAACATACTGTCAAAGCTATTACCCTTATTCCATTGAAGCGATCTTAAATATATTTTCCCATCTGTTTTATTTTTGTAGAAATCTTCAACAATACCCTTGCCTTGAATTCCATTTGTATTGAGCATGGTCCAGTTGTTATTTACACATTGTACTAAAACACAATTATTTGAATAAAAATCTTTGTCAGGAGATGCGCCAAATGCAAAAAAATTATTTGGTGAGTCACCCCACATCCCATCAAAGACAATTTGTGAATTTCCATCTTTTGTTAAAACGGTATCCTCGTGCCATCCACTTCCAGTATTTTTCCATATTCTACCGTTCCCTCCGCCAATATAAATATTATCATTTGTGAAACCCCAAATAGCGCTTGGTGAAATGGGTCTTGAGATGCCATCCGTTGTCCAACGGTTTCCATCAAAATGAAAAATTGTTTTATCTAAATCTCCCCCGGGACTAACCGCCCAAACATCCGTAGGAGAACTACCCCAAATTCTATAAATAGTGTTATATGGATAGTTTAGTGTATCCACCTTCCAGACATAATCTCTCCTACCGGGTTGTGTGTTATCTATAACTTCAGTTGGGGATTTTTTACAGCCAAGGTTAAAAAGTATTAGAAAGTATATTGGTATTAGAAGGATATTTTTTTTCATTGAATGGTTCTTTCGAGGATGAAAGAGGTGAATGGAAATGAGTTTATTATTGCTATCAAGTCCATGAATAATGGAGGATATAACTTACGTGACAAAGAATCGGAATTCTTCTTTAGGTTTCCGTAAAATAAAAGAGGAGGAACAGAAAAGGGACTTAGATCAATATTACAAAGAGATTTCAATGATAACCCCGCAGGTTATTACTGTAAAAAGTTAATTAAGGAGCACCCGGTTACAGCCACAACTGTAACACTTAACACAAGATCACAATAAGAATAACACAAAAGAAATTATTTCTATGGGTATAATCAAAAAAAAAAAACGATATATGCAAATGTTTTAGAAAGTATTTTTGTTTTTTATTTCGTCATCGCTACATCCTGAATGGTATAGTTGTTTGAAAAAATCATCCCATGAATCGGGATGAAGGGCTAAATAATCTGCTTTGATGTAAACGTAATTTTCAATTTTTTAGTCAAACCATTTTTCTTTTTTTGTTATCTTTAGACATTAAAAATTCAGATTAAAGGTTTTATGACTTCACAGCAAATACGTCAGCAGTTTTTAGATTTTTTTGAAAGTAAGCAGCATAAAATAGTAAACAGTGCGCCGGTGGTTCCGTTTGATGACCCCACGCTGCTCTTTACCAATGCGGGTATGAACCAGTTTAAAGATGTTTTTTTAGGAACGGGAACGCGCCAATATAACCGCGCCGCCGATACACAAAAATGTATCCGCGTAAGCGGTAAGCACAACGATCTGGAAGAAGTCGGGCACGACACCTACCACCACACCTTTTTCGAAATGCTCGGCAACTGGTCGTTTGGCGATTATTACAAAACCGAAGCAATCACCTGGGCTTGGGAATTGCTCACCGAAGTTTGGAAGATGCCGAAGGAAAGATTGTTTGCTACGGTTTATAGAACCGATGATGAATCATTTGAATTGTGGAAAACAAAAACAGATATTAATCCCGCACACATTTTACGCTTTGATGAGAAAGATAATTTTTGGGAAATGGGAGAGACCGGTCCGTGCGGTCCATGCTCTGAAATTCATATTAATCTTACCGATGATTACGATAATTCAAAATATGTAAACGCCGGAACACCGGAATGTATTGAAATTTGGAATCTCGTTTTCATTCAATATAACCGCGACGAAAACGGAAAGCTTCATGACCTCCCTTCAAAACATGTTGATACCGGGATGGGCTTTGAGCGCGTCTGTGCGGTGATGCAACAGAAAAATTCAAATTACGATACCGATGTTTTTATGCCGCTGATTAACCGCATTTCGGAAATTTCAGATGTGGCTTATGAGAAAGAAGAAAATAAAATTCCCATGCGCGTTATTGCCGACCACATCCGCACGCTGACTTTTGCGATTGCAGACGGCGCTGTTCCCGGTAATGACGGACGCGGTTATGTTCTCCGTAGAATTTTACGCCGCGCTTCCCGTTACGGAAGAAAATTGAATATGAAAGAACCGTTCCTCTTTTCGCTTGTTGATGTTTTAGTTGAAACGATGAGCGATGTTTTCCCTGAAATAAAAGAGAAGCAAGAGTACGTTAAAAAAATTATTAAAAGTGAAGAAGAAAGTTTTAACCGGACACTTGATAGAGGAATTGAATTATTTGAAACGGTTATAAATGATCTAAAAGCAAAAAATGGAACCATTATTCGCGGCGAGGATGCTTTTAAACTTTACGATACGTTCGGCTTTCCTGTTGATCTAACCAATGTCATGGCGCGCGAAATAGGCTTCAGTGTTGATGAAAACAGTTTCAACGAGTTGATGAATAAACAAAAAGAAAGAGGGCGCGAAGCGACAAAAGATAAATTCGCTTCGGTAAATGTAAACTTCAACGATCTATCTCTTTTCAATTTAAGTGATGAAGCTAAAACGGAATTTACCGGATATGAAGAGTTTTCTTCATCGGCAAAGATCATCGGTTTGAAAAAAGAAGATAAAAACGATTTCATCATTCTTGATAAAACTCCTTTCTATGTTGAATCGGGCGGACAGGTTGGAGATACAGGGAAAATCATTTTCAATCAAAATGAGTTACAAGTTGTTGACGTTACAAAAGTTGAGAATAAAATAATTCATGTTGTTGAAAACGATGTTAAAGTTCCTTTGGTTATTGGTTCAGAAATTTTAGCTTCAGTTGATGAGACACGCCGTGGAGATATTATGCGGAACCATTCCGTCACTCATTTCCTTCACGCGGCGATGAGACGAATTCTCGGTACGCATGTGCATCAAGCAGGCTCTCTTGTTGCGCCGGATAAACTTCGTTTCGATTTTTCACACTTCGCCAAAGTAAGTGAAGAAGAATTGCGCGATATTGAAATATTGGTGAATGAACAACTGCGCAGAAATATTCCACTCACCCATCACCGCAACATTCCCTTTGATGAAGCGAAAAAAATGGGAGCCTTAATGTTCTTCGGCGATAAGTACGGAGACAAAGTTAATGTTGTTCAATTTGGTGGTTTCTCAATGGAGTTCTGCGGCGGCACTCACGTAAAAAATTCATCACAGATCGGTTTGTTTAAAATTCTAAGCGAATCATCTATCGCCAGCGGAGTACGAAGAATAGAGGCTGTTACCGGAGCCGGTGTTGAAAAATTTATTCTTGAACGAGAAGCCAGAATTCAGAAGTCAGAAGTCAGAATAAATGAATTGATTGAAGAAAAGAAAAAACTTGAAAAAGAATTGGCAGAGTTGAAACTTAAAGGAAAACTCGGCGGAATTGATTCGATCGTTTCAAATCCAACTGATGCCGGCAGAATAAAAATCTTTAAAGGAAAAGTTGCCGCAACAAATATGGATGAGTTAAAATCATTCGGCGATGAATTGCGCAGTAAAATTAAAAGCGGCATCGGATTGCTTGCTTCCGAACTTGACGGAAAAGTCGGGTTGGTTTGTGTTGTATCGGATGATCTTTTAAAAGAGAAAAAATTTAGCGCGGGAAAGATCGTCGGTGAAGTTGCAAAAATTCTTGGTGGAGCAGGCGGCGGTCGCCCTCACCTTGCAACTGCAGGTGGAAAAGATGTAACTAAAATTGATGAAGCGTTAAAACAAGTTGATGAGATTGTAAGGGGTTTATAATTACTTTGCGTCTTTGTGACTTTGCGGTGTAGGTTTTTACCACAGAGTCACAGAGACACTGAGAAATAATTTAGTGAGATTGAAACAGTCCGATAATATTCCCAAGATTATCTTTTAACAAAGCATACCAACCATAAACCGGGATGACCGTCTTTTCGCGGAAAATTTTTCCACCTGCGGTTATCACTTTATCAAGCGCAGCTTCAATATCATCAACCTGAACATGAAAAACTGTCGTGTCACCGCTGTTTACTTTCTTTACTTTCCGCATACCGATAGTAATTCCCTGATGGGTGTTAAAAAGTAAATATCCCTTACCGAAATCTCTCAAGTCCCAATCGAAAACTTTTTTATAAAACTCTTTCGAAGCGTCAAGATCTGTTGAAGGAATTTCAACATGAGCAATAAATTGATTAGCCATAAAACTTTATCCAAATTTGTTTGAAATTTTTCATCAAAAGTTAAGACAAGTCAGGAGACTTTGCAAGAATCCGACGACAATTTTGGAAGTCTTTCTGCAATTTCTAAAATAATTTAAGGAAGTATTCCTCAACTAAGAAATATTTTTTACATTTTGAGAAAAACATTCTCCAAAACCGGAAGGAGAAAAAATGGAATTATAAAAGTAAGCAAAAAGGCAATATTTTGGATGGCGTAATTATTGCTTAATATTGACGTTTGACAGAAATATTGTTAAATTTAATATACATCTATTAATAATTATGAGATAAAACAATGAAGAATAGTACGAAGTTCGAAAAAATTGGGGTGATGTTTATGTTTATTGCTCTTTCTTTAACGCTTACAAGTTCTACGTATGCTACCAGTCAATGGGCAAAAAAATTCAATTTGGCTTGCAATACTTGTCACACAGTATTCCCCAGGTTAAATTCCTTTGGTGAAGACTTTTTAGCGAATGGGTATCAATTAGAAAACACCTACAAAAAAAATTGGGAAGATCAATACTCAATTAATGCGGGCGGTGTATTTTTGAATGATTTACAAAATGTGTTTGGCATAAGAATTAATCTTACTCCTTTTCAGATGGAGACAAATTCATTTCAAAAAGATTCTGCCTCTGCAAAATCATCTAAATTAACTTTTGGGAATACGAACTGGGTTCAAACTTTTGCAGCCGGTTCAATTTATAAAGACATTTCATTCTTCACAGAAATGGAATATACCGAAAGCGCGTTTCACTTCTCATGGTTTTATTTAAATTTCACAAATATTATGGGTTCAAAAGCATTAAACTTTCAGGTTGGAAATCTTTCTCCAATGCAATTCACTTCATACCCAAATCGTTTGAGAATGTTTGCAGTTCCTACAAATATGGCTATGGGAGTTACTTCTTCAAATGGAACAGGTGAAGCATCCGTAAATATGTCTTCCGCAAGAAAAGGAATTCAATATTATGGCAGAACCGAATGGGTAACGGTTTATGCTGGTGTTTCGCCGGGTTATAAATCCGCTTCTGTTGGACAAACGTTAGGATATTGGGGCGGCGCAATGGTTAAACTTCCTGAAAGCGTAACAAAAGATTTTGCCGGTTCTTCTTTTACTCTCCATTATTATGGCGGCACAGACTCAAAAGGAACCGGAACAGCTGCTCGTGTAGAAAACAAATATTCAAGAATTTCTCCTCAAGTTGCCGTTCGTTACAAAGATAAATTAGATGTTCAAGCGGCTCTTGTCATTGGTAATGAAGCTAACTGGGGCTTAGTAGCAAACCCTACTGAAGATTTTAAATTCAGCGGGTTTGGAATCACCTCCCGTTATTTTATTACCGATGTTTGGTCATGCGGTTTACAGTATGACAAATATTCTTCGACTAATGAAGTTGCAGGCAAAAAAGTATTGGATTATAGCCGTCTCATTCCGGCTGTTACTTATGTCGTGAACGGTAACATCTCAATGACTGCATACTACGAAGCTAACTTGCTTGATATCCCATCTGATCAAAAAGTTAATAAGTTTTATATTAACATGAGAGCAATGTTCTAATTATTTCAAGTTTTGTAAATTGAGGAATGGTGTTACGCCATTCCTCCTACTTTTAAGGATAAATTAAATGAAAAAAATAATCTATTATATTTTTGCAATTTCAATAGCGGTAGTTACCTACGGGTTTCAGTCTAATCTTCTTCCCGGAGATGAGCCTGCCGGTAAAAAAATATTTCTTTCCAGTAAGTGTATGTCGTGCCACTCTGTTGAAACTGCCGATATTATTTTAAAGAAAAAGAATTCGAAAATTCCGGATTTGTCTATGGTTGGCACGAAGCATACTGCTGAGTTCATAACAAAATGGGTAAACAAAGAAGAAACCATAGATGGAGCAAAGCATATGTATAGCTACAAAGGCTCGGATAAAGACCTAAAAATTTTAGTTGATTGGTTGATGAGTTTAAGCGAGAAAAAAGCTGATGAATCCTCTAAAGCTGGTGAATGTTCTAAAACCAAGGTTGACAGTACGCTGAAAACCGAAGTTGACAGCACTATAAATGTTAAGTGATAATTTTCCCATTCGTAGATAAAAAAACCGATCATGAATCGGTTTTTTTTATGCCAGGCGTTTACAGAATACAAATCAGCTGTCGTAGTCTTTTTCTCATAACCGATTGACATCGGTTACTATGCTCAAGAGAATTTGGCACTCGCTTTTTGAAAAAGAATTATTCTATTATTTCCGTATTAGTTCTATCTGCGTCAAGTTTTTTGTAATCAAGTTCCGAACCAAGCACACTGTGCGGAATGAGAAAAACAGCGAGCATAAGTAAAGCGGCAAAGGTAATCCAAAATTTTTCATTCTTCTTTTTAAGGAACATTACAGCCGCAATAATCCAGCCTACCAGCGCGATTAACGTTTTGTTATCGGTAAGATCGTAACCGAAAGGAACACCTGTCCAATATTCCCCGAAAGCATATTTTTGAACGAATGGACCAAAGACAAATCCACCCAACAAAAGAAAAGCGACAGTAACGAGCATATACTTTTTTGCTTTAACGGCATTAGTAAAAATTTCGAATGCGGTTCTTGTGGAAAGGAGCATTGCAGAAAACATAAAAAGAACGTGCGGAATGAGTATCCATAAGGGAACATCTCCTTTAAATCGGATAACGACAGGCTGTTCGCTTAAACTTACTTCTTTTCCTTTTAGACTCATTCGAACATTATACATCAGTTTTCCGGCGGATGGTTGAGCCGGAAGTTCTGCAAGAAGTGAATCATTGCTGCGCACCATTTCTACTTTTGTCCATTCATCTTCCGTCTTGTAACGCTTCCAGAGCATAGTGCCTGCAATATTTTTATCGGTAACCTTTACTTTAACTTCGTTATTTGAAAAACCAGAATGCGATCTATCAAGTATAAATTTTATTTCTTCGTTTCCCAATTTTATTTTCCCTGCAAGCGGGTAAGTGGGACCGGTAACGCGCTGGTAATACGCAGACGCGACCGTAATAACAAAAGCTAAAATCCAGAAGAACACATTTTTTTTCATAAAAGTATCCATGTTAATCAGAGAAATCATTAATTATAAACTTACGACACAAAACTGCAATGCTTGGCTGAATGGATGCACGAATGAATGAGTCATATTCCAATTCATCTCTATTTAATTGATTTTCATGCGGTCATTCAATCATTCTTCAATTCAATTCAAAACCGCTTTTATCCATCCAATCATTATCAAATTCCCCTTAAATCCGGGTTACTGCTCATTCTTGAGTTTCAACAATTTTGTAGCTGTGAGAAACTTCCGCAGCTTTTTCAAGCATTTTAGTTACCGAACAATATTTGGTTTGTGAAAGTTCTATTGCTTTTTCTATTGGTTCCTTTTGTAGATTTCTTCCTTGGAACACATATTCAATATGAATTTTTGTAAACACCTGCGGATGTTCGTCTGCAACTTCCGAGGTGATGTTCATTTCAAATCCGTCAAGTTTTACTTTTTTCTTGCTGAGAATCGAAGCAACATCACTGCCGGTGCATCCGCCGAGTCCAAGCAATAATAATTCTTTCGGACGAATTCCCGCGTTGCTTCCACCGAATTCTTCGGGTCCATCCATTGTTATCCAATGGTTGGAATCGGTTTTCCCGACAAAGGTAATTCCTTTAACTTGTTTTACAAATGCTTTTTTCATTGCCATAATTTTTCCTTTCAAATAGATAATTTTTGTTTTCTATTTGATACTCAAAATCGAATAACGCTTCAAACCATTTTATCTTTCAAATTATTTGTGATTTGATGATTTAATTTAAGTAATTTTCTTTAAGAAATATTATTTCATACAGGAAGAAAAATGAATCTATCATCTTCATCTGCTGTGGTAACCGGCGGAGCAATGGGAATTGGACTTGCAACTTGTAAACGGCTAATCAAAGAAGGCGTTACGGTAACGTTGTGGGACATGAATTCCGGGGCTTTAAATAAAGCTAAAACGGAACTTGAACAACTCGGCGGAAAAGTTTTTGCGCATCAATGCGATGTTACGGATAAAGTCCGCGTTTACGAACTGGCAGCAACTGCCAAACAGGAAATGGGTAAAGTTGATATTCTTATTAACAATGCCGGAATAGTTTTCGGCGGGGAACTTTTAGACGGAACAGACGAAGAATGGGAAAAAACCATCGCCGTTAATTTAACTTCACTTATTTATACCATTCGCGCTTTCCTTCCGCAAATGTATGAACGGAACGTTGGACATATCGTAAACTTATCTTCTGCTTCAGCTACACTTGGAGTTCCCGGCTTAGCGGTTTATACTGCTACTAAATGGGCGGTGTGGGGTTTAACGGAATCGCTTCGCTTTGAAGCTTACAACAATGGGAAAACCGGAGTAAAATATTCTTCGGTGCATCCAAGCTATATTGCACAAGGATTATTCCACGGCGCTAAACTTGGCTTCCCGGGAAATCTCATCGTTCCTTTATTAAAAGATCACGATGTTATTGCAAAGACAATTGTAGAATCAGCATTAAAAAAAGGAAGATATTCACCGAAGCGTCCGGTTACCTTAAATTTAAATCCACGTTTGCGCGGACTGCTTCCCGATTCCTGGTTCCAAAAACTGATGATCTTTTTCGGCGTTCCGCAAAGCATGAAAACATGGACGGGAAGAAAGTAATTGCTATCTATGCCCCAAACTGTTTTAAGTGATAATCAAAATGGATGTAGATTATTCTTCCCCACTGCTTTCTGGTAAAATGACCGAATGCAGCATGGGATTGATAATTAAAGCTGCTATCTTTCCCAAGAAAATCAGAAACAATTTTTTTGAGAAGTGTTTTATCATTTTCAAAGTCGGTTGGTTTTGTTCCGCGCCCTTTAGCTAAATCGATTTCCGGAAAAGTTTTTACTTTCCCTTTCGGCGCAGGCATACCCAACAACACAATTTTTGAAAGGATGGTACGGGAAAAGAAACTACTGAAATCTCTTGTCTTTATTTGGTTAGTCGCAATCCTAATCTGATCGGCTAAATGGCAAAGCATTTCATTTGCGTACATTTTTCCCCATAGACTAGAATTGGTTTCTTTCAGATTGGTGATCCTTGTTAACAGTTCTTCTCTATTTTGAGCGTTTAAAATATTCTTCATCGGTTTTCTTTCCAAAATTATTTTTGTTCGCGGAAAAAATAGTTTTAATGGTTCTACCGTTAATAGTGTGAAAATAGGTTGAGTTTGCCATTGAAGAAGAGAATAGCAATCCTCAGGTTATTAAAATTTCTGTAGCCTTGAGCAACCCTGTTTAGCTTTTGTATCGCACCATTAAAACGCTCTGCTCTTGCATTATTGAGATTGTATTTTATAATGTTGATTATTCCTTGCTTATAATGTTTTAATGTCTTCGCTGCTTTTTTCATAGGCGCTATATTTGACTTAACTACATTTTCATACCAACTTTCAAAAAATATTGACGCTTCTTCTGTCGTTTGTTTTTCAAAGATCTCCATGAAATTTTCTCTCATCTTCCAAGCCCTTGAGGTTAATAAATTTGCTTGGTTTATTTCCATGAATTTTGCTTTTTGCTTATCAGTCAAGTTTTCTGATTTTTTCAACATTACATACTTTGCTTTCTTCAGCAATGGTTCGGTTTTCACTTCTTCTTTTCGGGTTTCGTCTATCCCTTTATTGAGATATTTGACAACATGAAATTTGTCATGGACAATCTCAGCTTGAGGACACTTTTTTTTATTGCACTCATGAACGGTTCCCACATATCAACGCATACAGCTTTTAGTGAACTCAATTGTTCTTCGGTAAATGTTGTGGTTAATAGGGTTTCCGTTGCTTCAAGCGTTCTGTCTTTCCCAACTTCTATGACTCTGTTTTTTGCTTGTTCGCTGATAACCGTTACATAGTTATGTCCCTTTTTATAACTCTTCTCATCAAGGTTTAAGCTAATGATTTTATCTGAACTCAGTTCTCGTCTGGTCAATCCCCGCTTAACGCTATTCTTCATAACCCGGTTTATTTTTTCATAGCTTA